>Ga0209080_1000265_pt1 | contig 38690 bp, 30 predicted proteins | sample JNZ110809AmetaG_FD_184123 | JGI IMG/M metagenome (GOLD analysis project Ga0209080, IMG submission 184123) | Hot spring microbial communities from Jinze hot spring, China to study Microbial Dark Matter (Phase II) - JNZ 110809A (SPAdes) (version 3) ...
GTGATGCGTAGAGAACGTTTGTATCAACCAGAATACTATCGCTACCACCTATAGTTCTTAGAGCATCTATAAATAGAAGATCTTTATTATCGCTACATCCATAGCTACACTCTTCTACAGCTAGAGCTAGTATTGATGAGAATTTAAAGAGTAGATCAAGAGCCTTAAGTCTATCACTATCTATAGAGCCACGTTCTCTTAGCTCTATAAACCCTTTGCCAAGTCTATCAACAGTCTCTACAACATCTTCAGCACTACAGTAGTCTCTAGCTTCAGCTGAAAGCTTCTCAATACCATCAACATGTATAGACACTCTAATTTTTGAACACATGACATCAACTGGATACAGCATAGTACTGTATGCGTAATGTAGATTCATTTTGTATTGTTCATAAGATGTCCTTTTTCTGAGTATAGATAGCTGTTTACCTATATTGCTAAGTAGTTCAGATACTTTATTGCCTAAGTTACTCAATCTATTTAGTATATATTGTTTATTCGACTGCTTAACTAGGTTTTTAACAGATTCTGCATCTGGGTGTAGAATTACTAGAGGCTCTAGAGGCTTAGGAGTAAAAGGATAGAAGAGACTACTCCACGGACCCCAGAAAAACGGTGTATAGACAAGAACAGTATTCTCTCTAGCTCTAGATACAGCTAATACAGTTGCAGAAACCTCAATTCTAGACCCCGTATACACAGCTAAAATAGCGACACCTTTAGACAAAACATTACTTAATTTTCTATATATCTTATTAACAAGATCATCAAAACTGTTAAGGTTACTAGGTAAAGGAAAATCAGGATATATATGTAGATCAATACCGTTAGGAAGATAACTTCTAACTAAATCAATAATTCTCTTAGCTTCATCAACACGACCTTCAGATGTAAATATAGCGATACTGTTACAATCAAAAACATCCAGAATCCTAAAAACAGAAGTTAGGAAAGCCTCAATAGGCTCACTATAAAAAGTAATAAATACACATTCAGAGGACACACAAACTCACCAAAAATACAGCAAATAAAACAGCTATAAAGCATCTAGTTGAGCATCTGTAGTAAGCTGTATACTACATCCATGGAGTAGAAGCAACAAATTTATTAATAAGACATAGGATTGGGATAGAGTTTGATATAAGGTGTATAGAGTTTATGTTGCATAGTGTCTAGAATAGATAGAGAATTTTTTGATGTGATATGTTTTGCTGATTATGTTATGTTCCTATGGCTAGACTTTTTCTTGAGAGTTGTTTAAGTAGCTGAAGTACTGAGGATACTGTTATTAGACTTGATCTCGATTTTTCATCTATTCGTTTGTTGCGTATTTCTATTCTTATTTCACCGAATAACCCTTTTGCATATATCTCATGTATATTTTCATTTATGTTTGGATCTGCTATTATTTTGACTATTGGTGTTTTATTTGTTGCTAGAGCTATTGTGGCAGCTATGTTTATATTTAATGGAAATCTCTTTACAGCTTCAATAACATCTCCTTCAAAAATAGTTAGAGGCTTATCTATATCATCTAGCCCTAGAGCTTTAGGATTCTTTCTAGTTGTTAATACAAGTTCATTTATGCCTAGAAGAGATGCTGCCTTCAGTATATCTATCCCTCCTATAGCTCCACTAGGTATATAGATTCTAGCTCCAGTATTTTCAGCTATCTGGATAGTTTTCTGGAGAAGATCTCTATTGAGGAAAGCTCCTGAACTCAAAACCACTATACTCTTACCTCTAGCAACTATATCCACAATATATCTCTCTACAGCTTCAGGTGAAGCTGCTTCTATCACCAAATCTATTGATTGTTCAAGCATCTCTTCTATAGAACTAGTTACCCTAGGTCTAGATCTCTTAAGCTTCTTCACCAGCTCTAGAGCTTTATCGATATCTCTATCGAAAACAGCTACTAGATCTACTTCATCAAAATCTTCATCAATTACTCTAGCTATACTAGACCCTATTGCTCCACAACCAATCAATCCTACTCTTATCACAAAATCACCTCAACAACATCCATACTCATCTTTAGCGGCGGTGCTTCTAGAGTCAATTTACTAAGCGAAACTATATCTACATCAAGTTTAGCATACTCAACAATACTATCTTCATCTATACCTCCAGAAACCTCTATCAAAACCTTGTCCCTTAGTCCATGGAGACGCAGAAGCTCAATAACTTTTGCAACTTCTTCAACACTCATATTATCTAGCATAACTATATCAGCTCCAGCTTTAGCAGCTTCTAGAGCTTCTTCAGCAGATCTAACCTCTACCTCTATCTTCTTGAAATATCCTAAAGTCTTTCTAGCTAATTCTACAGCTTTTCTAACATCACCAACTATCGCTAAATGATTATCTTTTATCAAAACCGTATCGAAAAGACCTAGACGATGAGTAGAACCACCACCAACAGATACAGCATATTTCTCAAAAAACGCTAGCCCTGGATGAGTCTTTCGAGTTGCTGCAATAATCAACCTACTGTTTATCTCTCTAACTCTCTCAACAATACTCTTAGTATATGTAGCTATTCCGCTGAGAATCATTAAGAAGTTCAGAATAGTACGCTCTATAGACAGTATCTTTCTTGCTTCTCCCATCAGCTCTAGAACAATATCACCAGTATCTATATACCCTCCATCCTCTACATATCTAATCACATCTATACCGAAATACTTTAGAAAAGGAGCAACAAAATTATTACCAGCAACAATACCTCTATCTTCAGCTACAACTATAGCTCTAGCTCTACAGTTCTTCGGTATCATAGCCTCTGTAGTTACATCTATGAAAAATAGATCGTCTTTAAGGAACTGAAGAAGTCTATCTATAGCTATCTCTTCCAAGGTGCATCAACCCCAAGAACATTAAAAGTATTCTCAATAGCTTTTCTAACTCTTATAGCTATAGCTCTATCCACTAATACCCTATAGACTCTTTCTCTTAAACTTTTTAACACTTTATCAAGAGTTATTTTCTTCATATCTTCACAAATAGCTTCAGTAGAAGCAGGTATAAAGATCTTATCAGGATTCTCTTTAACCATTCTATAAATAATACCTATCTCTGTACCTACAATAAACACTCTCTCTCCAGATGTCTTTACATACTTCACCATCTGGCTAGTAGATCCAACAAATTGTGCTAAATCTCTAACACTCTTAGGACACTCTGGATGAGCTATAAAACAAGCTTTTCCATATATCTTAATGAGTTTCTGTATATTATTTGCATTAAACTTAATATGTATGGGGCAATATCCATCTCTAGGCACAGGTATAACAACTTTACCAGTTCTTTCAGCTATATACTGAGCTAGATGAGCATCAGGTCCAAAGATAACTACATCAGATGATAGTGATCTAACTAGCTCAACAACATTAGCGCTAGTAACAACATAATCTGCTTCTGCTTTAACTATAGCAGGACTATTAACATAGACTATAGCTGGAGCTTCTGGATAAAGCTTCTTGAACTTTCTAAGTTCTTCAATAGTTATCATTTGAGCCATAGGGCATTGGGCTTCTGGATTAGGGTGAAGGACAATAGAATCCTCATTCAGTATAGCTGCTTGTTCAGCCATAAAGTCTACACCTGCAAATACTATGACTCTTGCTCTACTCTCTAGAGCTTTCACAGAAAGTTCGAGGCTATCTCCAACAAAATCTGCTACATCTTGAACTTCAGGAGACTGATAGTTATGTGCCAAGATGACTGCTCCAGTCTCTTTCTTTAGCTTAAATACCTCATTCACTATGTCCAAGGTTTTCACACCAATAAACGTTTGATTACAAATTTACTAAAGAACAACAGTTAAAAATATTCATCACTCTACAGCCGAAGAGGTAATAGACATTATCTAAAACGAAATACATTCAGAACGCTTGGAATCGAGATAAACTAGAATATGGAGACATATTGGGTATGATGTAGCTAGCTAAAGGTATGTAGCCTTAATGTTCCTTGTTCTCCATATAGAGATAAATTCAAATTCAGTAAATATCTCATGTATCTTTCTATGGCTGTTTCTATAGATGTATCGATAAACCGGGTTATCATATAAAGGTAGTCAATTATCTGGAAAAAAGTTTGAATAAACATGTATATAGTTAATGAACTATGTATTAGATCTTAATCAATATACTACAGCTTGATACCATATTGTTCCATATGTGGGTGACAATATTATCTGTCTATATTCTTGTTTAGCTACTATGGTAAGCGATCTTGTTTTTCTACCCATACCATCTAGAGACCATGCAATAATGTTTCTGTTTGTTTTAATCGATATTGTTGCCTCAATACCTTCAACAATTGTTGGACCTCTTCCCCAGTTACCGAAGTTCGATATCTTTTTTCCATAGAGATTGCTTAAGTCATCTTTCGTTAGATTTAATGATGTTCTAAATAAGAGTTGCCTGTTATCGAAGTTATAGATAGGCATATTGTTGTTAAAGGCTGCACCTATAGTTATTATGAGTATTTTTCTGGCATCTCTAAAGCTTGTTCCCTCTAGCACATGTAGAGCTATTGTTGCCCAACCATCTAGTAAAGTATCTTTAACTTCTATAACTATATCTCCTAGATCGAACTTCTTACCGCTTATGAAGCCCGTCAAAACTATACTTCTAGGTGTATTAACAATAAAGACGCATCTTCCAGCATCTCTACAATCCCATATAAGTTCACCTGTATCAGACTTTATGATGCTTCCCTCAGGTGGTTTTACATCTCTTGGTGAAAGAGCGTCAACAGGTTTTGTTGTATTGGCTACAACTAGTCTAGCTCTATGGATTAGAGGCACATAGTATGGTATATTTAGATGAACACCGTTGGGCATATTCCATGCACTAGCTCTTTGTGTAGCTACAAGCTGTATCTCTGTCTCTCTATCCATCTCTATAGCTACAAAATGTTTAGCTGGAGATACATCACCTCTTACGAAAAGCATAAATGCTGTGATCATCATAGCCCATCTAGCTGGATCTTGATCAAAGTCTAGTGTACCTCTCATCATCATAGAGTTCCAGCTTGCCATAGCTATATGTCCTGAGGTATAAGGTCCATAGCTATAAGGCATTAAGGCATCCCAGTCTTGAAGAGCTCCATAAGCTGATAGAAATACAAAACCTTCAGCTCTATACATATTTGGTGCAGGATGATTATATTCACTTATTGTGAAAGGCTTACCATAGACACTTCTGAAAGCTAGTTGAGATAAGGTATTAGACTCTGGAAAGTTCACCATAGCGTCGTTCTGTACATACCAATTGTTTCCAGAACCAACAGGATATCTCCAGTAGTGATGTGCATCAACAATATCTAGTTGAGCCATTATGTTCGGCATTCCTCCCCAAGCAGATTGTGTTCCAGCTATAAGGGCTTTAACACCTAGCTCGTTCTTCAAGAAATTGTACATATCCATAAAATACTCGTAGTCAAGTCTCCACAGAAATTCAGCCCAATCTTCTCGAGCTCTTCGTGAAGGTCTCTTCAGTATCAGGTCCTTGAGATCAAATACATCGACAGTTCTACTCTCTAGATTTTCTCCAGGTAGAATACTGTCTGATCCCCAGGCCTTCACCAAGTTCTCTGTAGTACCGTATTTCTCTATGAGGAACTGATTCCATTTCTCTCTTAAAGCATCTCTAAAAACCTTTGGAAGTCTATCTACAGCTCCATCAAGCCATCCAAAAGTAGCTCCATATTCATTAAGAATCTCTATCATAGCTACTGCAGGATCTTCTGCATATGATAACCCTGTATAGGGATTCACATGAGTTAGAAGAGCTCTAGCAAAGTCTTTCACAAGTTTTCTAGCCGGTTCATAGAAGAATGGCAGTATATGCTGATCTTTAACAGCCATAGTGTTTACCTCACTTGGAAGACCGTCAGCTGATGAGAATTGTCTATAGCACATCAAGTTTATGTTTATGTAGATCCCATTCTTCTTTAGTTGAGCAACGAAATAGTCCATTCTATCTAAATTCGTTGGATTCAGTCTAGTTGTACCTGGAGGAGAAAATATATTGTTGTAGGGCTCCCAGTTAGCGTCAAGAGCATGAAACCTAACAAGATTTACACCAAATTTAGCTAATCTAGCAGCTATAAGTTCTGCCTCCTCTTTCGTCGGAAAAGCTCCTGGACCCACTACACTAACGCCTAGGAACTTTATCCTATGGTTACCGACATAGAGATGTCCATCGCTACCCACATACACATGACCATACTTACCAGCAGGTTTATGGAGATAATCAGCAAGACTTATATCTGTCTGTATAGAATCATCCCAAGGGAGATAGAAGTAGAAGAGTCTACTACCTTCTGGTACAACTGTTTGCTGGGGCAATGCTGTAGCTGTAATTGTTCTCGTGGTTATGACTGTTTGTGTATATGTTGTAGGCATAGTGATAGTATGTGTAGCTGTAGTTTCTACAGCTTCTCTCAATGTAGATATTAAGGTAGATGTTAGAATTGATGTAGTTGTTTCAGTAACTATAGAGCCTATAGTGATTGTTTTAGTCGATGTTACTGGTGATGTTAATGTATACGTATGTGTATATGTTTGTGTAACTGGAGCTCTAGAGCCTCCAGCTATATAACCAATGATTCCAGCTACACTAGCTATAACAACCATAGACGTGATGATCGGTATAGAGATTCGAGATAATTTGCTACTCAATACACAACACCCAGCTTAGACACACTACCGAGAATACATAGATACAGGTACACAATATAAAAGTCTTTAAAAGTCTTGGTTCAATCCATCAGATCTAGTTAGAGTCTGTATGCTGTATCCTATGCTGTACATCATCTTAATTCTTCATTGATAATGATACCCATCATCTCTACTTTCTAGCGAAGGTCTTGATACCGCTATTCCTTAACTCTATTGGTTTCGGTAATATGAATAAAGGGAGCTCCTGGATACAGTTTTTACCTGTTCTTAGAGCTTCTTCAGCTTTAGCAAGTTCTATACCTAGGTATATTGCGTGTGAGAGAGATGAAACAAGTTCTCTAGATAGTATCTCGTCTCGTATTGCTTTCGCTGTTTTACCTCTTATCAATATCTTTCCCTTTCTGCCTATGTAGAGAGCCTCTATAAAGCCTTCATCATGATTCACATCTATCTTAAAGATACCTAAAGGATCTAGAGCATATTCTGTATCTTTTTCGGTAGCTGTAACGATTTCTGCATCACTATCTAGAGGTACCTTAACTCTCTTCTTGTCTTTAAGAATGAGAAGAGATATACCTAGATTCTTCGGCATAGTTTTCATGGTTTTCGCTAGAGCTGCCATTTGTGTAGCTATCTTTGTTTCTCTTGTAGATCCATAGGTTTTGGTGCTACATTCAGAAGTCAAAACAATACTTACACCTATCTCTTGTGCAAGTAGCACAAGAAGTGCATTAACACCTACACTATCTATATCAACTAGTTCTGTAACATTGCCTATACCCATGAACATAGGGATCTCGGGATGTAGCATCTTGAAGCTATGGTAAGCAATCATTGAATTGAATGTAGAGCCAGGAGGATCAAGTACAGCATCAGCCAGAATCTTTTCTACACCTAAGCTCTTTACATAATCTATTGTCTTAATCAATAGCTCAATTCTTTGGCTAGAGCTAAAGGGTATAGATCCTGTTGAAGGATCTCGAGGAATAACAGCTACAGCTACATCTTTAACATAGTCTACAACTCTATCGATATTAGTTAAGTCTATGTTTATAACCATATCGCATCCAGCTTCAACACCTCTAGATATCTCGCTAGGAATCGGTGTATCGATAGCTATAGCTACATCAAACTCTCTCTTCAAGAATCTAACAATCCTATATACATCATCAGGATGAGGCTCTAGAGCCTCGAAACCGAGACTCACAATATCTGCTCCACTCTCAATTAGATACACTACCCTCTTGTAGAGCAATGACTCATCGACTCTATGAGCAGACGCTACTTCTGATGCAACTCTTATCGGGGGAGGTACCAGAGGTATATGCAGATTTCCTACAGAGAAACCGTTTAAACGTGCTTTCTCTTCTACCTCAATCAACAACCTCTTGTTCCTATCGATAAAAAGTTTCTGAAGAATATCATCAGCAGGGCTATCTTCAGATAAGGTACTCAGATCCTCAAGCTTAAGTAGCTCGGTAAGATCGTAAGCTATTGTGCATCCCTTGAAGGTCTTTATACCTATGGCTTCTTCAACAACTCTACCAGAACCTCTCGCTAGACCAGGGACAAGGATATAGTCGTAATCTCCCTTCTTGATACCTCTACTCAACAAGAGTTTAGCTATATAGTCTGTAGACAGAAATGCAGCTACATCAACAGGTGCCACAAGTATCTCTACATAGTGTCTAGTGTTGCTGAGAGCAACAGCTTCTCTAACAATAGGTTCAGCCAATCTACTTGTAACGATAAGTATTCTAGCCATATAATGTAGCCACCCTATAGCTATAGAGAATGTTGCTACGTATTCAAATCTTTATCACAATTCTCGATATACAGTAAATCCTATATCTGGCTCCAGCAAGAGATCTGCAAAGGTGATGAAATTTCAGTGGAAACTCGCCTAGGTATTGAAGAGGTTTGGAGAATACATAGACTAAACTTCTTGAAGTGTGCCAGACTTGAGAAACCTATGTTCACGCCATGCAGAATCAATCTTTCTCAACCCATTCTAAACATCTATAGAGAAAAGATCATCGAGATAATCAATAAATATCCTCTAGCTTTCCCTGACTACGATCCAGAAGAGCTGAGGTTTGATGAAGAATCCAGAGACATCTATGAAGATAGATATACTGTAGATGTTTATGGAACGATCTGGAGATTCAGGATAAAGGGGTTTGTCGGTATACCTCATCGCTATCCTCTAGAGGATCTAGATAGAGTTCGAGAATGGTCTCTACCTGATCCAGAAACAGGCTATCCTATAGGTTTTGCTGATCCTAGACCTCTAATCCCATGGGAAGAACTGTTCAACTATTTCGATAAACTGAAAGAACGCGGTCGACTCATAGTCTTCAACCTACATCATTTCTTGTTCCAGAAGCTTATGGATCTAGTTCCTCTAAACAAGCTTATTCCAGCTCTATACAGACGTGACGAGGGGTTGCTTATAGCTTTAAACAAGATTGCGGAATACAAGCTTGGTCTACTTAAAGTGGTTAAGAGATATAGAGGAATTGATGTTGTTGTATTTCTAGAGGATCTAGGTGCACAAGATTCTCCTCTGATAAAGCCGCATCATCTCAGAGAATACTTTCTACCATACTATAGAAGATTTTTCAATGAGGTGAAGAGTATGAATGCTGTTATATACTTCCATAGCGATGGCAACATAGTTCCTCTAGCTAATGTATTTCTAGAAATGGATGTAGATGTGCTGAATATACAGGATAGCGCTAACGGTATAGACAATATCGCTTCCCTATTCAGAGGCAAAGTATGTATAGATCTCAATATCGATAAAGAGCATCTGATTCTCAACAAATCTAGAGAAGAGATCTTGAACTACATCAGAAACGCTGTAGAGAAGCTAGAGACAGAATCAAGTGGATTGATGATCAATATAGAGGTTTATCCACCAGCTCCTCTAGAGATTATAGCTTATCTAGCAGAAGCTTGCTATAGGTGCTGTATAGAAAGAAAGTAGATAATATAGCCAGATCTATCTATTCCCACATATTTAATAAATTGAATAGATATACACAAGAAGATATATCTTGTTTAAACTCACCACAGCTTTGGTGACCATCTATAGAACACAACAATGACAGCTATACACATGTTTTTCATATAGTTTACTTCGACTATGATTCTTCAGCCTATATACACTTCTACAACTGCAACTTTAGATGTCTAGGGTGTATAAGAAGGCTATCTATATGGGATTGCCATCTACCTAGTGAAACCATTTCGAGTCTAAGGTTTAGTGGATTTCTATCCTATAGAGGTTTAGAGACTCTAGCAAAAGAACTAATCTCTGTATACGGTATGAAGAGAGTTGTTCTAGGAGGTGGTGAACCAAGTATAGATCCAGCTATAGCTATGATTACCAGAATGCTTAAGGATCTTGGACTAGAGATCAAGATGCTTACAAATTCCTATAGTCTGAGTAGAGATCTAGTTGAAGAACTTAGAGATCCTCGTGTCACAGTTATAGCTAGTGTAAAGAGTATAGATCCAAAGAAACACAGAGAATATACAGGTTTTCCTCTAGAACCAGTTCTCACCAATATAACCAATATGTATGAATCAGGTATAAACATAGCTATAGAGACGATCCTGATACCTGGTTTCAATGATGTTGAAGAGATACGTAGATTAGCTAAATTCATAGCGTCATTAGACAGAGATATACTGCTAATAATAGACTCCTTCATACCTGTTCCAGGAGCTCTATGGAGAAAACCTACATTAGATGAACTAGATAGAGTAGAACAAGAAGCCTCAAAATATCTAGAGAATGTGTATGTAAGAGGTAGAACTATATCGAGTGGCTTGAGGGGAGAAATCTACCTCATCTACCCTAGACCTCTAGATAGAAACAGTACGCAAAACTTATATACGGGCTGAACATATGGCTAGACTAGCCATATGTGTGGTAAGCCATGGATATGAAGTATCTAGGACTCATAATTATTATAGCAATAGTTATGCTTATAGGAGGCTACTACATTGGTCAGACTACAGCACCTACAACCATCACCACAATTACTGCTACTGTTACGTATACACATGTGGTTGAGAAAACAATTACACCATCACCTATATATGCAACTCTAACAGTTATTGAAACTCTAACAGTTGTTCAAGAAACTCCTATATCTATAGTTGATGCTTTAGGTAGAAGTATTGTTTTCGAGAAAACTCCAGAGAGAGTTGTTTCATTAGCTCCATCTATAACAGAGATACTGTTTGCTCTAGGTCTTGGAAATAGAGTTGTTGGTGTGACTAGCTACTGTAACTATCCACCAGAAGTATTGAGACTTGTAGAAGAAGGTAAGATAGCTGTTATAGGTGGTTACTGGACACCCGATGTAGAGAAGATACTTGCTCTCAAACCTGATCTAGTTATAGGATCTTCGGGTACAAGACCACATATACAGCTTAGAGAAAGAGTTGAAGAAGTAGGAATAAAGATTGTGTACATAAAAGGATCTGGAGCAACCAATATCTATGAAATATATGAAGATATAGCTACAATAGCGAAGATATTTGGGGTAGAAGATACAGCTAGAAAAATCATACAGGATATAGATAACGAAATAAGGTACGTTACTCAAAAACTAGGTGAAGCTAATGTAGCGAAACTAAAGGTTCTTCAACTTGCAGGTCCACCTAGCTGGGGACTCTATAGCGCTGGTGGAGATACATTCATTGGATGGGTTATATCAACTGCAGGAGGAATCAATATAGCGCAGAGGTTTACTGGATGGCCTCAACTTGATTATGAGTTCGTGATTGCAGAAAATCCTGATGTGATTATAGTAAGCGCTATGGGTGCAAACTATACAGCAATAATAGAAGAGATTAGAGGAACACCTCTAGCCGATACTAAAGCGTTTAAAGAGGGTAGGGTATATCTATTGGATAAAGAGGCTAACGATATATTGGTTAGACCTGGTCCTAGAGTAGGTAAAGCTGTTGTACTTGTCGCTAAGATACTCTATCCAGAGATATTTGGTGAACCAGATACACCTATAGTCTATAGGATGCATAAGTAAGTGGATAGATTATGGCTCTAGAGATACATGTACAGAATGTTAAGAGATTTATTTTTTCACTCATATTCTCTATACTAATTCTATGTCTTATATACATAGTTTCAATATCTATAGGTTCTTCTATGTTGCCGATCAGAGATGTATTTCTATGTCTTTTTGGGATAGAGTGTAGAGATATTTCTGAATCAATACTTCGCTACAGATGGGCAAGATCATCTACAGCACTACTTACTGGAGCTATTCTCGCTCTTTCAGGAACATTGATACAGTCTATAGCTAGAAATCCTCTAGCTGAACCCTATATCCTTGGGCTATCTTCAACAGCTCTAACAGCTCTAGCAATAGCTATCCTGATATGGCCTACAGTAATAGCCTATAGGTACTATATGATGGTTATAGCTTTTGTTGGGGCTATAGCTGGATACCTTCTAACTACAGCTCTAAGTGTTTTAGCTGGTTCAACAGGATACTCACTCATACTCTCGGGCATAGCTATTACATCTATATTCTCAGGCTTATCTCATGTTCTTCTCTATATAGTTCAAAGCAAACTAAAATCACCTTATCATCTTCTGCTCATGGGCTCTACCTCTACAGCTCTTATTCAAGACGTCTTAATACTCACCTCTACTCTACTGTGTTGCACATTCTTTATATACATCTTCGGACTACCGAAGAAACTTAATGCATATGTTTTTGGAGATAGCTTTGTTAAACAACTTGGCTATAACCCAAAACTTTTATCAATTATATCAGCTCTACTAGCAAGCTTATTGACAGGTACAACAGTTGCTGTTGTAGGTATAGTTGGGTTTATAGGACTTGCAGCACCCCATATAGCTCGACTGATAGCTGGTTCTTCAGATCATAGAGTAACTCTAGCGTTATCAATATTCATAGGCGCTTCACTAGCAACATCAGCAGATATTTTGGCTAAGATACTTGCAGTAACAACAAGACAAGGAGAATTCCCGTTAGGGGTAGTAACAAGCATAATTGGTGCACCTTTTCTTGCATATCTAATCATTAAGAGTGGTAAGAGATGAAGATAGAGGTAGAGAACGTCTCATTCAACTATAACTCTACATCAGTACTAAAAGACGTTACACTAAAGATTGAAGCAGGAAAAATGACTTGTATCATAGGTCCTAATGGTGCTGGAAAAACCACGTTCCTGAAGATCTTGGCATCTATCTTGATGCCAACAAGAGGTGTGGTTTATATCGATGGAAAAGACTCTAGACTTTACAGCCCTAGGGATATAGCTAAGATTATCGCATATTCAGAACCATATATATCTAGAAGTCTACCTATGACTGTACTAGATTTTCTTTCAACAGCTAGATACCCCTACCACAACACTCTTCAATATTTTGAATCATCTGAAGACCTGAAGATTATTGAGGAAATAGCTAGAGAACTTGATATAGTTCATCTCCTTGGGAGAAAACTTGACCAGATAAGTAGTGGAGAACTACAGAGAGTGTTAATAGCACATGCATTAGCAAAGAAGCCCAAGATACTGTTGCTCGATGAACCTTCAGCATTTCTAGACATAAGATATAGATTCGAGATACTCAATTACGTAAAGAGGTATACTGTTAGAGAAGGTATAGCAACTGTTGTAGCTATCCATGATCTCCATCTAGCTTCAGTATATTGCGATACTGTTGTCCTTTTAGATAGAGGTAGAATTGTGGCTTGCGGATCACCACATGAAGTGTTTATGGATAAGGTTGTTGAAGAAGTATATGGTGTAGAGATCGAGGTTATAAAGATAGGGGATAACACCGTAATCGTTGTTCCGAAACCTAAATCAAATTAAGGTGACCTGGATCCAGTTTTTGAGGTGATTCGGTATGGTTAAAGGGTTTGAGGTAATATATGGGGATATCCCTCTAGATAAGATTAGATATGGGAAAACTCTAGCTCTCTATGCAATAGGATCAACTATGACTTCAACTATACCCAATATATCTATAGCTGGAGCTATGCCTATAGCAACACTATTTACACCAGCACTTGATGTAGAGTATGTTCACTACGGAAAACCTGTGACACTAGACATAATACCAACAACACCTACAGGTATACCAACACCAGCAATAATAACGAGAGTATCTCTCCAACTATCTAGAACACCTTTCATAATTGTAAACACAGGATCCTACATAACCCCAAAAATGCCTGTAATAGATCTTCCAAGCAGATGTGTAGGTGGAAGAATAGATGTAGAAGATGCGTTGCCTCGAGGAACATCGAAAAAACTATTCGAAGAAGCTAGATCTGTAGGCTATATGCTTGGTTCTGCAACAGATGTTGTACTAGTTGGTGAAAGCATACCTAGTGGAACTACAACAGCTATGGCCATTCTACAGGGACTTGGCTATAATGCCTATAACCTGGTCAGTAGCTCGATGAAGAATAATCCCGTAGACCTAAAGAGATTAGTCGCTAATAAAGCTATTGAAAGACTCAAGAGCTCTAGAGATCCATTTACTGTAAACGATGTTGCTGGAGATCCTCTCCACATATCTGTAGCAGGTCTAGCTCTAGGTGCGCTTGAAGCAGAGAGCTTTGTAATTCTTGCAGGTGGAACCCAGATGCTGGCAGCAATAGCCCTTATGAAGGCTGTGTCTCCAGAGTTTAGACAAGATAGAATGATTCTAGCAACAACTAGATGGATCGTTATGGATAAAGGTAGAGAGATAACGAGTTTCATAAAGTCGGTTGCACCACAGATGTCTATTGTGTATAGCTATCTAGATTTTAGTGATGCATCTTTCGATGGGCTTAGAGCTTATGAAGAAGGATTCGTTAAAGAAGGTGTAGGTGCTGGAGGAACAGCATTTCTAGCTATTCTCAAAGGCATAGAGGTGACTGATCTAGTGAAAGCTATATATATAGAGTACGAGAGATTGGTAAGACAAGGTGGTTGAGATATAGTAAAAACTCTAACTAGAGATAAAGATACTTTTGTAATAGATCTTGAGCAAGAATATATAGCTATATCTACAGCTGGATGCCCAAAGATATACTCAGAGATAAGGTATATAGTTTTCAGAAGAGTGCCAAAAGACTTTGGCTATGTTGATCTAGATAGCTACTGTCGAGACATAGCCTCAAGTATAGGTATAGACTACTCAAAATCCTCTATATTCCTTACAGCTGTAGATGTATCTTCATGTAGCCACGGATTCTCTATACACAAGAACATAAAGGCTGAAGCATTTGTAACCCTAGGCATAGATACACCATCTTGTATAGGTACCGAAGGTCCCCAAAGCTCTAGAAGAATCAGTACAATAAATGTAGCTGTAGTTGTAGATAAACCGCTTAATAATGTTGGTCTTCTAGATCTATTTAGAACAGTATCAGAGGTAAAGGGTATGGTTATGGGTTTAGGAGGACCTATGTGTATCTCTAGCCCATCTATAGGTACAGCATCTGATGCAACTCTAGTTGCTGCACCAGCTGGTGATGAGAGATTTGCAGGAATATCTACAGATGTCGGTATAGCTTCGTCTATGGCTGTTATATGTGCTTTAGCTAGACACATAAGAAACATATCTAGAGAAGAATATATTGCTAAGACTCTAGGTTTTGATAGAATTGATAATATCATTGGCATAGCTAAAGAAGTTTACACAAAAGCGAGAATACCCCACATAGATGATAGCGATATAGAGAAAGAAGTAAGAGAGGAAATGAGTAGAGTTCTTAGAGATCCCAATATACCGCTATTCATAAAAGGTATGAGGTTGCTGGAAGCAGCACTCTCCATAAACATTTTACCTGGTATCAGTATACATGAGTATAAATCAGATTCACCAGGAATCATAGTTGATGAACTTGTTGGTAAAGCTCTAGCAGAATATATAAACGGGTTCAAAGGTCTACTCATGTACTACTGGATTGAGAGACTAAAAGAAAGAGGAGAAACACCTATACTGAAGCTTCTACCACCAATAGCAGACGATATTGTTGCTGCATTGATAGGTGGTATACTCAGCAAGATATACGATAGATATTCAAGATAATGAGCGATAGTTAGTCTATGAAGATGTGCACGGTTTTTGTCCACATACCTTCTAACTTCTTAGCAAAATAGCTCAGCAATATCATACAGTTCCACATAATTGGTATCTATAGTAGTTCATGTTATTATAGCTAGTTCTACATGTTTATTAATAGGTAAGCTATGTTTGCTAGGTTAGATGCATCATTGTTAAAGAATGGATTATGTAGCTCAACTAGATAGTGGAATGATTTAGTGTTTAATGTGTTTATCGAATTCTTTAATCCATAGAGATATTATTTCTCTACTCCAGAATTCTGCCCACCAATAATCACTATCAAGTATATGCCATAGAGCCCATTCAGCTTTTTCAGCTTTTTCATCATATCCATACCTGCTGATATACTCTTTGAATCCCTTCACTCTAGACTCTACTTCTCTCCAGAATACCTCGTGCTCCTTGATCTCACCTCTCCATTTTGTGTAAGAGCCTAGCCATGTTGCTGATGGTATAAATGTGAGTTTCCGTTTAGGTGGATTATCTCTAAGTACTTCATTGGGAAGTACAGTTCTAGCTATACCTATCTTCTTCATTTCGGTGAAAAGGTTTAGGAGAGTATCTAGAAATACTGCTGTAGCTGGTGGATTTCTTGAAGCAACAATCCAGTTTTCTCCATCTAGAGCTAGTGTCACAACTCTAGCTCTATTGCTGATTGCTTTTGTCAGTAGTTTGGTTACAAAAGTGTATGCTCCCTTGATTGCGTGAATCTCGCTACAGTAGTTATTGTTGAACCCTATATCGTTGCTGAGTTCTGTATCTCTAAAGAAAACAACAATACTTTCTCCAGTTACAGCATCTTGCACAATGTAGGGTTCATATGGGCTTTCTCTATCTCCTTGCGACGACACGAAGTGGTGTCTCTCATCTAGAAATGTGTATTCGAGGTTGAGAGATGATAGTATGTGTATAAGTTTCATAGAGAAAGACATTTCGGGGAGCCAAATACCTCTAGGATCTCTACCTAGAAATTTTCTAGATATGTTCAATCCATATTCAAGTTCTTTTGAGATAACTCTATCAAGCTCTAGATAATCCACAATATAGCCTGATATAGTGTGTGCATATATGCTTGTTAAAACCTCTATCGAGTTGCTTTCTGCTAGACTTCTATACATATCCATAGTTTCTCTAACTATTTGTGTAAGTCCCGATGATCTCTCTATCGATTCTCCTGAAACTGTTGTAATACCATTATCGACTATATCTATCCATTGAGCTAATAGAGATGGACTTAGATTATACGTTATATATGTGTATCCCCTATACTTGCTCAAGATAGAGGCATGATAATGATAAGGACCCAATCCATAGGGAGAGAGAATAGGTCTCCAAACATATATGAAGGGCCATAGAGATAAGTAGCGTTTATCTGGGCCATAGTTTGGGGGTTGATGGTGATGAAAAACAGTAACAATAGATATAGGTCTAGAGTACTCGCTGTACACAACCATCTGGTCTATATAGTCAATAGTATATCCATCTACCTTAAGCTTCACACTACATCTATCTCTAGCTCTAACACCTACCTCAAATCCTAGAATCTCTCCTACCTCAAGTTTTGCACTTCTTCTCTCAACTAGATCATTACATACCAATAGATCTATAGTGTACCTCTTACCAAAACCATAATTCTTTACATATACCTTTACAACTGTTTCTCGAGGATCTCTAGAGAATGGCTCTACAATCACGTAGCCTTCTACTGAGCCATAGAATCTAGGTTCTACAAGTGCTTTCCCACATATACTTACATCCAAATAGCTACACCTTGAGCATCAGCTCTACACCTAGTTCAAAGCTCTTCTCGGGATCAAGAACCACGACTCTAGAGAACATTATACCTATACTCTGGATAATATCCATAATCCCTCTCTCAGTTCTTGTGGGCATTACTATAGGTGCTACCCATATATCTACATCTCTATCTAGCGATAACTCTAGATCTATGATCCCCTTAAACTCTATTCTCCTTCCACTACCTATCCACACTTCTTCGAGATGCTTAATAATGTCTGGCTCAAGCCTATAGATGGGGTATTCTTCTCCTCTTCTTCTAGGAACTTTTGGACTTAGATGATAGTCGAACCCTATTCTAGATGTGAAAGGCTCGTTACCTATGTTTTTAATCCTATGAATTATCTTTAAATAAGGTGCTCTAGAGTCTACATACATATGTTTAGCTACTTCTACAGGTATGGGTATACCTTTCCCATAGAAGTATCCTCGATACATTAAAACTAGATTGTTATTGTCTATTGACACCAGTTGATATTTACCTAGAGCTAGATTGCTTTGATCAATGAATGGTGTATTATTTACCCAGTCCCATAAACTTATTGTTGGGTTCCATAAATGGTCTCGAGCAATATTCCTTTGATACCAATCAGGTCTAAAGGTAGGGCTTGTGGATAGATATGGCTCTAGATAACGGTTCATGGTTGATGCAATGTTGTGTTCATATCCCTGATGCTTAAAGCTTAACTCTGTTACTGTACCTCCATCGCTAGGCTTTACAACAACATCTAGATGTTTTGTTTCAATAACTACTTCGCTATCTCCATTGAAATCTATGTCCTCTATACTGCTATACATATCTCTTGAAGCGAAATAGTTTGAATTGTTTTCAGCTATCACCTCAGCTTTGATCATGTTTTCATAAACTGTTTGTCTAAGGTGCGGTAGATATATACCTCCGAAGAGACCGTGCCAATAAGCATCATTGCATTGAGCAAAGTAGTAATACCTCCAAGCATCTTCGGGTGCATTAAGCTTCTTCAGCTTTCTTCTAAGCCATAGAAGCCTCTTATGCATATAGTTACTCTCTCTATACTTCACAAAAAAGTTTCTGAAATAGCTTGAGCTCCAGTACATCATCTTATCGTAACTACCGTACACAGGATATATCAATCCCTTAACACCGTATCTATCTAGATATTCGCTAGGTGTAATGGTGTTGATTATACTAGAATTCTCTTCAAGTTTCTCTATAAACTCTCTCAACCATTTGCTTGCCCATTCCCTTTGACTCCATTCACCGAATTTCTCTGCATCACTACCCCAGAGAACATATCTATCACCTTTATCGCTACCTCTACTCACTATATACTTTATCACAGATTCAATGCTTTCCCATGGAAGTATATACCTTATTCTCTCATCTACAAATAGTATCTTCAACCTATGCCCATCGTTCTCAGTTAGCCATGAATATCCAGCTTCATCTCGATTAACGATTTTCGGTAGAATATAGTCATCTATAATTGTATACTCTATATCGTTAATAGCTAGAGGTTCTACAACAGAAGGTTCCCAAACTCTTTCAGCTAACCAGAATCCTCTAGGCTTGTACCCAAAAATCTCTCTAAATAACTCTATATATAGTCTGATTTGCATATACATATCTTCACGAGGTATTACAGGAAGAATAGCCTCACCAAAAGCTCCCCCTAGAAGCTCTAGAGAACCTCTCTTAACTAGTTCTTTAACACCATCTATCCATTCACTATGTTTCTCAAGCATATAGAGAAGCAATGGACCACTTATATGTGCTGCTATCTTAATTTTTGGATGATCCAACAATATATCGAGTAGAATCTTGTAGCAGTTGTTATATATTCTTTCATAGACCCACTCAAGTTGTCCAACAGGTTGATGGAAATGTAACACGAATATGAAGTTCACTCTACTCATCGCCTCTCCCCCAAAAAATTCTCGATAACCTTTATCATAAGGTTTTTCTTTTCATCAGCAGAAGCATCAGATCTAGCTATCTCGTCTAGAGCATTAGCTATATCATCTACCATATAGATCTCTCTAAACCATTTCTGTATATCGCCTCTATTAAGGTGATATACAATACATTCACTAGGCAGAGATCTAGAGATCCATAGGAATTCTTTAACAGATGCTGCAGAAATGTTTAGAGATTCGAGATCGAAACATTTGAAATAGAATGCTTTTTCAGGTGGTAGCACAAGGTTCTTAAGCATCTTCGATGGATTTTCTCTAGCTTTTTCAGCAATAATGTAGAATAGTATTGATATAGCTTGTGCATAAAGAACATATGCATCAACAGCATTCTTGTAGGGACTGAAGTATTGATGAACTTCTTCCATAGAGCCAAATTTTGTAGCCATATAATAGAAGTGGTCGCTTATTGTTAAAAGCCTCCATATACGTGTTAGATAGGGATCATCAATAGCGTCGATGTATCTCTTGAGCTCTAGAAGCATAGAGAATGAATTTTTCTGTATATAGTTTCCAAGCCATGCACTTAGATCCCTTTCATCAGCCCAGCTAATAGTTACCCACGGAGGTACATCATATACATCAACTGTATCATGTGCAAATGCTGCTCTAGATGGTGTAGAGAAACGTAGATGACTATGCTTCAAAACCTCTTGGGGAAGATACCTTAGGAATTCATGTATACCTGATTCAGGCCAGTGGTGTTCACCAAAGGTTTCGTAGTCCATTGCCAAAACTACTACATCACCAGGTGTAACGGCTAGCCATAAGGCATATTTATCAGCTGTCAATGGATATTGATCCCACTTATTGTTACTGAATCTAAACCCAATATCGTCGCTAAGTCTATAGTTTCTCGTTAGAACCCTTATATCGCATAGATATCCTCTATAAACAAAATTAGGGCTTCTCCAGCCAAGAATCCACTCAACACCTTCAGTAAGAATCACCTTAAAACCCATTGAGTAGAGCTTACAAGCGAGATCGTTATTGTATATAAACTCTGTATTCTCAACAGAAACAGGTTTAACACCAAAAATATCTTCAAGAATCTTTAGATGACTCTTTATCTGATCCTCTAGCTCTTTGTAGTGTGGAGGTATCAAGAATGCTAGGCTATGGTAATAAGTTTGAGCAACAAGCTCCACTAATCCTGTTGCAACAAGATCTACAAAAAGATCTACAACTTTAGGTACCCAACGAAGAGCTTGCTCAATGAATGCACCAGATATACCAAAAGACACCATAAACTTTCTATCGCTACCCATAAACCTCCTAATGGTCTCAGCTATAATAGATGTTGCAGGTATGTAGCACTTTCTAGCAGCTCTCTCTATAACAAGTCTATTGAGATCTTGATCAAACAGGGCATCTTCTATATCTCTAGGATCTAATGACCCCTTGATCGCCTTCTTAATCAATTTTTCGTGCATCCTTCTATCAAGTCTATATGGTTGATGAACCTCAAAAAACATGACTATATCCTTCAAATCCCACCACCTATACCCATAACCATATCCTCAGGATCCCATATAAGTACGTGAAGCGGTATCGGCAGATTATGGGGTCTATATATAGATTCGTATAGTGCTTCATAAAAAACTCTATAGATATACCATGGAGTGATGTATCTATATAGATCTCTAGGTATAGATCTAAAGCCTAACACAATTTCTAGAAGAGATTCTCTAGCAAGATTATGGATATAGCTCATCAGTATAGATGAAGCATGAGCATCTCTCCATTTCCTTGCTTCACCCCATCCATATTTAGCAAGCTTTTTTGCAATAGAATCTATATCCATTCCATAGACCTCCTTTACTCCTGCAAAAAGTATGTAGTCTAGGCTCCGAATAAGTGAAGCTATATCCCTAAAACCGTGAGACTTTAGATATCCATCTCTAGACAGAAATAAAGGTTCGCCCTCGAAGTCAACTATAGTGAAGCCTCTATTACCTGAGTAAACTATTTGGCCTAGATGTAGATCACTATGACATAGTATCTTCTTAGTTTCACTAAATATTGCAAAAGCATTAAACGCTCTATCTATCCATACAGGGATTCTCTTATCAACAACCTCAATCCAGAAACCATCTACACGATCTTCAGTATGAAGTGTATCTAGATTATGTAGAAGCATATTTGCTATCTCTTCAAGTCTTTTCCCCCATAATTCAGTATCTTCAACAGTAAAAGGTTCTGAAGAGAAGAAGGTATCATCACTTAACGCAAACACTTTATGTAGTTCTGCAATAGTTCTTCCCACAGAATAGTCTAGGTCGTGTATGTGGCTCTCTATACCTCTTCTTAAGAGATTTAGAAGAGATTCATAGAATGGTAGTCCTCCATTAACTCCCTCGACATACTCTAGAGATAGCCCTATGGTGTAGCCTCTATACCTGCATACAGAATACATCTTGGGTATATATCTAAAACCTTTAGCCATCAGGTATCTAGCTATCTTCAACTCAATTCTATCTGTAGAAACCAATCTATAGCTTTTCATAACAATCCTACATCCTTCTTTATCTGATGAAGCTATCGTAACAACGTTTGAGGAATCGGTCAGTAGCTCTACTTTATTGAATATACACTTCGGTAAAATATAGAGATGTTCGCAATCGATAATGTTTCTAGCTCTCAATAGAAAAGGTTCTACAAGATCTGCTTCAACATAGATATCTCCATTGATCTCCAGAGGTACAGAGACATGGATATCTTTATGCATCTTCTTTAGTGGAACAAAATATCTATATCCATTATCATCAACAATTAGTAGAATGAGGTACTCTCCATCTCTATAGAATTCGTGATCCAGGATAGAGACTACCTCTCTATCCTTAGGCCACCATCTCGCTCTCTTTAACCATCTAGCTAGTTTATCTAGATCTATCTCCACATGTCTACCCAGATACAGAACTGTTGTTCTCCTTAATAGGTGTATAGAGTTCAGAGAGAACTCTCTTGATACTAAATCTCTCAGAACTCTTCAGCGCGTTAAGAGCTACCTCTTTGTATTTAATAGAACCATAGCTCTTTAAAACATCTACCAATTTCTCCCTAAACTCCTCATACTCAACTTTATCGATATCGTTTACTCTTGTATCGCTGTAAATGTTTATGAATTCATTGATTTCTGAGCCAAAGAACCAGCCATTTAATCCATCAACAATAAGCTCTAGCGCTCCACCATCTCTTGAACTAAGCGTTGGAATACCATTTAGAGCTGCCTTCATGTAGCTTGTGCCGCAGGCCTCCCATCCAGGGAACGGGGTAAAGAGATGTATATCGCACCCACTTAGCAGAAGCTTAGCTTTAGATATGTCGTAGTCGTGTATGAATACAATGTTATCGTACTTCTTACTCAATTCCAAAAACTTTTTAGCGTAATGAAGACCATCTCTATCATCTGGATGCGGTTTTCCACCTATAACGAAGACTGCATCTAGATCTCTACCTATATCCTCTATAAACCATGTAATGAAGTAAGGCCTCTTGTATCTAACGATCCTTCTACACCAAACAACTATAGGGGTTGTTTCATCAATTTCTAGCCCTGGTTTATAGATCTTTAGAAGATCCTCGATCAGCTCCTTCTTGACCTCTAGATGTGTACGCCACAATTCTTCGGAAGAGATATTTTCTATACCTTTACCTGCCACGAGACCTCTAATTATGGGGTGTCTCCATCTATCTATACTAACACCATTGGTTACATAACTAAACTTGTGCACAAATTCAGGAAAGAGAATCTTTGTTACCTCATAATGTTTTTTCGATACTGCGCAAGCTTTTGAAACTCTTTCAAGAGCTAGTCTAGTTATCATTTCACTATCATGTTTAATTCTTATACCAAATTCTTCTTCAAGAACTTGAGAAGATATGTATGGATGTCCCCAGGGTCCTGGTGTATGTACTATAAGCCTAAAGTTCTTGTACTCCGGTAATGCGTATACCAGAAGTGATGCATAGGCTTCATTAAGATCTATGACATCTACACTATCTAGGCCTATAAATTCCTTGATGTATTTTGCTGAAGCCTTAGCTAAGAAAGTCCACTTATATATTCTGCTTTCCTCATCTTTCTCGATATATACTCTCTCAGTAGCTTGCCTCAACCACAAAGGACATGTCGCTTCAAAAAATACTACCTTAGCTCTACCCTTTGTGTAGGTCCATGGACGTGTATAGACGTTCTCGCCTCTAATCTTGATTACGAATTCTTCTTCAGCTTTCATAAACTTTGTCAAATCTATAGGCTGTTTCTGTGGTTTAGCTATGATGTTTCCATCATCAGTTACATAGTAATCCACATATCCTTTCTTATGGAATAAAGTTAGCACAAGGTATTCAAATCCATTCTTAGAAGCCTCAATAAATTTATCTCCTTCAAGTACCCCTAGACCACCAGCATAACAATTGATTTCCTCTAGAGCTATTTCAGGTGTTATAGACACGATTACCAATGTGAGCTACCTTTAGAGCTAATGTCCTAGAGAAAACGTTTAGCTATGGCTAAAGATAAAAAACCTTACCCCTATTGTCTTTGAACTCTATGTACAAGCCCTATAGTAAGCCATTCGGCGTGCAAGTTCGTAACACGATATCAAGCTATTTACAGTATGTTTAGGTCTGAAGTAAGAATCTACATAATTTATCGAAAATTCCCTAATCTTCTCTCCATATCTAGGTTCTCTCAACACTATATCTCTAAGTTCTCTATAAACTATACTCTCGAGACCTCGACCTCTTTCACTATAAAACATGAGATAACCAAGGCTCTGAATAGCTCTAGCAAGCTCATAGACATCTCCAGAAGGAACCTTGATACCTACACCTAGTGGGGTAGCCCTTAGATCACCAACATATTCTGAAAGTCCTCCAGTATTAGACACAACTAGAGGTGTTCCTATAGATAGAGCCTCTATACCTGATATACCGAAAGGCTCATATCTAGATGGTAGAACATATAGATGTGATACATAAACAAGTAACTTGTACATATCTAGATCCAGTCCATCATAAACTACTGCGACTTTACCTAAAACATCGCCTAATAGGCTTCTTAGATAGTTTTCGTATCCATAGTCTCCTACGCTTTTTCCGAGGATAAGTATCTTTATAGAATGGGGTAGATGTCTAGCTGAATGGATAAGTGTATCGAATCCTTTTTGAGATGTCAATCTACCAGATGATACAACAAGTATATCGCCATCCTTTAGATCTATATAGCCCCATAGATGAGTCTTGTTAATCACATCTTCGGCAACTTTCCACCTAATCTCAACCCTATCTATAGATCTGTACACCTTTTTAGCTATCTCTTCCACTTCTCTAATGCTCCATGAAGTTGAGTTATATATGTAGCAACACTTTCCTCTAATCCATTCACCATAGTCGCGAGCAAGGCTATCTACTTCAGATCTACTTACTGTGGCTATGGCATCAGCTATCTTCACCATGAAGCACTCTATATTACCCCAACAACTATCCCACAAATATCTAGTGGAGAGAAACTCATGTCTATGCACACTCCATATACGTTGAAGAATATCCGGTATACCTAGCCATGCTTCAGAAGCGTAATGCCATGGATATGAAGGCGACCCTCTGAGATGGATTTGATAGAGTATGGGTAGAGCATATCCATTGACTTCAGCTACACTCTTTAGAAGAGCACCTGCTAAAGCTGAATGCCAATCATTTACATGAACAATATCTGGATAACCCAATGCCTGAGCTAAACATAGTGTGCCTCTAGCCAAAAGACATGCTTTTTCATCAGCATAGCTATAGGGAGGCCAAACATCTATAACACTAGATGTACGGTTATCTCTTCCTCTAATTAGGATAACCTTAACCTTATCTACATAACCTTCTAGAAAACCTAGATCATATGGATAAATGTTGCCATCAACACCATATCTATCACCTCTACACACAATATCTAGTTCCCTGAAGTTCTTTGGATAAACGCCATGCGATGGCATTACAACAGTTACTTCAAATCCTCTATTAGCGAGCTCTGTGCTCATTAGAGCTACTGCTTCTCCTAAACCACCGAGTTTTGTTACACCACTATACTCAAAGCTTAGCATCCATACTTTTTTTATTGATATAGGTGCATACACTTCTCTAGACCCAGAAAAAATTAATGAGCTAGGGATAATAAACTGTGCGATAGAGTGGAAATATGATACTAGATGCCTAAGTATTGGAAAGATTTAATAAACTGTTGTTCTTAAATTATATCTAGGGGGTTCCCTTTTGACTAATGATGGTCTTCGGATAGCTGTAATACCTATAGGAGGTGAAGCTGTTAGACTTAGGCCTCTATCTATAGGAACTTCTAAAGCTTTGATACGGATACTTAATAAACCAATTCTAGAATTGATTATTCTCGAACTCGCCATGAATGGTATAGAAGAAGTTTATCTAGGTGTTAGAGGTTATTATAACTATAGATCTGTTTATGACTACTTTAAAGAAGGTTACTGGATAAGAACTAGATATCCCTTCATAGATCATGATGTTAGGATTAGGTATATGCCTAGGTATGAAACTCTCGGTAATGCTGATGCTGTGAGAATTCTCGTAGATTATTACAGCTTGAGGGAATCTTTTATTGTTGTTCAATGTGATAATCTATTCAAGCTAAATATAGGTGATGTGTATAGATTTCATAAAAGTGTTGAAGCAGATATGACTATAGTCTTCAAAGAAGTTGAAGATGTTAGTGAATTTGGTGTAGCTGTACTCGATAACGATAACAAAGTCGTAAAGTTTGTTGAGAAACCAAAGCCTCAAGAAGCTCCCAGCAAACTCGTTAACACAGGTATATACTTAATCCAGCCCACAGTAATAGATTTCTTCAACAGTATCCACGGTATGGATATGCTTAAAACAGGTAGAATGGATTTCGGAAAAGACATTATCCCGAAACTTATAGAGCTTGGCTACAGAGTTTATGGATACGTAATGAAGAATGGGTATTGGTTCGACATAGGTACGCCCGAAAGATATCTCGAGGCAATGAAGTTCCTGCTGTATCATTCTGATCATAGAATACTGGAAGCTGAAGAAAAACTCCCTAGAGTATATATGCAGGGTAGATCTCAAGCCTCTAAAGTTCTTCACAAAGATATAATTGAGAGATATAGGAGAGGACTTGTAAAGTTCTCAGGTGTTTCGCTAATAGGTAGACATACCGATATAGGTGATAACGTCTATATAGAGGATTCCGTTATAGATAACTACAGTATAATCAAGTCTGGTTGCCATATACTTGGCTCAGCTATAATGGATAGAAGCTTTATAGAAGACGATGTAAAAATAATAAACTCTATCATTGGGAGACATGTCCATATAGAGAAGGGAGTAACACTAATAAACAGTTACATAGGGGATAATACCCATATAGGTGCCTTCAGTAAACTGGTTAACGTAAAGGTATGGCCACACGAAAGAATACCACTAGGAGTCCACATAGAGAATTATGAGGTTAAACCAATCCACCATGATGCAAACGATTAGCATCTCTAAAATCTCTAAAAGAAAAGTTTGGTTAGATGATAGAATAAAATCACTTTGATGTGTATAGCCAGCATTTTACACGACTCTTACCTATATCAACATACTCTGGCTCTTTCTTGATACAGATGTCGAGTCTATGTGGACATCTATCAGCAAATACACATCCAACACCTTTAGCACCTAGTTCTATAGATCCTACACCATACTGTATCTTGCTTCCCCATATCTTATCTATTCTAGGTATAGATTCGGCAAGCATTTTCGTATATGGGTGTGCAGGTTCTGAAAGAATATCCGCAATACCTTCTTCAACTACCTGGCCTCTATAGAGTACAACAACTCTATCGCTAACGTATCGAGTTAAGCCGAGATCGTGGCCTATGATAACTAACGTCTTCCCCTCTTTATCCTTTAGATCTATAAATATGTTCAGTATATCTATTCTTGTTGAAGCATCAACCATCGATACAGGTTCGTCAGCTATAATGACCTCTGGATTTACTAGAAGAGCTCTAGCAATCGATAACCTCTGTAACTGTCCTCCACTAAACTCGTGAGGATATCTACCCATAACGTCTCTGATATTGAGCCCTACTTTCTCAAGTGATGACACTATTATCTTCTCTAAATCCTCCTTAAGTAGCTTTGGATAATAGTTTTTCACAGTATCTATCAATGTGCTGAGGACTCTTCTCCTAGGGTTAAAACTCGCGTAGGGGTCCTGAAAAACGCCTTGCACGTGCATGTAGTAGTTCTTAAGCCCTCTAGATCCCTTGAAGATCCTTATATCTTTTCCTTTAAACAGTATTCTGCCGTGTGTGGGTTCATATATCTTGAGAATGAGTTTAGCTATTGTTGATTTTCCGCTTCCTGATTCCCCTAATACACCAAGTATCTCTCCTTTAACAATATCTAGATTAACTCTATCGACTGCCTTTATCGTTGTTTTACCCAGGAGGCCCAACCTAAATATTTTCGTAATATTCTCGAGCTTCAATACAGCTTCAGACATATCCTTATCACCTCTTTGAATAAAGCCAGCAAGATACATATCTATCTCTATCCATATTTGTTAGAGGTGGTTCTTCTCTTCTACATATATCCATAGCGAATGGACATCTCGGATGAAATCTACAGCCTGGCGGTGGATTTACTAGACTTGGTGGTGCACCAGCTAATCCAACTAATCTAGAGACTCTATACGAGTTCTCTAGTTTTGGAACCGATTTTATCAGCATAGCTGTATACGGATGGAGAGGCGAACTTATTACTTCTTCTAGCTTCCCTACATCAACTATTTTTCCCGCATACATTGTTGCAATTCTGTCACCTATCTGCCTTATAGACGATATATCATGTGTTATGAATACTATTGATCCTACAAGCTTTTGGGTAACTAGATCTCTAAGTAGCTCTAGTACATATCTCTGTGTTACAACATCTAGAGCAGAAGTAGGTTCATCGGCTATGAGTAGATCTGGTTTAAATAGAGTTGATAATGCTATAACTACTCTCTGTCTCATTCCTCCAGAGAGCTCAAGTGGATACATATCGAGGACTTTCTGAGGTAGATTAACTAGCTTAAGTCTATCGATAAATGTATTGAGCACATCTTCGTATTTCATCTTCTTATCTTTTGCTAAATCTCTTAGAAACACATTAATCTTTTTGATCACAGGAATAGCGTCTAACACGTATTGAGGTATGAGTGCTATTTTTGTAAGCAGTATTTTTCTTCTTTCTTTACTACTGAGTTTGGTGAGCTCTATAGAGTCTAATAGTTTAGCTGAACCTCCAGCTATAAACATAGGTGGTTTAGGTAGAACTAGAGACTGTACAAGTGTTGATTTTCCACATCCGCTTTCACCTATTATTCCAAGTATCTCGCCTCTTCTAATATCGAGATCTACACCATCAACAGCTTTAACAGTATCTACGAAGGTCTTGTAATATACTTTGTATTTCTCTAGCTTTAGTACCGAACTCATATACACACCCCCTCTATACCCTTCTTAACCTCGGATTGAACACTTCTTCAAGAGCTAGAACAATAATGTATAGAGAAGCTATCAACATAACTATAACTACTCCAGGTAGAAATAAAGCCCACCAAACACCAGTTATTAGTGCACCCATCTGGAGCCATTGCTGTACTCTTGCAAATAGAGACCATTCCGCTGCCTTAATCCCTAGAAACTCAAGAGTTACAGCAGTAGATAGTGCATTGGCTAACTGGATAACGAATACCAGAAGTATGTAGGAAGCTATATTGGGTAATACATCTTTCACTATAATCTTTATGGGGTGGTTTCCACTAAGTCTAGAGATAGCTATAAAGTCGCTAACCTTTAGTGCAGCAACTTGTGATCTAACAGCTCTTGCTGTCCAATGCCACGAGAGAAGCCCTATCAAGCATCCCAGGAACAGTATATTCTGGAGTTCTCTTCCGGGCATCCCTAGACCAACTATATAGAATGTTCCAACCATTATCATTATGAATACTGGCGGCATCGCTAGAAGCACATTTGTGGCACCATCTATCACTAGATCTGCCCATCCACCAATATATCCAGCTGTCAAACCCAGTATCACACCAACAACTGTTGCTACTATAGCAGCTATAGCGCCAACACTAAGCGAAACCCTTAAACCATATACAGATGCTGCAAATACATCGTATCCAAGATTATCTACACCAAATAGATGCATATGCTCTATAGTTGGCGGTAAAGACCGTAGGTATTTACCATCTCTCACTACGGGTTGATTCGGCTTATAGGGAGTTACAAGAGGCCCTATTAATGCCAAAATTACTATGACTAGTACTAGTGATAGACATACCCAAAATCTGGTATTCTTTTTAAGCAATCCCAATATAATCTTTCTCTCACTCATATCTATGCACCTACAACACCAAGCCTTATCCTCGGGTCTATCACAGCATATAGGATATCTATTATAAAGTTGGCAACTATAACCATAAGGGTATAGAATATCGTTATACCCTGTATCAAGAATATATCTCTAAAGTTTATAGCGTAGATGAGGGCTATACCAGCACCTGGGTAATTGAATACCGATGACACTACTATTCCTGCAACAATAATAGTCCCTATCTGTATCCCCAGCCCAGTTATCTGTGGATTTATGGCATATCTAAATGCATAACCAGCTACTTTTCTTTCTGAGAAACCTAGAGACTCCATAAATCGTGCATAATTAGATTCAAGCTCATAGATCATAAGAGTCCTCATACCCGAAGCCCATCCACCAAGAGATACCAAGACCATTGATAGAAACGGCAATGTATATGCCTTCATGAACATCGAAAATGTTTCAATACTTGGTGAACTAAGGAATGGATCTATATCTGTCCTCATTATCGTTGGCTTGAAGACAGGATATACAACACCAAGTATATAGGCGAACGCTAATCCTAGTAGGAAGTAGGGTATAGAGGTTAACACATATATTATCGGTATAAACACTCTATCAAGCTTTCTGTGTCTTGCTGCTAGAGCTCCTATCCAGTTACCTAAAAACCAGCTCACTATTACTGCAGGAGTTATAAGGATCAGATCATATGTCAGAACTTCTACAAGCTTAGGTGCAACTGGTGCACTATAATACATACTCCATCCGAGATCTCCCTGAAGCAACCTGGCCCAGAAAAGTATATACTGTTCATGTAGTGGTAGATCTAGACCCAGCATAGCTCTAGCTCTCTGTTTAAATTCCTCTATCTGTTCTTCTGTATATCTAACACCTGGAGCCATAAAAGACCTCATTACTGCTGTGAGTCCCGGATCCCCTGGAGCAAATCTAACGAGAGCCCATACAATAGTTATAGCTACAACAAAAACAACAATATAAGTGATACCTCTCTTTATTAGATATCTTTTGAGCGACATACATCCATCACCTAGACATCCATCACCTAGTAATCATACTTAAAGAGATTTATAATAGTTAATGAACACATGATTCACCAAAACAAAATGATTTTAAAAAATAATATTGTGTTAACGTTTACCTAATCTAGTTGCACCAAAATATGTCCCAACAATACATATAATAGCAACTACAACTACAATACCTGCAACAGTACCCCATGGAACCTCAGTTACAGTTTCTTTAACAGTTTCTTTAACAGTTTCTTTAACAGTTTCTACAACTCTTACAGTTACAGTTTCTTTAACAGTTTCTTTAACAGATACCGTTATGGTGACAGTACCAGGCACTGGAGTTGGTGAAGGAGTTGGTGAAGGAGTTGGTGAAGGAGTTGGTGAAGGAGTTACAGTTGATGACTTTAGTTTAAGTAGTGTTAGTACGCCACCATGTTGCCATTGACCATTCCAAATAGTTGGAACACCATATGGATCTTCTTCATTTGGCCATCCTGTCCAGTATTTTGTTGATGCTAGGAACCAGTATCCGTTGTACCATAGTGGTAGTGCAGGCATTTCTTCGAGCAGTATTTCCTGTATTTGTCTAAGTATGTTAGCGATTTGGGCTTCTTGATCTGGTGGTGTTCTTCCTAACTGGTATATCAAGTCGTTTAGCTTCGGGTTATAGTATCTTCCATGGCTACCGGTCCATATACCTGGTGTTGCGTTGTATGCCCAGTAGTATAGACTGTATGGTAGTGGTGTTGCGAATGATCCAAAGTTGTTTATAGCTGCATCAAATGTAGCTTTATCTATTTCCTCTATGTATTTACCGAAGTCTGGGAATATAGCTTCAGCATATATACCTACGGCTCTTAGATCTTCTGCTATATTGATTATGGCGAACATCCAGTCTGTCCATCCATATGGAACTATGATCTTTATACTTATTGGTGTACCATCAGGCATATCCCTCCATCCATCTCCATTTTTATCCTTGTATCCAGCTTCATCTAAGATCTGTTTAGCTTTCTCTGGGTTGTATCTGTAGTCGTATCTTGCTAGAAGATCTTTTGCAAGATATTTCTCCCAGTATGGTAGAAGTCCAACAGGATTAGATGGCATAACAACACCTTCAAATGCTGCAGATATTATCTTATCAACGTTTATTGCATAGTACATAGCTCTTCTGAATTTCGCATCATCGAAGGGCTTCTTCTGTGTATTGACGAAGAGGAATGCTACGTTAGCAGATAGGTAGTAAGGTTCTTTGCTATAGTATGATACTGCTAAACCTCTCTTAATCATGTCGGGTCCTCCAGGTATATAGAAGCAGCTCCAGTCTAGTTCTCCAGCTCCAAGCATATTGGCTGCTACTTGATTGCTATAGACAACAACACCCTTTATGTACTTAGGTTGAGGTAGCCCAAATACTGCTTTACCCCACCAGTTATCAACTCTCTCTAGAATGAAATGATCATCAGCTACAGAGTAGACTTTATACATTCCGCTTCCAACAAGTTTTCTAGGATCTTTATCTGGAGCAACAGCAGTCCATTTAGCGAGATCTGTAAGTTCATCTCCATATTGATTCACATAGCTTTCATAGAAGTGTTTTGGTAGTATGGGTGCAGAGTATAGCTGGAAGAGGAAGTCTGCATAGTTAGCTGTATCTGGATTGAGTTTGAATCTAACTGTTTTAGAATCTACTACCACGACATCATCTATATAGTTTCTTACACCAGCCCATGAGGCTGTTGTAACTTTTCTTGGAACATCATAGAATGTGAATCTAACATCTTCTGCTGTAACATCTCTACCGTCCCACCATTTTGCTTCTGTCCTAATCTTTATCTCAACTTCTGTAGCTGAAATCCATTTAGGTAGTTCTGCGGCTATCCATGGATACCATCTCTCAGCTTCAGACTTAATGGGTATCCATAGATAGAGAGGCTCATATATTAATCCAACTACACCTGATACAGAACCTCCATAATTGAATGGATTGAACTTTTTAGGAGGCTCCCAATAGGCTCCACCTATAACGAGCATCTGCTCTCTTGGTGGCATCTGTGCGTTTAGAGTGGATATACATGGTAATAGTACTGCTATGGCTACAGCTAATGTTAACATCAATGCAGTAATCCTATTCCTAATTTTGACATCCATATACAACACCGGTTCTGTAATTATACAACGTTTGGATGGGTTTATAAATTTTAATAAAAGCTATAAACCGCACATATAAATATAAGCTATAGAGCTATAATCTTCATAGCGTAGCAACATGCATAAACATGTTTAGAGAGCACGGAACCCCAATTTTAGGGGAGAGGTATGAGTGTTTTAGAGTTTCCAGAGAGGTTCAGATGGGGTGTGTCTGAATCTGGATTCCAGTTTGAAATGGGTGATGAGTATAGAAGGTATCTAGATGTAAATACTGATTGGTGGCATTGGGTTAGAGATCCTGTAAATATATCCATGAAGCTGGTGAGTGGGGATCTTCCTGAAGATGGCGTAAACTATCTGGAGCTCTATAAAGTAGATCACGAGATTGCTGAACACATGAGGCTGAACCTATATAGGTTAGGTATTGAGTGGAGCAGGGTATTTCCTTTTTCTACGAAATTTGTAGAAGTTGATGTAGAGTTTGATGGATATGGTATAGTTAGAGATGTTAAGGTAACTGATGAAGTCCTTAATCAATTGGATGAGTTGGCAGATCATCATGCAATAGACATTTATAGAAACATTATACTGGACCTTAGGAGCAGGGGATTCAAAGTAATACTGAATCTCTCGCATTTCACTTTCCCCTACTGGATACATAACCCCATTAGAGCCAGAGCTAGTTGTTTAAACAAGGGTCCTCGTGGAGTTGTAGAAGATAGTTTTCCAATAGAGTTCGCAAAATTTGCTGCTTATGTTGCATGGAAATTCGGAGATATTGTTGATATGTGGGTTACATTTAATGAGCCTATGGTTCCAGTAGAACTTGGGTATATGGGGACTTATAGTGGTTTTCCACCTGGTGTTAATAGACCAGATATCGTACCTAAAGCTTTACTAAATATCGCTGTAGCTCATGCTCTAGCATACAGGGTTATCAAGAGATTCGATACCGTTAAAGCTGATGAGGATTCTAGTTCTTCTGCAGAAGTAGGTATTGTTCACAACATAATTCCTTCACATACTGTAGGCGATGAAGAATCTAGTAGAGCTAGTGAGCATTACTCGTATTTTCATAACCATTTGCTACTGGAAGCTATAGTTCATGGAAGATTTGATGAAGTGTTAGATGGTAAAACAATATTAAATCCTAAGGTGCTTGGACATTCTCTTGACTGGCTCGGCATAAACTACTATACAAGAATTGTTGTAAGGAGACGACCGGGTAGATTTGAAGGTTATCCTATTCTGGATTTCGAGGCTGTAAGTGGATATGGATATGCGTGTATACCTTATGGGCTTTCGAAAGCAGGTAGGAAGTGTGATGGGATGGGATGGGAGATGTATCCGGAAGGGCTTTTAGAAGCTCTTGATGTAGGGCGTAGATGTAGTAGCGTAATATATGTAACTGAGAATGGTGTATCCGACTCTAAAGATATTCTCAGGCCATCGTATCTGGTAAACCATTTATATGTCATTCTATTGGCTGTAGAGAGGGGAATAGATGTTAAAGGTTATCTTCATTGGGCACTTACAGACAACTACGAATGGACTCACGGCTTTAAACAGAAGTTCGGTTTATATGAAGTAGATCTGATTACTAAAGAGAGAAGAGCCAGGCATTCTGCCAATATTTACAAACAGATAGTGACGAGTAATTCAATACCTAGAGACTATCTAAGGCATCTAATCAATATGGGTGATAGAAGATGAAGACAATAGCTGTAGATGAAGAGACTTGGAGAAAGCTTAGAGAGCTTAAGGATAAAATGGGATGTCAATCGTTCAATGAATTAATAAACGAGCTCATCAAGAGATGGCATATGAATGTAGCTAGAGAAAACATAGAGAGAATAAGTATAGACATAGATCCTGAAGAAGCTACAGCGTTCTTCAGACAGATAAAGCGTAAGCAAGGTAGCAATCGTTGAACCTCAGTATAGAGGATATTCTTGAAAAATTCGAGCTCTTAGTTGATGCACCAGCTTTAGCACTACTGCACAGTAGTGAGTACAAGAATCTGGTTCCACTTATATTAGCTAAAACAAAAATACATGTCTCAATATTATCGCTCATAGATTTTTTAGCCTATCTCTACTACATTAAGAGAATTAACTCACAAATACAAGTCATAGATGTTTTGAAACAGATATACGATATAGTGAATGTAGATGATAGAATAGTCAGTAAAGTAGCATTAATGAAGAGCGATCTACTTCATCACTCAATAAATCCCGATAATGTTGATCTGATAAATGTAGCTATAGCTCTAGAGAAAGGATACATACTAGTTGCAGCAGATCCAGCTGATTATGAAATCTACAGAAGATACGGCCTCATGGTGATGAGTGTAGAAGAACTTGTGAGTAAGGTTAGAGAACTTGTGATCAGCGAAAGTAGCAAAAGATAGAAATAGATACAAAGAGATATATAAGCTATGTAATTCGGTCTACAGTAATAATTTCTTCTTTGTATTAGATAAGTTTCTAAAGCGGTGGAATAGAGTTGGATGTAGTTGTTATGGCTGGTGGTAGAGGTTCAAGATTGGGTGGTTTAAAGAAGCCTTTTCTAAAAGTATGTGGTAAGAGGTTAATAGATATTGCTGTAGAGGTGGCTAAAGGTGTCAAAGAGAGGAGGAAGGTGTATATTTGTTTAAGAGCAGAAGATGTTCATAATGTTGAGGATAGTGATGATATTGAGGTTGTTATATGTCCTGGAGCAGGTTATGTTTACGATCTAGACTTTATTCTGAATAAAGTGTCTTTCCCTGTACTTATTCTACCATCAGATATGCCTTTCCTATCAATAGGTATTGTTGAGGAGTTCCTGGCTAAGGCAATAAAGTGTGAAGCAGATGTTGTTACATTGATGGTTTGTAGAGATAGTGTTTGTAGAGAGTCTGGTATATCGTTTTTCAGGAGATCTAGTGGGAACTGGATGAATATATATTTTGAAGAGGTTAAGGAGCTAAGAGATATAGATACATATGAAGATCTTGAGTGGGCTAGAGAGATATGCGTATCCATGGAGGAGATAGAGAAGCGAGAATAGATTTTAGCTCTAATCTTAATCCTCTAGGACCTCCACAAATAGTCTATAGCATTATAGATAAATGTGTTAGGAATAGAGTTCTTGATAAGTATCCAGACTATAGTTATAGAGATCTACGCAGAGCTCTAGCTAGATTCTATAGATGTAGAGAAGAAAATGTGCTACCTACAGCAGGAGCTGGAGAGGCAGTGAATCTCACACTAATTGCAGTTAGACCAAGAACTGTAGTTGTTCTAGAGCCTTCTTATGGTGAATATGAAGATGTATCCCATGTTCTTGGTATAGAGTATCGTAGCGTATTTTATAGAAGAGATGGCTCGAGATTCTATCTAGATCTATCACATCTAGATGAAGCATGTCTCGATGAGGATACACTCATAATTGTGACTAATCCCAATAATCCTTTAGGCATCTATATAGACAAAAATCTTCTCATTCCATATCTCTCTAGATGTAGAGCTAGAGTTCTAGTAGATGAAGCTTATATAGAGCTCTGTAGTAGATGCTCTATAGAGGTAGGGCATGATCTTCCCAAGAACATTATTTTTGTGAGATCTCTAACTAAATGGCTCTCTCTACCAGGCATTAGACTAGGTTTTCTGTATACAGAAGATGATGAACTGTATAGGAAGATAGATATAGTTAGACAGCCGTGGAATGTAAATAGCTTAGCAGAGTGTTTAGCTCTGGGTTTAGTTGAATACGAGAACGAATTTAAGGAATTTATAGAGTATTCACGAAGGTATATAGAGAATGAGAAGAAGAGAGTTAGTAGAAAGCTTATAGATATGGGTCTAACTGTATTTGAAAGCGATACTAATTTCATTCTAGTTGAAGTTGGGGGAGGCGACCATATATCTAGAGATCTTCGGAAGAAAGGTATAGCTGTAAGAAGCTGCACTAGTTTCAAAGGTCTTGGACCTAGCTTCATTAGGATGGCTATAAGACAAGCTAAAGAAAACGATGAGCTACTCGATATACTCAGTAAGGAGATAGCTCTTGGTTAAAGTATTGAAGAACTTTTTCGCACTTTTATCCTTTTTAACACCAATACCTTTACCACATAGGTTGAGATCTAATACTCTTGTTTTTGGATCTCTATACCTTCTCCCGATTATTGGTTTGATACGTGGATTATTCACTATTCTCCCACTCTATATACTATATATAGTAGATATAGATGCACCTTTTCTAGCGACGTTTACGGTAATAGCTATGCACTATATTATGCAGGGATTTCTACATGTAGATGGTTTTATAGATTTCTCAGAAGCTGTCTTGGCATATAGATTTGGTGTAGATGCGTATAGAGTTGTTAAAGATAGGTATAGAGGTTCTTACGCAATAGCGATATTCGTGCTATTTGTTTTAGGACTATATTCATCGATACTTAGCATCTTGATCAAGACAAGACCAGATATATCAATAGTTTTGATTATTTCTGCTGAAGTATGGTCTATAGTTTCCATGCCTACACTATCTTATCTAGGTAGAGAACCTCCAGAAGGTATAGGTAGAGTATTCAAGCATAGTGTCAGAGACATAGATGTGTTTCTCGGTATAGCTATAGCAGTTGCTTTAACTATAGCCCTTATGTTCTCTATACACACTACAGTAGTTCCATTAATCATGTTACTAGCTGTTGCTTTCATTATTGCTGTAATCTCTACCTATGTGTTATCCAGTAAGGTTCTGGGTTTCGTTAATGGCGATGTGCTGGGCTTTGTATCTGAGCTATGCTATCTAATGGTTATGACTATACATGTTATAGGTGTAGATCTATGGATCTAGATTGGATTCTCCCTAGAGATATAGTGGAGTTCTCTTCAATACTCTTAGGCGCTCTTATACTTGATTTTCTCTACCCATACCACAGCGGGATAATGTACAAGATACATCCTGTACACACATCGTATAGATTCGTCATGATTCTCTACAAAAAGCTTCCGAAGAATAGGTTAATGGGTGTAGCTCTATGGATTGCCACAGTCTTTATCCATACAGCTCTATATATGTTTGTTCTCTATGTGTTTAACTCTATACATAGAGTTCTCTGGATACTATTCTCTATATATCTCTTGAAGGTCTCTCTATCACTAAAACTGCTTCTAGACTATGTTAAAGCTGTTTATCTACATCTTAAGAATAGAGATATAGTGCATGCTCGAAAAACTGTCTCAAATATCGTTAGAAGAAATGTTGAAAATCTTTATGAAGGCCACATAGCTTCAGCCGCTATAGAGTCTCTGTTTGAGAGTCTTGTAGACGGATTTACATCACCACTATTCTTCTACCTCTTTCTAGGCTGCATAGGAGCATTAATCCAGAGGTTAGCTAATACAATGGATTCTGCAGTAGGTTATAGAGAGCCTATGTTTAAGGATATAGGATGGTTTTCAGCAAAAGTAGATACATTCCTCAATTTTGTTCCAGCAAGATTAACTGCACTAATTACGCTAGCTTTATGT
>Ga0209080_1000266_pt1 | contig 38675 bp, 37 predicted proteins | sample JNZ110809AmetaG_FD_184123 | JGI IMG/M metagenome (GOLD analysis project Ga0209080, IMG submission 184123) | Hot spring microbial communities from Jinze hot spring, China to study Microbial Dark Matter (Phase II) - JNZ 110809A (SPAdes) (version 3) ...
CTTATTTCAACATCTAAGTCTTCGTCTAGGCTTTGGTTCACAAGTGTTAGGATGAGCTGCTGCCCATCCCGGCTTATTGATGCCGAAGCATCTAAGGCCCTCAGCGGCTCAAGTCTCCTCCGTGGTCTAGGATAATCTGTTTCAGTAGGCTCCTTTATTACCGGTGATTCGACATCAACCTTCACGGCAACATTCCCCATGTGGGGGCTATACATTTTGAATACATGGTATGTGGGCGTCAGAATAGTCTTCTCACCCCTAGTCAGACATATGCTCTGTAGAACATTCACGGCCTGGGCTAAGTTGGCAATTTTAACTTTTCTAGAATATTTTATGAATAGGTTTAGAACTGAAGCGGCTAATATAGCGTCTCTTAAAGTGTTCTGTTGATATAGCCCATTTTCGTTAGTTGCCTGCGGATGCCAAACACCCCACTCGTCAACCGCTATCCCTATATCCTTCCTCCCTTCAGAGAAAAAGTCAACTACAGCTATTGCCTGCTTAATTTGATACTCAAGATGTTGAACATCAAATAGCAAATTAAGGTATTGCTCATCAGTAAACTTCACATCGTCCCCATAGCGCTGCTGATTGCGAAAGAAATAGTAGTGTATAGATAAATAGTCAACCAGATGGATGAAGTCCCTTAGGGCCTCCATAACCCTATAATTCCAATCTCTAGATATGTGTCCGCAAACTATGAGCTTAATTCTTGGGTCAGCCTGCTTTAGGAATGTTGCGAATCTACGATACTCCCAGGCATAGTAGACTGGGTCGAATGAGCCGCCGCAGCCCCAATTCTCATTCCCAACACCCCAATAGATGACATTATATGGTTCGGGATGACCATTCTCAGCCCTAAGCCGCGCATATTTCGTATTTCCAACATAATTACAGTATTCAAGCCAAGCTAGTGCTTCGCTCGGGCTTCCGGAACCAACATTCACACATATATATGGTTCAGCGCCTACAACCCTACATAATTTAATGAACTCGTCTGTTCCAAACTCATTTGATTCCTCACCGCCCCACCAAATATTCGCTCTTCGAGGTCTAAGTTCCACGGGGCCTACGCCATCTTCCCAATGGTATGCATCTGCAAAGCATCCACCAGGCCACCTAATGATTGGCGCTTTAATGGACTTAAAGGCTTGAATAACATCCCTCCTAAGGCCATTCTCATTTGGAATATTTGAATCCTTTCCAACCCAGATTCCAGGATAAATGCATCTGCCCAGATGCTCAATGAAGTGGCCGAAAATCTTTGGGTCAACCACATCTATGTGCTCATAAACCCTAATTTTTAACGCATTCTTATGCAATATTCTCGCCCCCAAAGAGACCTTATCATCCAGATACTTACATAACGCGTATAAAACTTATTAAGTCTTTTTTAATCGGCTCATTAACCCGGAATGACCTCTATAAGCGAAAACGCTACTTAGGCCAAGCAATCACCCTTATTGTTCTTCCCCTAATTTCGTCCCAATCAACATCGATACCTAATCCGGGCTTTCTAGGCGCATGCACATACCCCTCCCTATCGATTCTAACGACATCCCTTGTTCCCTGGTCAAAAATTCCTATAGGAAATGGCATTTCAAAGAAGTCGCAGTTTTTTATAGATAGCATTATGTGAAGGTGCGCTACTTGCTGCCATGGATGGCCCCAGCTATGGAGTTCGCATTTCATTCCAAATAACTCCGCTAAATGAGCTACTTTCAGCATTCCAGTTATTCCTCCAACGTTAACATCGAGACATCTAAGGCCGTCCGCAGCATTCCTACGAATTATTTCAGCATAACTGTAAATGTCATGCACATTCTCTCCCGTTAGCACGCTTATATCAAGGGACCGGCAAAGCTCCGCAAGCCCATCAATATCCGTTGTTGGTATTGGGTCCTCATACCAATAAAAGTTCAATTTCTCGATTTCCCTACCAACCTTTAGAGCCTCCTCCCTTGTATATGCGTGGAAGGGGTCAAGCATGAGCGTAACTTCTTCACCTACAGCGTCTCTAACAGCCCTACATACCTCAATATCCCTTTTCCAGTAGCGTGGAGGATGAATTTTTATCGCTTTAAAGCCATTTTCTACGCACTCTAAAGCAACTCTAACATAATCTTCCACGCTTCCATAAGATTGCGTACTGGCGAACGCCGGTATCTTCTCTCTGTAGGCACCAATCAATTTATAAATTGGCATTTTGAGGGCTTTTCCCACAATATCCCAAAGACATTCATCTAGAGCGCATAGGACAGAGGGAGCCGTTCTCTGGAAGAAATACTGGTTCCAGAATGACTTCTCAATCCTCTCCCTATCAAAAGGGTCCGCATCTATTAACTGAATAAAATCCTCAGTGCTTCTCAACCACTTCCTTCCAGTCTTAAATTTCATTACCAATTCTTCCGCGTGGGACGCTTCTTCCAGCATCGTGATGCCATCTATTTCCTCATCTGTTAGGATTTGAACTAGGGCTGAGGGAACATTGATTCTTGTTGCTTCACGTGAGAACTCCTGAGGTTTTAAAATATAAACCTTTATACCTGTAATCTTCATTTCAATCACCATCATATCTTATGAAAAATAATTAGATGATTAAAAATATGGTTTAACCAAAACGATGGATAATTATAGGGAAGGGGGTGTTTTAAGCTGGCTTATTTTTCCGTCTAATCTCATTGAGCGTTATTGTAAAGCTTTCTAGGGGGCTTATCTCCATTAGCTCAACCGTTGCTGAAATTGGCTTGAATTCCCCTTTGGGTCCAACCTCATAGTTTATTGCTAGCCTTGCCGGTTTATCCGAGGCATTACGCTTATTAATCTCTTCAATAATTTTTGCGGCTAATTCAGTCCAAGCTTTCTTGTTAGTCTCCTTAATTTCTGTAGGCGCCTTTGCATAGAATGTTGAGTAAAACCATCTTTTAGCTCTGAAGAGAGCACCTCTTCCTGTGGGCGTAATTCTAAATCTCTGAATTGGCATATTAAACCACCAAACAGAATCTCACTATACTGCTGAACTCCTTAAAAGTGTTTCCCCTTTATCACCAAATTAGATAAGGTGACCGCGCATCCACGCTCCTTTTTCTGGGAAGCGCGACCAATGCTCATGAACGATTTTCCATTCCTCTTTAATCTTCATTAGAACCACCGATACCCTCGATTTTATATTAAAGTTAATATCCTTTATTCTTCCACGATATTTTATTATGAAGGATGCTAATGCTACGTTATCATCTAGCAAATCCACTCTCCAATCGCTAATCTCATAGCTATATTCTTTTAGAACTTTAAGCGCCTCAGCCTCCCTCTCTAAGCCATCTATCCCCTGACGCTCAAATGGAGGCCAATCATCAAACTTGGTATAACTATCCTTATGGATGAGGCTCTGAATTAACTCCGGGTCTCTTCGCCTTATTCCCTCAACCCTCTGAGTAACAATGGCCTTAATGGTCTCCTCACATGAGCTTAGCAATGCCCTAACTTGAGCAATATTAAATCCGCATCTCCTACAGAAGATATCGGCCTCATTAACTCGGCTTCCGCAGTTTGGGCAATAGTGCAATGTTGCTTCCTCCCATTATCTATTAGGGGGTTAAATAAGTTAAAAAGCATATAGAGCATTTGGTGAGAATTGTTGCATGCTGGGGAATTGAAGCGTCTCTTTAGGAGAATTTATCCGGAATGCTCCCGACTTGATATTGAGAATCTGGTTTCAGCGATGCTCTCCGGAAAGTATTGGAGAGTTCACCCATCCAAAGATGACGCATATTATGTTGTCGCTTTAACAAGAGCGAAAATCCCATTCAGAGATGGTTTCAGGGCGAAATCAACGGCTCCATGGCCATTGACGATTTCACCTAGGGCTGCGAGGTTTTGTAGGCGTGGCAGAATACTAGTTATCAAAAAAGGGGATTATGGCTTCATATCCGAAACAGTTATCGATTGGCCAGTTTTTCTCAGGTTAATGAAAATGGATGAGAATCTAGCCTACAAATGTCTTATTAAAAATCCAAATCCGCCGCCATTCTTAAATGCGCGAATTTTTAGGGCGTTACTATCGAGACTAAGGAGCAATAGAGAAGAAGAGACCTGACGAAGGGGGATTTCATCTGTTCACTTCATCAAAGAGCCACGTTAAGTCAGGTTTACTCCTTCTAGTTTTGACCCTCTCAGCAAGCGCGTGGACGACTATTGGCAGCGCTATTGTAGCATCACAATAGCACTGAACATTCCTTCCTTCTCTAGACTCCTTACCCCAGCTTATAGCCTCCTCAAATGTGCATCCAGAGAGGCCACCCCAGTGAGGTGCATCAGTTGTTATCTGTATGGCATATTTATGTGCGCTTTCTCTCTCCTCGGTTAAAGCAACTCCAATTACCGTGAGCTGAATGAAGTCTTTTGGCACACCGCCACCAATATATATTACACCGGTATCCTTAGCCCTCCTCTTTATCTCAACCATCTGCTCAAAATCTCTCATCTGGTCTATGGTTATATCGAACCCCTCAATAGCCCTCCTATTCAACAGGTAGGCTATTCCATAGCCGCTATCAACCATAGCTGGACAGAAAACTGGAACGTTATTATCGTATGCTGTTGCAACAATACTTTTAACCCCAATATTTGAGAGCTCCTTGCCAAACAAATATAGGAATTCGGCCGAAGAATACTTGCGGTTTGGACTCAGTCTCCTCATGAAATCGGCTATAAGCTTCTCCATCTCCCTATATTCATATTCATCCGCGAATACATCGTAGAACCTGTCTATTTTATGCTGGTAGAGGAGATAATCGTCAACTAAATGATGCCCCTGCCAATATGTGCCTCCCATAGCCTCCAGTATATCCTCAGATATGTTTGCACCAGTTGAGACTATAACATCTATGAAGCGATTTTCAATCAGCCAGTTAACAATCTTCCACTGTCCAGTAGTGCTCATGGAACCAGCATAACCAAAGAATATTGTTACATCATCCCTTAGCATCTCTTCCCAGACCTCGACAACCTCACCAAGCTTCCTACCCTGAAAGCCTGTTTTAGCCATCTCAGAAAGAAGCTCAGAGATTCTCTTCGGCGTTTTAACTTCTATTGGCTCAAGCCTCCTCCTAAAGAAAGGTGTGCTTCTCTTCTCCTTAATTATCAAATTCTATCCTCCCGATGCGTCAGAATAAGATTGACATCGCTACGCAATATATATTTTATTAGGAAGTTTAGGAAAAAGCCCAAAATTCCCATAAAAGGTTCTAGTTCCAGAGAAGGGATGTTAAGTTTTCCTGAGCCTCTTGAGGAGAATCTTATTTATGCCGCTTATCATGGCCTCAACGCTTGCCATCACGATATCTTCCCTTGCGCCGCGTGCTGAAACTATATTGCCCTCATTATCCTCAACCTTAATTATAACTTCGGCTACAGCATCGGAGCCTCCGGTTAGAGCCTCAAGCCTATACTCCTTCAACCTAACATTGGCTAGGCTACTTGTAATCTTTTGTATAGCCTTAATTGCTGCATCAACCGGCCCGACCCCTGTTTCGGCTGCAATGTACTCTTTACCGTCAATGATTAGTTTAACTGAGGCTGTTGGGATAACCCTCACCCCTGTAACAACGGCTAAGTCGCTTAGCTCAACAATCTTTTCCTCGGCGGTTTTACCCATAACGGTTCTAGCGATGGCGAATAGGTCTGCATCGGTTACAGTTTTACCTTTATCACCTAATTCCTTAACCCGCGCAACAATTTCCTTAAGCTGCTCCTCAGTTGGCTGGAACCCAGCCTCCTCAAGCTCAGCTTTAATACCATGTCTACCAGCATGCTTTCCAGCTATGAGCTTACGTCTTCTACCAACCAGCTCTGGATTGAAGGGCTCGAATGTGAGGGGTTTGACAACGACGCCCCTAGTATGTATGCCTGACTCATGAGCAAAAGCGTTCTCGCCAACAATAGCCTTATTGGGCTGTATGACTACGCCTGTTAGGCGTGAAACGATTTTTGATGTTTCATAGAGGAGCCTAGTGTTTATACCAGTCCTTTTATTGTAGAGTAGATGAAGGCCCATAACAACCTCCTCAAGAGCGGCATTTCCAGCCCTCTCACCCAAACCATTAACCGTCACGTGGACTTGAGCGGCTCCACCCTCAACCCCAGCAAGCGAGTTTGCAACAGCAAGCCCAAAATCGTTATGGCAGTGGACGCTTAATGGAACCTTCACAACCTCCCTTAACTCTCTAATTAATCTCTCCATGGATTTCGGGGTCATTATGCCAACAGTATCAGGTATATTTATGTAGTCTGCACCAGCCTCCTCAGCAGCCCTACAAACCCTCTTAAGAAACTCTATATCCGTTCTGGTGGCATCCATTGGTGAGAACTCGCATATAGCCCCATGGTCCTTAATGTATTGGATTGCTTCTATGGCGGTCTCTATAACTTCCTCAGGGGTCATATTCAGAGCATACTTCATTTGTACCTCGGATGTTGAGATGAATGTGTGAATGTATTTGACGTCGCATTGAAGAGCGGCATCAATATCGCTTCTTAATGCGCGGGCTAGAGCGCAAATGCTAGCTCTAAAGCCAGCATTCGCGATATCTTTAATGGCTTTCTGCTCACCTTTGGATGCTGATGGAAAGCCAGCCTCAATAACGTCGACACCAAGCTTATCGAGTTGGGCAGCTATCTCCATCTTCTCCTCTGGTGTTAATGATACTCCGGGGGTCTGCTCGCCATCACGTAAGGTCGTATCAAAAATTCTCACATAATCGGTCCCCAAATTGAAACACCACCTAAACCTTTAACTCAATTATCTCATTAGCTATTGCCTCACCCATCTCAACTGTTTTCAAATTCCCACCCAAGTCTGGAACTGATAAGCCCTTCTTTAGGGCTGAGATTACGCCAGCCTCAATAACTTCGGCAGCTCTTAGGCATGCTTGGTCATTGTATTTTTCGCCAAGCCAATCGAGCATCATCTTAGCCGCGAGTATCATTGAACACGGGTTAGCCGTATGCTTGCCTACTCTGGTAGGTGCTGAGCCGTGAATAGGCTCGAATATTGCGAAGTTGTCACCTATATTTCCGCCGGGAGCCATTCCTAAGCCGCCAACGAGCTGCGCCGCTTCATCTGAGAGTATATCGCCGAACATATTTGTGGTCACAATGACATCGAAGTTTTGGGGCTCTTTTATCAATCTCATTGAGGCTGCATCAACATATTGTTCATCAAACGTTATACTCGGATATTCCTTTGCAACTTCACGGCAGACCTCAGCGAACAAACCACATGTCACGCGCATAACATTAGCTTTATGGACTGCCGTAACCTTTCTCTTCTTGTTTCTTTTAAGGGCTATTTCGAACGCTTTTCTGGCTATGCGCTCACATCCCCTTCTGGTTATAACTCTCAATCCAATAGCGGTATCCTTATCGAGTTTAAACTCGAAGCCCTTGTATAAGTCTTCGGTATTCTCTCTGACGAAAACCATGTCTATATCATCCCTTAAGCATGGAACATTCGGATAAGATTTTATGGGCCTTATATTGGCGTATAAATCGAACATCATCCTCAGCTTAACTATCACATCAGCAGCGGTCTCACCCACAGGACCCTTAAGACATACATGCGAATTGCGTATAGCCTTTATAGTCTCCTCCGGAAGAGGAGTTCCCCTCCTCTCAAAACAGGCATCGCCCGCCTCCAATTCCACAAAATCCAAACTCAAATTAAACTTTCTTTGAATGGCATTTAGAACATGCATTGTTGTCTCAGTTAGCTCTGGGCCTATTCCATCGCCCGGTATTAATGCAATCCTATACTTCAACACTGCCCACCCCTCATAACCTTTATTAAATGCTCAATTAAACCCCCATCCGCAATAATATCTAATATGAAGTCTGGAAGTTTAATTGCCTCTATAACTTTACCTTTACTTTCATTTATAATCAACCCCTCATTAAGAACTGCTGTTATTATATCACCCTCATCAACTTCCCCTCTTATTCCGGGAGCTTCGAGAATTGGCAATCCTATATTTATCGCATTTCTATAGAAAATTCTGGCAAATGATTCAGCTATTATACACCGGACCCCGGCATACTTAAGTGCTATTGGGGCTTGCTCTCGGCTTGAGCCACAACCAAAATTCTTACCAGCAACAATTATCACGCCATCCCTAGCTTTCTTTGGGAAATTCGGGTCTATACCCTCCATAGCATGTCTGGCTAATTCAGTGGGGTCTAGGGATGTGAGATACTTGCTTGGAATTATAACATCAGTATTTATATTGTTGCCAAATATAACAGCCCTTCCTGAAACCCTCATAATCTTAACCCTCCAAGAACCTTCTTGGGTCAGTTATTTTACCCACAACCGCCGATGCAGCAACAGTAGCTGGTGAAGCCAAATATATTTTTGCCTCCGGACTACCCATTCTACCAATAAAATTCCTATTAGATGAGCTTATACAGACTTCCCCAGCCGCCAATAAGCCCATGTGGCCGCCAAAACAAGCCCCACATGCGGGATTACAAACGTATGCTCCAGCTCTAACAAAAACCTCCAGAAGGCCGCTTCTTAGCGCTTCAAGATAAACCTCCGACGAAGCTGGTGTAACTAGCATCCTAACACCCTTCTTAACGTGCCTGCCCTTTAGTATTCTGGCAGCTACCTCCAAGTCCTCTAAGCGGCCGTTTGTGCATGAGCCCAAAAATGCTTGGTCTATTTCCACACCTTCAACATCCTTTACGGGCTTAACATTATCCACCGAATGCGGACATGCAACCATAGGCTCAAGATTATCCACGTTAAACTCCATAGTCTTCTCATATCTGGCATCTGGGTCACTTCTAAATATCCTGAAGGGCTTATCCGTCCGCTCCCTCACATATTGAATCGTCTTCTCATCCGGCTCGATTATGCCAGTTTTAGCACCCATCTCGACAGCCATATTACATAAAGTTAGGCGTCCGCTGATACTCATCTGGCGTATAGTTGGGCCAGTAAACTCTATAGCTTTATATATCGCGCCATCAGCGCCAATTTCACCAATCACATACAATATTAGGTCTTTCGGAGTCACAAACTCACCAAACACGCCGGTCACGTCAATTCTTATTGTTGATGGAACCCTCAACCACAACTTACCGGTTGCAAAGACTGCAGCCATCTCGGTTGAGCCTATACCTGTTGCGAATGCCCCCAAAGCACCATAAGTACACGTATGAGAGTCAGCTCCAACTATAAGCTCGCCGGGTCTAACATGACCTTTCTCGACCATTACTTGGTGGCATATTCCGCCATCACCAACATCGTAGAGAAATGGTATGTTCTGCTCCTTCGCAAACATCCTCATAATTTTATGTAATTCGGCTGATTTAACTGAGTCCGCTGGAACCTGATGGTCAAGAACTAGGACTATACGCTGGTTATCCCAAACCCTCTCTAAACCTATGCGCTTAAATATCTGTATGGCCAATGGTCCCGTTATCTCATTTATCATCGCCATATCGACTTTTGCATCAACAATTTCACCAGGCTTAACGTACTCTTTCTCAGATGCGTGTGCCAAAATCTTTTCCGAGATATTCATGCCGCCCATAGGTTTATGCTCAACCTCAACGGATTAAATTACTTTTCTAGACCGGACATTCTGCGTATAAATGCTCCAACCTTCTCAAGGGGATGCTCTTCAATCTCTTTCATGAGGTCTCTAAGAGTTTTCTCCCCGGATGCATGCTCATTTATCCACTCTTGAGCAAACTTTCCACTTTGAACATCCCTAGCTGCCTTACGCATGTTCTCCTTAACATGCTCATCTATGACTTTTGGTCCGACAGTTAAGCCGCCATATTTAGCCGTATCTGAGACAGCCTTAAGCATGCCGATTACGCCCCTCTGATATATTAAATCCATTATTAGTTTGGCTTCATTGCAAGCCTCAAAGTATGCAAGCTCAGGCGGATAACCGCATTCGACGAGAACCTCAAACCCCTTCTTAATCAGTTCGATTAACCCTCCAACCAGAACCGTCTGCTCGCCTATGAGGTCGCTTTCAGTCTCATCCTTAAATGTCGTTTCTATAACTCCCGCCCTAGTACAGCCCAAAGCCTTAGCCACAGCAAGCGCTATATCCTTAGCCTTACCCGAATAATCTTGGTAAACTGCTATTAGGGCTGGAACCCCAAACCCGCTAAGATATGTCTCACGTAACCTCGGTCCAGGACTCTTAGGCGCAACCATCATGACGTCAATATTTTTCGGTGGGACTATCTGCTTAAAGTGTATATTGAAGCCGTGGGCGAAATCTAGAACCTTCCCCTCAGATAGATTCGGCTCAATATACTCCCTATATATTGCTGGTTGAACCATGTCTGGAACTAGCATGAAGATTATATCGCCTATCCTAGCAGCCTCAGGTATAGTGTAAACATCGAATCCATCATCCTTAGCCCTCTTCCAGGATTCACCTTTAGGCCTAAGTCCAATAATGACCTTCAGGCCCGAATCACGCATATTCTGGGCTTGAGCACATCCCTGGCTTCCATAGCCAATTACAGCAATCACCTTATCCTTAATTATGTCTAAATTTGCGTCCCTATCAAAATACACCCTAACCATATAAGTCTCCCTCCAAATCACTCCATTTTTACAGACCTCATCCCTCTTGGGAGGGCAGCTATGCCGGTTCTGGCAATCTCCCTTATTCCAAAGGGCTTCATGAGCTCTATAAAGGCGTTTATCTTATCCGTGTCGCCAGTTATCTCTATTATTAATGATTCATGTGCAACGTCGACAACATGACCCTTAAAAATCTCAGTATAATTTATTACGTCAGACCTAACCCTAGCATCCGGAGTGCTCACTTTTATAAGAGCCAGCTCCCTCGCAACAGTATTCTTTGGGTCCAGTATGCTAACTTTAATGACGCTTATGAGCTTCTTAAGCTGCTTAACAACCTGCTCAACTAGCATCTCGTCCCCTTTTATTGTTATAGTCATTCTTGCGAGGTCAGGCTGTTCGGCTTCACCAACCGATATGCTCTCTATATTGAAGCCTCTTCTCCTAAACATATTCGAGATGCTGTATAATACTCCAGGCTTGTGCTCCACTATGGCCGATATCATATAAATATTCTCTTCCCTCTCCATACCCATCAACTCAACATCAAATTTCTAAGGTCCTGACCGGGGGGAACCATAGGTAAGACGTTCTCCTCGGATGATATAGGAACATCTATAACCGTCGTTACATCGCTATTCAAAGCCGTTTTAAGGGCCCACCTAAACTCCTCAATCGATTGAGCACGAAGACCCTGCGCACCATAAGCCTCAGCCAACTTAACGAAATCAGGTATCCTCTTAAGGTCGACGGCCGAATACCTCCTATTGTAGAAAAGCCTCTGCCATTGAGCGACCATCCCGAGAACCGAATTATTTAGAACGATGACGATGACCGGAAGCTTCCATGCAACCGAGGATGCGAGGTCCTGCTCAGTCATTATGAAGCTTCCATCTCCGGCTATATCTACGACTGGAACATTTGGGCATGCAACTTTTGCGCCTATTGCCGCTGGAAAACCAAAGCCCATAGTTCCTAGACCACCAGAGCTTATGAATGTTCTGGGTTTATAGACTTTTAGGTATAATGCGGCCCACATTTGATTTTGACCAACCTCAGTGGTTATTATCGCATTGTTTGGCAGTATTCTCCTTATTTCAGCCATCAATGCCGGAGGCTTTATTCCATCGCCGCTATTCTTAACCATTTCCTCATGCATCCTCTTCAGCTCCTGCACCCTATTTAGCCAAACCGAACGCTCTTTTCTGTTAAACTTCTCTATAAGGCGATTGTATATAGCTTGTAGAGCTTTCTTCGCATCCGCGACTATTGGAATATGAGGCCTAACATTTTTACCTATCTCAGAAGAGTCTATGTCTATATGAATTATTTTTCCATTTGGACAAAAAGTCTTTATGTTTCCGGTGCTCCTATCAGAAAACCTCATCCCAACAGCCAATAGTACATCAGCATCCTGAACCATATAATTAGCCGCAACAGTGCCATGCATACCAAGCATACCAAGCGACAATGGATGATCCTCCGGTATAGCTCCCTTACCCATTAGGGTTGTTGCAACTGGTGCAAGAAGAGTCTCAGCTAAAGTAACTAGCTCGGAGCAGGCGTTTGATGCAATAACGCCACCGCCAGCAACTATAACTGGCCGCTCAGCTTGAATCAGCAGTTGAACGGCCTTTTCAATCTGTAGTGGATGGGGTTCGTAGACTGGCTTGTATCCTCTAAGTTCGATTTTTTCATCAAAGTTCATTTCAGCCTCCTCTATCTGTGTGTCTCTTGGAAGGTCTATGAGAACTGGCCCGTGCCTGCCGGTCGAAGCTATATAAAAGGCCGTCCTAACGATTTTAGGTATCTCCGCAGCGCTCCTAACCTGGAAGTTACATTTGGTTATAGGGGTTGTTATGCCAACTATATCGGTTTCTTGGAAGGCATCTTTGCCTATAAATGGTCTTGGAACTTGCCCTGTTATGGCGACTACTGGTGAGGAGTCCATGTACGCATTTGCTATGCCAGTAACCAGATTTGTTGCGCCAGGACCTGAAGTAGACATGCAGACTCCAACTTGACCGCTGGCTCTAGCATAACCATCAGCAGCATGTGCAGCACATTGTTCATGCCGCATCAGTATATGCCATATGTCTGCGTCATAGAGAACATCGTAGACTGGCAGTATCGCACCCCCGGGTATGCCAAATATGACCTTAACATTCTCCCTTTTCAGCGCCTCTACCAAAGCCTTCGCTCCACTCATCCTAACCATATACAGTCACCTTCAGAATTTTCCGCTCATAGATGGAGATTTCTGGCGAAAGGAGGGACATTCCAGAAGACTTTATTGAAGCATTTGAAGAGCAAATATGCTTTTTAAAGTGAAAAACAGTTTGGGCAGCTGGATTAGATGTGGCTATGGAGGTAACGAGCCCTCCGTACCCGTATATCCCTCACTTTTTGCCCTCCAAAGAGGAATGAAACCGCATAGTAGTATATGGAGGTTGCTTAAAAATCTTTTGCAAACTAAGAAGCGACCTTGGGACAATGATTTATTCACGAGTCAGAGCTAAGTGTTGTATAGGTCAGTTTAAGTGAGAATCCTCCAGACATATAATCCACACTTAATGGCGCTTGATACAGATGATATAAGGTTTCGTTGACTAATAAGCATGTGGAACCAGCTGGCAGCACGGGGTGCTCAGAATCTTTAAACCATCCTCTTTTCTCCAACTTCCATTTTAAGAAGTTTTCTGAGGAGTAGAGGTCATATCAATCACCATCATATGTTCCTATCAGCATATACCATTTGCCCTCGTGTTGAAATAGGGCTGGATTCTCACGGCGCTCAGATATCATAGTGCCAATATACTTCCATTCGATTCCAAGCCTTTGTGTGAAGGCCAGATGCACCCCATGGGATGCCGATGAGAAAATCATAAAATAAGTTTCATTAATCTTTACAATTAGGGGTCCCATCCAGCATCGCTACTTATTAGTGGAGACTCATCGATATGCAGATATCCCTGGTCCTCAAATTTTATTGAGCCATATTCTTTGAATAGTTTCCTAGTCACCTTGAATTATATTCAGCCAGTCACTGTAGAACAGACATAGTCTATTCTCTTGTGGTTCATAAATGATGTATGGAGCAACCTTTCCCACCAAATTTCTAATCGTCACAACAAATTCGTATGTTTTGAGATTCTTCGTCCTCAGTATTGCTGGATAGAGATTATCTGTAACTACAATATAATAGTAGCCTTCATCGTCCCTAAAAGATGAGTGATTAGCGTATCTGAAGAAATCCGGGTCCTTGATATTTTGGGCGCCAATTAAGATAGGTGTCACAACCTCCCCGTAATAAATAAAAAATTGATTATTGGTTGCTTTATCACTCTCAATCTTAAAATGAGTGAACAATACGGTCAGAAGCAGGATGAAAATTAGTAACAAAACTATTATAACTTTCTTGTAGAACAAAATATGGTTTTCTCGTTCTTTTGTGATACATCGCTTACTCTTTTAGACCTCTTTCAAGCCTCTCTTGACGGGTCTTTTTTATGGCATTTTCAATCTGCTCAATAGTTGTGCCAAGATAGTTTTTTGGGTCTAATGCTTCATCTATCTCTTTTTCAGTGAGCAGGCTCCTAACTGCTTCATTGCTTAGGAGGGCATCTCTGAATGAAATCTTCTCGGATATACTTTTAATTGTTAGTTGCCTTAGGAGTTCATGAGCATCTTGCCGGCTCATACCCTTCCTTGTTAAAGCTATCATAACGGCCTCCGACATTATTCGTCCCTCGGTAATATCAATGTTCCTTTGCATTCTATCCTCATCAACCTCAAGGTTCGAGAGGACCCATATCATTAAATACAACATGTAGTCGACTAATATGCAAGCCTCTGGTATAGTGAATCTTTCAGCCGACGACTGCGTTAAATCCCTCTCATGCCATGTCGGAATATTTTCTAGGGCTGGAATAACAAGACCCCTAACAACCTTCGCAAGCCCACATATTCTCTCGCATATCTCAGGATTACGTTTATGGGGCATTGTTGAACTGCCAACCTGCCTCTGCCTCTCAAACGGCTCAAAAACCTCAGCTATCTCAGTCCTCTGCAATTCCCTTATTTCAGTCGCGAACTTATCGAGAGTCGATGCTATAATGGCCAGTAAACATATAAGTTCAGCATGCCTATCTCTCTGAATTATTTGGGTTGTAACCTCAGCATGCTTTAACCCAAGTCTCTTCATTACGAGCTCTTGTATTTTCAAAGCATTTGGACCCAGCCCCGCCTGTGTTCCAACGGCTCCAGTTATCTTGCCAACTAAGATTCGCTTTCTGCACTCTCTCAGTCTTTCTATGTTCCTTGAGATTTCGCGCATCCAAACAGCCATCTTAAGCCCAAAAGTTATTGGTAGAGCATGCTGCCCATGTGTTCGCCCTATCATTATCGTGCTCTTATAGCGCTCAGCAAGATTAAGCAGAATAAGCTCTAAATCGTTCAGACGCTGCTCAATTATGTCCAGGGCATCCCTAAGCTGAAGGGCCCTAGCCGTATCGACAATATCGTAGCTTGTTATGCCCAAATGAACATATGCGCCGCTTGGACCGCAAACCTCGGCTAAAGCCTTAACTAAAGCCATAACATCATGCTTAATCTCCCTCTCTATTTCTTTCACACGGCTAACCTTCACGTATTTCGTTGAGGCCATTTCCATAATTTTTTCAGCGGCTTCCCTTGGAATCTCCCCAACCTCACTTTGAGCCCATGCTAAAGCAGCCTCAACATCAAGCATCCTCTGAATATAGTTCTCCTCCTCAAATACTCTGAGCATCTCCCGCGTTCCATATCGCCCAGTATCGATTGGCAGAATGGGCAATGCAAATCCACCTCCGGACGGATATCCCATCTGAATGCTTCAATTTGCACGACGAATAGATTTTTTCGCTTCAGAGTATAAAAATTAATTGCTTCCCGCAAATTTATTGTCCTAACACTCTTTAAATTTGGGAAGCTAAACTAGTATGATTTAGAGAGTCTCGTAATGGGCGCTTTAATATCGGTTATATCTAGGCATGGAAAAAATGTGATTCCGGAAATCGTCAAAATGCTTAATGTCCTGAAGCATAGGGGTAAGGATGCTTATGGAATAGCAACGGATTCTATGCTGACTATCGCAAGAAGCATTGATGATTTACGCGAACTATTAAACGTCAAGTCTGATATCGCATTAGGACATAATTTTAGCGCAGTTCTTCCAAGCGACACCCCACAACCCATCGAAGCTGGCAACTTTAAAGTCGCCTTCACCGGAAGATTTTTCTCATCAGAAGATAGTGATGCGGATACTATCACCAATCTATTGGAGCGTTTAAATGACGCAAGGGAGGCTGCGGAGCACGCCATTAACGAGATAAACGGCTCATTCTCATTTGTAATCCTTGATGGTCACAGATTAATTGTTGGGAGAGAGCCGCTCGGCGCGACTCCGCTCTATTTAGGTATTAATGAGCAAATTTATGCATTAGCCTCAGAGCGAAAAGCGCTATGGTTCATAGGAATAAAAGATGAGCAGATAAAATCCTTCCCTCCGGGAAATTTAGCTGAGATTACAAGGGATGGCATAGTAATTCGGCCAGTAAAAATTTTGTATAGACCTAAAATAGAACCTATTAGTGAGGAGGAAGCTATCCGAAGATTACACGCGATGCTATTGGATTCAATTAAGAGAAAGACAATAAATCTTGGAAGATTTTCTATAGCTTTTTCCGGGGGTTTAGATAGTGCTATAATTGCCTCCCTAGCGCTGGAGATTGGTAAGAAGCCACTATTAATCTCAGTTGGTCTCGAAGATTCTGAGGAGCTAAAGTATGCCGAGATGATAGCCGATGAGGTTGGTTTACCAATTAAAGCCGAAGCATACACCCTAAGGGATGTTGAGGAGACGTTACCTAGAGTTTTATGGTTGATTGAGGAAGATAATGCCTTGAAAGCATCAATATATATCCCAGTATTCTGGATCGCTAACATATCTTCAAAGATGGACTTTAATGTTATGCTTTCAGGGCAAGGAAGCGATGAGATATTCGCTGGCTACCACAAGTATCTTAGGGAATATTGTCGGTCCGGGGGAAATATTGAGCAAACCCTCTATAATGATGTGCTCACCTTACATGAAAGTAGCCTAGAACCTGAAGACAAGATTTGCTCCTTTAATGGTGTGGAAGTCAGATTTCCCTATGTGGATTACAGTTTAGTGTCTTTTGCACTTAGCATACCCACAAGAATGAAGATAGAGTCCGAGGGGGATTCTTTGAGAAAAAGGGTGCTTAGACATCTGGCTAAATATATTGGTCTGCCCCAGGAGATTTATCTTAGACCGAAGAAGGCGATTCAATATGGGACTGGTGTAAGTAAAGCGCTTAAAAAGATAGCAAGTAGAAAAGGATTAAATTTGCAGAAATTTATTAGCCAGATGTTTCAGAAGATTGAATGGTTTAAAAATGGTGACTGCAATAATATACTCGCCTAAATGCTTAGAACATAAAACTGGAAACCAGCACCCCGAGAGACCTCAACGCTTAATGGCAATAATGGATGGCATAGAAAAAAGCGGCTTACTCAACAACAATAATATCAGAATGGTTAGACCCAAGCCTGCCAGCATAGAGAATCTAAAACTTGTTCATGAAAGCGAGTATATAGAGAGAGTTAAATCTATATGTGAATCTGGAGGTGGATTATTGGATGAGGAGACGCAGGTTTCAAGAGAAAGCTTCGAAGCTGCGAGGGTGGCTGTTGGGGGAGCTTTAGAAGCTGTTAGGGGCGTAATATCTGGTGAATTCGCTAATGCATTCGCGATAATTAGACCTCCAGGCCATCATGCTGGGCCAGCCCGCTCGGAGGGCTTCTGTATATTCAATAATGCTGCTATAGCAGCTAAATATCTCATTAGAGAATGGGGATTAAAAAGAATAATTATTCTCGATATAGACGCCCACCATGGAAATGGAACCCAAGAGATCTTTTACGAGGATAGCAGCGTGCTCTACACAAGTATACATGAGGAGCCAATCGAGTTTCCTAGGACTGGCTTCATCTGGGAGGTTGGTGAAGGAGAAGGAAGAGGATACACCATTAACATTCCACTTCCATACGGATCGGGGGATCCCTCATTTTGGAAGTCGCTAAAGACTATTGTTTTGCCGATAGCCGCACAATATAAGCCGCAGTTCATGCTGGTTTCAGTGGGCTTTGATGGTTACTATAGGGATTATATTGCCGACCTATCCTTATCTGCCTACATATACCCGAGAATATTCCAATTAATCCTTGATTTTGCACGTGGAGTGTGCAATGGAAGAATGGCTGCTATTCTCGAGGGTGGATATAATATATGGCTTCTTAAGAGAGTGGTTGCCGCATGCGTGGCAAAGATGGCTGGACTAACAATTAAGATTAAGGATAAAAGCCCACCAATAAATTTGCTAGCTCAAAAGGAGGCTGAAAAAGTTATCAGGAATGTTAGAAGGATTCAGTCTAGATACTGGTCGCTGTAAGGAGACTATAAAAAGTTCACTCCTCAATGACAGTTATAGCACCATTAGGACACTGGCTCTCACATGCTCTACAAACGAGACATGCATCAACATTAACAGCCACAGACTTATCATTTTTGAGCTCATAGACCCCTGAGGGACACACATCAACGCATGTTCCGCAACCAGTGCATTTCTCAAGATCTATTTCTATTCTAACCACTTTAGGATACCTCCATTTGAATTTCAAGTAGAATGATGGAGAGGAATAAAAGGTTTTTGGAGTTAAAAGAGTTAAGTGGTAGAGAAAAGGCTATTCAGCATTCCATCTTATTGCTTAATTTCTTTTTCCTCTATAGAGACGGTATCCTTTTGAAGGATTTCATCAATTAAGTCGCGCAGGATTTGGCTTTGGAATAAAATCATTATTCCCTCCGGGAAAGAACTGCATGTATTAGAGGCTAAATAAATCAAGGAAAATTTATCGTCAACATTTAAGAGAACCATGGGCAGGGCAAAATTAGAGTTGACAACTTTATAATTCAAGCCTATGTTCTGGCAGAACCTTCGATTGACCGCTGAAACGCCAAAGAAATACACTAAAATCTCAACTCCCTTCTCATTTAATTTATCGAGAAGTCTTCCAAATGCGCTGTAGAACTGGATAAAAGATTTCCATGAAAGTGATATCGTGACTTTTCTTCTCGCACGTAACAATATGTCTGAGAGGTTTCTTGCAGCATCTTGCCCAATAAAAAACCATATCTCCCCCCTCACTATGTTGGCTAAGGACATCGACCTCTCATAACTTCTCTGGAGACTTGATATAAGCGCGTTAAATCTTCTAATTATTGCTCTCTGAGACTTCAAAAGCGGCCTTAAAGTTTCATTTGGAGATAAAGCCATAAACCTCTTAGGATTAGTTGGAACCTCAACAACTACTTCATGCTCAATAAGTTTCCTCAAAGTTTCATAAATCTTTGTTCTCGGAACATCGCATGACATGCTTATCTTTCTGGCTGTAGAGGGGCCCTCCTTAACTAGAAATTCATAAACTCTTGCTTCATACTCAGAGAAACCAAAATATTCGCAGAGTTCTTCAAATATAACCATATTTCAAAACTATATTGTAAAAATATATTAAAATTTCTTTTCATTCAGATTTAGAATCCGAATATGAATATTAAATTTTACATGATTTCTTCTTTAAGCCTTAAGAGAGTATCATCTATCATGTTTTCTGCCTCTTTTCTTCTGCGCTCGTATTCATTTATAAGATTACGGCGAGATTCGGCAGATATTTCTCCACGGGCATATCTGGCTTCAACCTCAGCGATGCTTCTTTTCAGCGCCATAATATTTGCGCTGGCAGCCTCCAGCCTTCTTAGCATATCCATATAGCGCCCACCAATGGCTTCAATCTCCCTTCGGAGAGTAGCGATACTATTTTGAGTATTAGAGAGGCGTTCCTCTAAAAGTCTCCTCTGCAGCATGTATTGGCGCCTCGAAATCTTGCCCTTCCTGGACTGCTCCTCCAGATACTCTATTTCAGACATTAGGCGCATCCTTTCCTCATAAGACTCAATAAACTTTCTTATGGTTTCCATCGGAACCAATGTTGATGTTGCAGCCCTACCTCCACCCACATATTTAGCGGTTACTACGGCTAAGCTTATTATGCCCGCTAGGACACTGATAGACAGCGTTGGTCTAAGGGTGGCCCACAAAATCATATATTGATATTTGACGCTTAAATTCAGTCTCTGATATCTTGTAACCCTATAATACTCGACGACCATCTTCTCTTGGAATAGACCCAGCCTACTAAATGTTATATTCTCACGATTCTCTTGAACGAAGCCGGCACCCTCAGGCAAAATTACTGTAATTGTCATCTTTTTTATAATCCACTCATCTGGCTTTGTGATATTAATGTTCAATATGTAGTCCTGCCATCCGCCTCTAATAATATATCTCCAGAATGGCAGCGTGTAGGATACTGCTAATCTGCCACCCCTACTCTCCTTAATTTTCTCGCCTAAGGTAACCTCAATTGATGTAAAATCATCCTTCTCCATCACATAGATTTCGTTCTTCCCATACTGACCATAAGCGTCGTAAACTGATATATCCGATGCTCCAGCCGGAAGATTAAGCGTTATATCGCCTACATTTATCATAGGCATTATCTCGTAGAAGTCGGTTACGGTTATCTTGCCCCAAACGTCAACCAGTATCTCCCTTCTCATTTCCAGAAACTTTAACAGCTTGAATGTTGTGCTTGAGAATTTAGCCCATGATGAGAAGTTTGCATATGGTGTAAGTGGGCTAGTAAAGTTATTTATGATTCTATGGTCGCTTGTCTTATTAATGAAGACCTCCCTTGGATAATCGTTTTGCGAGACTGAGGAAGCGGGTGGAAAAATAACGGTAACATTACAGTAGATGGCTTCCTCTCTAAGGCTAGGATACAATGGGAAAATAGCGTGAAAAACACTCTTACTCTCGCTTCTAACCAGCTCGGAGAAAACGTATGTCACCGTAAAATTGTACGTTCCACTATTAGCCAGCATAATTGGTTCAGAGAAGATTATTCCCAGCCACAGGAAATTCTCATCATCCTCTAAAACTTTTATTGGCAAATCTCCTTTAGCATCACGGGCAGAATAGTAAACTAAGATATCACTGTAGTTTCTTGGCAAGCCAACAGTATAACCACCTATAATACCTACGACACTCATAGAGGTTTGAGTAAACTCACTTTCAGACATATTCCATGAGAGAATAAAAGTGTCGTTAATCATGATGTATCCGCCGCTGAGAAAACTTATCTTCCTTTCCACGCCAACCGATAAATTCTTTTCGCCCACATTATATTGGGTGGAGTCGTTTTCCGCTATAACGCTTCCGAGGAGACAGAGGGGGATTAGGACAATTAGGAGCGAGCGGACCAGTAAATACTTACTCTTCAGCTTCAACCTATTCAACTCCTATTCATATTATTGCTTAAGGATTACGATTTTAGAGAATATGTAGCGCTTTAAACTTAAAAAATATTTTCTATAAATCAATTACTACTACCTATATCCGGCTTCCCTAAGATAGTATGCCTCACTTTTCTTAGGTCCAAAACTCCTGATGCCTTTCTCCTTTAGCTGCTTTCTTAGGCTTGACGCATATTGCTGGCTTATCTCACCCCGTCTCTCTAGGTAGGCTATTATCTCTTCAGCCTGCTCTTCATTATCGCATCTTCTCAGGAAGTCGATTACATCTGGATTGTATCCATCGAATCTCTTTGAGACAGCTTTCTCGCCCTCCTCTGGGTCAAGCCTTATAGAGGATATCGTTATCTTACTTTCTCCACCCTCTATCTCCCTAGCTAGGTTTGGGAACATTTTCCTAAACTGTTCCTTATCGATTTCCATCATTCTCGACTCCATAACCACTAAAATTTATGGTATACCATGCTTAAAACATTTTTTAAAGGTGGAATCGTGCTCCAAAATTTTCCTTCTTCTTTGGGATAAATCTTTGTAGGGGATTATCTTTGAGAACCTCTCTTAGTTGATTTATGTTCAGTCCCTTCTTTACATCTCCATATATCTCACATCGCTCCTCCTTATCTATATCCTCAGGTCTCCTTATAACTAACTCCACTTCATCCCCAGAGGGAAGATTAAGAAAAATATGTGTTGCTTCGCCACTCCCATCTTTTGCAGCGGGAGTTATTTCAACTCTTGTTATCCTCAAATTTTTCTTGGCAAGAGCCATCATAATAGGCTCCTTATTGTCGGAGAAGACTATGATGTCTATATCGCTATTTTTATTTATAGTTCCCCTCCAGACGCTACCTACAAGTTTAGGATGAAAATCCTTAAGCATCTCCATTATTTCAAGTGCTTCTCTGCGCATACGTATTAGGCGTTCCCATCTAGAATTGCCCTCATACTCATCAGCTATGGAATCCAGCTCCTCAGCAACCTCCAGATTTGTTGGCAAAATTCTCACACCAAGAGTTTTAGCAGCCCTCTCCTTAGCCTGCTTAAACTCCTTTTCCTGTAAAGTGTAAAGAAGAAGTGCTGCTTCCCTAGCAACTCTCTTCCTAAGAGAGGATGTTAATGAGAGATTATCCATGGCGAATCGAGGATGCCTAACACTTTTACCTTATGGCTATTCTTTCTTATCGCTTGAGGTATCCTCTTCCTTTATCTCCTCACCCTCGGCTCCAGCACCCTCTTCTACATGGGGAATCTGTTCTTCTTTGATGACTTCAGCCTGAATTTCCGGTCTTGAAAGCAGCTTTGTCTTTCTTATGCCTACATGCCGTAGTGCCGCTATCTTTTTAGCCTCATTATATATATCTGAGGCTATTTTGCCTAGAACAGCCTCCTGCACGAATTGGTCAAAGTTTAATGTTTTTGCCTTCTCTTCAATTATTTTTCTCATTATTGCGCGTATCTCCCTCTCCTGTGACGTCTTTATTCTTGTTGTTGTAAAGGCGCATGAAGCAACTCTCAACTTATATCCATCCTTAGTTGTCACATCAAATATGCCATCCACTTTGGTCGTTTTTCTTCTAACCAGGCTCCTAAGATAGTCTCTAGAATACTCATGCCCTTTAAAGATTGTTAGAGCTCTTCTGCCATCAACCCCAATCACTTGAAAGTATGTCTTCAAATATTGGTGCGCAAAATCCTCTGTTATGTCATAAAGCGTTGCCTCAACAACTCTACCCAAGAGCTTCTGTGGATCATCGGCTGGTATAGAGCCTATCTCAACGCTTCCAAAGTATGGGGGGGCTATAACAGTATACCATCTTTTGCTCCGCCACTTATCCTTGACGCGCGTGCTCTTTGACACTTACTACACCACCACGCCCAGAGAATAAGTGAAAATGGGTTATATTAAAGGTTTGCTGATGGAGCTACATTCTTATATCGGTCTTTGATACAATTTTAATTTTCTGGAAGATGACTAGAGGCGCTCGGTAAATGATTGATGTGAAGCTGATAAGGGAGAATCCGGATTTAGTTAGGGAGAATATTAAGCGTAGAAATGACCCGGAAAAGCTGCGGATTTTAGAGGAATTCATAGAGGCTGATAAACGATGGAGGGCCCTCCAAACCGAACTTAATAATCTTAGGAGAAGGCGTAATGAGTTGAGTTTGACCATTGCTCAAATAAAGAAGAGGAAGGAGGATGAGAGTCAGCTGCTTATTGAGGCTGAGAGGCTGCAAAATGAAATAAAAAGAGTTGAAAGTGAGGCTGAGGAATATAGACGGAAGTCTATGAACCTACTTATGCGCATACCAAACTTGCTTCATGAGTCTGTTCCATACGGTCGTGATGAAAATGATAATGTTGAGATAAGGCGTTGGGGTTCACCTCCAAAATTTGATTTTCCACCCAAAAGCCATATAGAGATAGCCAAAGATTTAGGTTTAGTTGATGAGGAAAGAGCCAATAAGGTTGCTGGGTCGGGCTTTTTCTATTTTAAGGAGGAGCTTGTTCTGTTGGATTTGGCGATTCAGAGGTTTGCTATAGACTTTCTGAGAAAGCGCGGATATATACTGATTGAGCCGCCGTTCATGCTCCGAAGGAAACCCTATGAAGGCGTTGTCGATTTAGCCGATTTTGAAACCGTCATGTATAAGATTGAGGGTGAGGACCTATATTTGATTGCTACAAGCGAGCATCCCATAGCGGCAATGTATATGGATGAAACTCTCGATAAAAGTGAACTGCCATTAAAGTTTGTTGGAATGAGCACAAACTTTAGGAAGGAAGTTGGAGCACATGGCAAATACACGAAGGGATTCTTTAGGATGCATCAGTTTAATAAGATTGAGCAGTTCGTCTTTTGCCTACCAGAGCAGTCATGGGAGATTCATGAGGAACTACAGCGGAACTGTGAGGAGATGTATCAGATGCTCGGACTACACTATCGTGTAGTTAACGTCTGCACTGGCGATATAGGAACGGTTGCAGCAAAGAAATATGACACTGAGGTCTGGATGGTTGACGGGAAGTTTAGAGAAATAGGCTCAAACTCGAATTGCACAGACTATCAAGCGAGAAGGTTGAATATAAAGTATCGTGAGGGGCCTGGCAAACCTCCAAAGGGTTTTGTGCATACACTCAATAGCACGGCGCTTGCGACCAGCAGAACAATGATGGCAATTCTAGAGCATTATCAGCAGAAGGACGGTTCAGTCATAATACCCGAGGTTCTAAGACCATATATGAATTGGATTGAGAGGTTAGAGAGGAAAAAGTGAGATGGTAAAGAATTGAACCCAGAGGTTGTTGGAATAGGTGAGGTTCTAATAGACTTTATTGCAACAGAGCCAGTCCCATATATTGAGGCATCAGTTTTTAAGAGGTTCTTTGGCGGAGCGCCTATGAACACGCTTGTCGGCATATCCAGATTAGGTTCAACATCAGGTGCCATAACCGTTGTTGGAGACGACCCTTTCGGTCATTTTCTTCTAAGAGAACTTAAGAGTAACGGCGTTGATGTATCACGTGTTAAAATCAAGAAGAAGTTAAGAACAACTTTAGCGTTTGTTGTGAATGAGCCTGAAACTGGTGAGCGCACATTCATCTTTTATCGTAGCCCATGGGTTAGGGGGACCTCCGTCGATTCCCTATTACCTGAAGATATTGATTATGAGTATATTTCATCTGCAAAGATTCTCCATGTTTCTGGCTTTGCCCTATCACAAAATCCGACAAGAAAGGCAATTTTTGAGGCTATTTTTCATGCTAGGAGGGAGGGCGTTAAGGTTTCATTTGACCCGACCTTAAGGCTTGACGTTTGGAGGTCTGAGAGAACTATACAAACCATATATGGGAAGGCGCTAAAATTGTTAGATATAGCGACTTTCTCTCGTGAGGAGTCAGAATTTATATTTGGGACGAGTGACCCGGATAAGGCTGCTGATAAAGCTCTAAAATATGGCATTAATATCGTTGGAATAAAGCTTGGCGAAAAGGGAGCGCTGGTTAAAACTAGAGATGGAGCGCGCGTCTATATGCCAGCATTTAAGGTTAAAGCTATAGATACGACCGGCGCCGGGGATGGATGGAATGCTGGTCTACTTTTTGGGCTACTCAGAGACTGGGATTTAGAAAAATGTGTTACAATTGCGAATGCCGTTGGAGCCCTAGTCGTTACGAGACACGGCGCAATAACAGCGTTACCCTACAGAAATGAATTAAATGATTTCCTTAGGGAGCGCGGTTTAGACATAAAAGTATGAGGTGTTTAAAGAACGCTACTGAAATACAGGATTACTCAAAGAAGACTTTAGCCTCTTGATATAACTCTGGGTCAACTTGCTTTATTCTTCCAGTCGCTTCGGAGAGTGGAACAGTAGTTATCTTGCCAGCTTTAAGCGCAACCATCAGACCGAACTTTCCATCCTTGACTAGGTCTACTGCAGCCAACCCATATCTTGTAGCGATTATGCGGTCTATGGCTGTTGGTGACCCACCCCTAATAGTGTGAGCTGGAACAACATATCTGGTCTCAATGCCCAGAGCTTTTTCAAGCTCCTTAGCCAGAAATTCGCCTATCCCTCCGAGATAAACGTGCCCAAACTGGTCAACTTTAACGTCTTTCGTTATAGGACCTTTATAATCCTTAATTAGAGCGCCCTCTGCAACAACTATTACTATAGCCTTTTGGCCTTTCTCCATCTTCTTTCTCACGAAGTTTGCCACATCTTCTATGCTAAATGGTTCCTCTGGAATTAATATCAGGTCTGCGCCAGCAGCAAGTCCAGAGTAAAGAGCAATCCAGCCAGCGTGCCTACCCATAATCTCAACTACGAAGACCCTTTCATGAGCGTCGGCTGTAGCCTTAATGTTCTCTATCTGATGCATCGCCTCATTAACTGCGGTATCAAAACCTATTGTATGCTCTGTTTCAGGAACATCATAGTCTATAGTTTTTGGGATTCCAACAACATACAACCCAGCATCGCTGAGCGCCTTAGCAACACTTAATGTGTCATCCCCGCCTATCGCTATTAAAGCGTCCAAACCGAGCTTCTTAAAATTCTCAGATATTCTCTTTATACCATCGGGCTGCTTCAGCGGATTAGTCCTAGACGTTTTGATTATCGTTCCGCCCATTGAGATTATATCCTTAATGTTCTCATATTTTAGTGGCACAGCATCTCCCTCGAGCATACCAGCCCAACCGCGCCTAATGCCCAAAACCTCAAATCCATATTTCTCGCATTTCTTCACAATGGCCCTTATCGCAGCATTAAGCCCCGGTGCATCCCCACCTCCAGTTAAGACCCCAATCCTCATATATGATTCTGCTCCAGATTAGCGAGTATCTTTTAAGATAAAGGGTCTTTTAGAAGAAAAACTTTTCGTTGTCGCTTCATAGATTTCTAGAACATTAACCGTTTTAAGTAAGTTTTAGCCTTAATTCTTTATGTTTGTGTCAGGGGAGCGCATGGAGATGGTCAAATATATCTTTGTTACGGGCGGTGTCTTAAGCTCTGTTGGAAAGGGTGTCGTTACATCGTCGGTTGGCAAGATGCTCCAATTTAGGGGTTTCTCTGTTACCGCAATAAAAATAGACCCATACGTGAATGTTGATGCTGGAACTATGAATCCATATATCCATGGCGAGATATTTGTCACAGATGACGGGGGCGAAACGGACCTAGACCTAGGCTGGTATGAAAGATTTCTTGATATAAACCTCTCTAAAGAAAACAATATTACGACTGGACAGGTATATCAGGCCGTCATTGAGAAGGAGAGGCGCGGAGACTTTCTAGGAAAATGTGTTCAGATAATCCCGCATATAACCGATGAGATTAAGCGTAGGATACGTGCTGTTGCAGAAAAATCTGGTGTTGATGTAGTCTTAACTGAGTGTGGTGGAACCGTCGGTGACATAGAGGGGTTGCCATTCTTGGAGGCTATAAGACAGATGCGCTTAGAAGAGGGCTATGAGAACACGCTATACATACATGTTGCTCTAGTTCCCATACTTGACGTAACATCTGAGATGAAGACAAAACCACTTCAACATAGCGTTAATGAGCTACGTAGGATAGGTATTCAACCGGACATAATAGTCTCAAGATGTGCAAAAATGATTAGCGAAGATGTGCTGGAAAAGATATCACTCTTTGGAACAATACCTAAGAATGCGGTCTTCTGCTCATATAATGTGTCATCGGTATATAAAGTTCCATTGATTCTTGAAAAGCAAGGAATGGGAGACTATATATGTAGAAGACTTGGTCTTACACCGAACCGCCCTGATAGTAAGAAGATAGAAGAGTGGAGGAGGTTTGTTGATTCTCTCGAGAACTGCAAATACGCCGTTAAAATAGCTTTAGTTGGCAAATACACAGGCTTAACAGATAGCTATGTCAGCATGAATGAGGCTATGAAGCATGCTGGCGCCGCTTGTAACACAAAGGTTCTAATAGATTATATTGAGGCTGAAACCTTCGAGGAAAGTCCGGAAAAAATTAGTATTTTAAGGAACTATGATGGCATATTCGTTCCATACGGATTTGGGCCGAGGGGAACTTCCGGAAAGATTGCCGCAATCAAGTTTGCTAGGGAGAATAATATTCCATTCCTTGGAATCTGCTATGGATTCCAATTAGCTGTCGTAGAGTTTGCAAGGAATGTATGTGGATTAGAAAATGCCAATAGCACTGAAATAGATGAAGAAACATCCCATCCAGTAATAGATTTGATGCCGGAACAACATCAAATTAAATATAAAGGGGCTACTATGCGCTTAGGAGCCCACAAAATAGTGGTGCGGGAGGGGACACTTGCTCATAAACTTTATGGCGCCACAGAGATTTATGAGAGACATAGACATAGGTATGAAGTTAACCCAGAATATATAGGGATTCTTGAGAAGAACGGGCTTGTTTTCTCAGGAAGAAGCCCCGATGGGAAACGTATGGAAATACTCGAGTTGCCTGACAAATTCTTCTTTTTAGCATCTCAATTCCACGGAGAATTTAAGAGCAGACCTGGAAAGCCAAGCCCAGAATATTATGGCTTTATAAAGGCGTGCTTAGATAGGAAACTGGGTAAAAAGAGGCCAGAGTTTAAGGAAGGAAAGATTAATTAGTTGAATTGATAAATTAGTTGATGTAAGGACGGTGAAGTAGAACCTTGAGTAGTAGAAGAGAGAGGCGAAGAGAGAGAAGAGCACCTGCGCCAGCTACAAGTGCCGGGCTTTTAAGGTTTTTTGAGGAGGAGAGTTTGGGAATAAAGATAAGGCCAAGAACACTAATTATATTAGCCATCGCGTTCATCATAGTATGTGTGATTGTCCGATTCTCAGCCTAGAATTTGGAGTAAAATTATGGCTGAAAAATGATTCCTTAACACTTCTTTGATAAACATTTTTGTTTATTCATCTAATTATTCTTACTTTGCTATTCACTGGAGAAAATAGTATGAAGAGCCCCCCGCATAGAAGCAGTATTGATTTAGCGATTAGACATTACTCCTCACTATTTAAGCTTCCATCCTTCAGGCTGGTGCTCACTCTTTTATTTATTGAGAGCTTGCTCTTTGGTTTAGCGCTGAGCACCCCATTTATTTTCTCTCTAGTATGGGTTGCTAGATGGCTTTTAAATGGATTTTCTCCTTTTATAATAACGTTGCTGGCAGATATCTTCGCTATTAACCTTTTTCTCAAAAGGGATTTAATTCTAAAATTTAGGAGGATGCTGTTTCTCTCCTTCTCCTCCAACCTTCTATTTCTGGCATTTACAGTAGCGTCCGCTTTAATCAAATCCTACTTTTTAGACGTGAACTTATCTGTTAAGGTGCTCTTTTTGGGCTTCTTCGCAGCAACCTCCCTGCGCCTACTTGTCATATATGCAACGTCCTTCTCTAACATGTTGGCAAAGATTGTTTGCGGTCTACTGCAACCTTCTCTGGTACTAGCTTTCGCGATTATAATTTATGGGATGGACTTTAGCGCCACTTACTATATTACACATTTTCTTCTGTCTTTTGTATTTTCTCTCATGAGCATTTGGTTATTTACGGCAATCCTCAATAAAGTTGGAATCGCAGCCTTTGGTATTCCCTCACTCAAACTCTTTAGAGCCTTCTTAGCAGACTGGACTGAGAGTGTGGAGCAACCGTTTGAGGAGATACTTGAACAGCTTGGTGAGGAGCGCGAAGTAAACGTATCATTACTTGTATTTAAAGGCGAGCATGAAGAAATAAAGGCAATAATGGTTATTCCAAACCTCCATCCAGGACCATTTAAAAATATTGGAAGTAGCCCCCTTCCAGGGCTCATAGGAAGATTGCTTGAAAGCAAATATCGTTGTGTGGTTTCCGTTCCTCATGGAATATCAGGGCATGAGCTTGATTTAGTTTCTCAAAGGGAAAATCAAAAGGTTCTGGAGGCTTTAGATAAAAGTTTGAGGGAAATTGATAATTTCTCCAGTAGGGTAACACGATTTTTAGTTGTCGAGAAGAATTGTGCGAAGGTTGGCTGCCAGGTTTTTAATGGGTGCATTTTATTGACGCTTACTATGGCTCCGGAAACCATGGAGGACTTACCCTTAGAATTGAATGATACTATTATTCGCAAAGCTATGGAGCTGGGTTTCTCCTGGGCCATAGCGATAGACTCGCATAATAGCATTGATGGTCCATTCGATATGGAGAGAGCTACCTCATTAATTAGTATTGTATCTATGATAGCTATGGAGAAAGCAAGTCTACTGGAATACACAACGGGTCTTCTAGAGGTTGGCGCTGGGAAAATTATTCCAAGCGATTTAAGCCTTAAAGATGGAATCGGGCCGGATGGAATATCAGCGATAATCGTTGGTGTCGAAGGCCAAAAGGTAGCCTACATCACAATAGATGGGAACAATATGGTCTCTGGTCTCCGCGAGAAAATTCTTTCGAGCTTGAGGGATTTGAGCATAGAGTATGGTGAGGTTTTTACGACAGACACCCATGTGGTTAACGCCGTGGTATTGACTGAGAGGGGTTATCATCCAGTTGGCGAGGTTGTAGACCATGATAAAATAATTGGTTATGTTAGGGAAGCTGTAATTGAGGCGCTCAAAAATATGGGGCCGTCTAAGGTGGCATGGCACAGAACAACAATTCGCGGAATTAAAGTTATTGGAGAAAGACAAATCAGCGAATTAAGCCTATTAACTGATAAAGTTTCAAAAAAGGCCAAATCTCTATCGATTATATTCCTGCTATCAGCTCTTACCTTAACCATTCTGCTCACATTGATTTAAGTGGATTTTGCTCTAAAAATGGAAAACATTATATCAAGCTTATTAGAAAAATAAAGTGAAATCAAAGAATTAACAGGAGAAGGAGTAGAGATACGCTATGGCCGAAGAAAGCCAAGTGATGATCGGAAAGAAGCCGGTAATGAATTACGTTGTCGCATGTCTAACAGCATTCAACTCTGGTGCTAAGAGAGTCGTCGTTAAGGCTAGAGGAAGGGCTATAAGCAGAGCCGTAGACGTCGTTGAACTTCTAAGGCGCGCATTCCTCAAAGATATAGCCATTGAAAAGATCGAAATAGGAACGCAGGAGATGTCAAGTCCAGATCGGCCGAAGTCGAATGTCTCAACAATAGAGATATCATTGGTGAAGAAAGAGTAGAAGCGGAAATCCCCACCTTTATTTTTTCTCATTAATTTATTTTTTTACAGTAGAATTTGTACATTAAAATCCAGATGGCTTTTTCTCTAGGAACACTATTTTAGTTTTATTGTCTTTAGTGTGCAATTCGATTTGGCCGTCAAAACGCTGCTTAACTTTAAGCCCAGTGAGCATAACATATTTTCCAGCGTGGTTTTCTGAGATTATATCAGCATAGGCATTCCATAAAACCAATATTATTTTGCCGGTGTAATCCTTAAGCTCTATGCGTCTAATTTTCCCTTCACTATAACCCTGACGTTTAAATGTGACTATCTGATGAACCCTCTCTATAAACCCGACAACATTAACCTCCCTCATATTGCCAGTAATCTCATTAATTTTACTAACGAAACTTGTTATTGGGGGATAATCTTCAAGTTTTACATCCTTTGGCTCAACTTCTATCTCGCTCCTTAGGCTAAGGTTGAGCTCCAATGCTCCACCAGTCCCTCGCCTCACAGATGCGTGGGATATTCTAACCACCCTATCCAGTAAATGGTCCCATGGAAGGGATTCAGCCCAATTATCCCAAAGGTTTACTTTAATGACTCCGGTCTTATCGGCTATGAGAATGTCTCTCTTAACAACTTCCTCTCCATCCTGACGTATAAGCTTCTGTGGTGGAGAGACACGTATTATTCGGCCTGTAATGGTGACATCACTTAAACCGGAGATTAAATCCTTGATTCGCGTCTCATGTCTAAATCGGGTCTCAATCTTAATCCCCATCTCAGCGGCCAATGATAGAGCGGCACTTTCCATGGTTAAAAAGCCCTTAGCACTTTTCACTTTAGCCTCAATCATACTTAAAATCTCTTTTCTTGATAAACTGGGCTTTACTGAAATAATTTTGGCAATGATATCTTCAAGAGTCATCTTAACGCCTACCAACCTTAAAGGGGTTATTAAACTGATAAATTGAATTATTCTTCCTGGCCTTATTAATGCTCTGGAGGAATATTGAAACGCTAAACTTATTTATTCCCCTCCACTAAGGTAATTTTTGGCTGAGATCATGGTTGATTTCACAGCGATATTTTTTATAGGTCTCGCTCTGGTAATCTTAGGTTTTGCCATCTCGATATTTGCCATATTAATGATGGTTTTAAGAGGATTATACACTCGCAGTGGAGGGGGCATAAGAGGTGGTGGCCTAATCATGATTGGTCCAATACCGATACTTTTCGGGACCGATAGGAAAACCGTGAAAACTCTAATTATTCTCTCAATAGTGCTAATTATTGTTGTGATGACGTTTACGCTACTCCTAGCTAGTCTTCCACCAATCAGGTAATCGATAGCTTTGGATAAAAGGAGGGGAACAGTGTGAAACTATGTGATGTTTGTGGAAAGAGGTCTGCTAGATATGTTTGCCAAGAATGCGGGCGAACAGTATGCGAGAGATGTATAGAACCCTACTCGTGGCTCTGCTCTGAATGTTATAGGAAAGAGATGGGCATTGAACCGGGTGTGGAGATGAAGATCAGTTTTTCATTTGCCAAAATGTTTGTTTTGGGCTTCATATTGATATTTGTTGGGTCACTCATTCTTGTTTTTGCCTCATTGCTTTATGGGCTGAAAGCTTCTTTGGGTGGTTTCATTTTAATCGGGCCTATACCGATAGTTTTTGGTTCTGGAGAATATTCGATTCCGCTCATAATATTGGGATTGGCATTAGCCGTAATATGTATAATAGCATTTATTCTCCTAAATAGGCATTATATTAAGATTAAGCGGTTATAATGCAATTTAATTGATTTAACTACTGGATAACCTACACGCCTCAAATGATAGCTCGACTAATTGAACGTATTCTTTGCGAAATTTCGCTTGAAGCCCATCCCATATTTTCTCAGCATCATGCACGGAGCCTTTACTAAGCAGTTTACATATTTGGCTAAGGTCTTTAAGGAAGACTTCTATCTGTCCTCTATAACATGCTAGCTCAGCCTTTTCAGAAGCCTCTAAAGCTTCCTCAGGCTTTTTCAGGCATAAAAGCATGAAGCCAGCCTCACAATAATGCCATGCGGCCTCAAAATATTCTTGACACCTAAAATATGCTTCTGCGGCCATTAAGTATGATTTTGAGGCGGACCCCATATTTCCCATCCTCATATATCGGTCTCCAGCATCTCTATAGAGTCCACTGGCGAGATGAATTTTTCCAGACCTAAGTGCTTTTTCAGCAGCATCCCAATAGACTCTGGCAGCCCTTTCTAGGTCGCCTTCCTCCGTAAGGAAGTCGCCAAGAAGTTTGAGGGCATGAATCCCCTCATAGTCCCATCTGAAACCCTCTTCATTAATGAGCGTAGTATAGTGTTCCCAAGCCTTCAAGCCACATGAATGCGCCATCTCAGTATCCCCATAATCTCTAAAGATTCTAGCAGCCCTAAGATAAAGCGCGATAGCCCTAGCCAAATCATTCACCTTCTCCGCAGCCAACATGTAACATTCTCCAGCTTTTATGGCAAACCTTCTCTGGCATAGCTTATCATTCATTATGCTGTAATGAGCCGTAAGATAGTGGAAGAAGCGAGCGGCAGACTCATAATCTCCCCTTCTAAGGGCCTCCTCAGCAAGACCCTCAAGATAAACTGGATTATAGCTCCCATAGGACACGCGCCAAAACAACCTCCATAAGACTATAAAGGTTGATGCCCAAATAAAACTTAACGCGAAAATAGACTAAATGATACCTTCCTATCCTCTAGAATAGCCTCTCCTCCCCTCAATAAATTCTAATGTTGGGGTTTGAACCTACCACTAAATGGCGATTTCGGCTTACTTGAGATGTATGTTTGCATGGGGGGAAGAGGAACGATAACCGCTACTATTGGAGGATGGAGACCAAACTGTTTTAGATGCAACAGCCCTGAGTTCTTCGGTTTAGAAGCCAACCCAGCGAAGGGAACATTAAGGACAATATAATATGGATTTTAGGCAGTTATGTGGCATAAGAGCCTAAAGTTCTTCAAAAAGCGCAGGTAGGAGGGCGCAAAATGCCTGAAGGAGCAGGGCTGCGTCAATGGTGCGGGGGGTGGGGTTCGAACCCACGCAGCCCTACGGCAGCAGGTCCTAAGCCTGCCTCCTTTGACCACTCGGACACCCCCGCTTATGGGCCCAATGTACCAAGATAAAATTTTGTTGGAGAAGGGGGATAAATCTATTTCTCCATTAGGTAGTAGGCAGATGCTCCCGCTTGATAATGGAGACCGCGCTTTCCATTCCTTTGTTTGGAGATATCTCCCGCAACCCTATTTTTCTTTTTCTACAATCATATAAAGTGAGAGTGGAAAATGCGATTTTAATATTAAGGCGATTTTGGAGCTTATAATCATAAAAAATTTAAAGGACATTAAAGGTTAGTTAAGTTAATTGGAAGCGAACTAGGGGGATGAAAAACTCATTTGCAGTCAGATGAGCTTATAGTGAAAGGTGAGGATGCTTTAAAGATAGCTGAAATTTTAACTTCAACAAGCCTAAAAATATTGCAGATACTTTCCAAAGAGAGTTTGGATGTTTCATCAATAGCTGAGAGGTTGGGTTTAAGCGAGGCTTATGTAAGTGAGCAGATACAGCTCCTTGAGAAGACTGGATTAATCAAAGCGAATTATCAGAGGGGCAAAAGAGGTGTAAGAAAAATTTGCAGAGCATCTGTATCGAAAATCACAATAATAATTGAGCTTTGACCTAAACCTGCTGCTATGCGCTAACATCCTATATAGACTTCTTGAGATGAGAATCCATCGTGTCCGCTTTATGTAGGTGTTTCATTGCTCTCCAGGCATATATTATAGATGTTATGGCAGCGTGGATCATTATGCTTGCTAACGCATATAATGGCACATTAAAAAGCACCCCTAAAAGTATGTGAATATTATACAAGTTTCTCCTTCCAGCAATTCTTCTGAAGACTTTCTCAAAATCTCCATATATGTCTAGACTTATGCCCATGGTTCTGCCGAATATATCGTAACAGCATCGATAAAATGATATTAGGAGGATCGAGAATAAGCAGAGTAAAAGAGATAGAGATTCCCCAGATTCTCTGTATAAGAAGAGCGCTAATGCTATTAGCCACGAGAATTCAAAAAGTAGGTCAAAGGCGTGCTCCATTTTGCCAAGTCTTGTCGTCTGTTTCCTTGCCCTCGCAAGCTTACCGTCTAATCCATCCATTAATCCGACAACAAAGCTTAAAATCGAGCCAGGGAAAAGATAGCCCGAAAAGTAAAGTATGGCGACGATATAGGCGACAATATTAGTCGCTATAGTTAATTGGTTGGGGGTTATCCTTGTATTTATCAGCTTTTGCACAATGAAATTTTCTATAGGTCTATGAATATAGTATGCTAAAAAATCTGATGGGCCCTTCTCTTTCTCAAACATATTTTAAGCCACTCTCCTCCCGCTGATTTCCAGCAGCCTAAATATCTAGGTTGTCAATAGGAGGGGCATAGGGGCTTTCTCTAAATTTTTCCAGCGTAGATTTCATCTCTAAAAGAGCCGCAGCTATCTCCAGAGCCTTAAATGTATCTATATCGATCCAAAATAACTCCTCCTCATCAATAATGAGGGGTTTCATTTTACCCTGTCTTGCTAATTCTTTAACAGCATCGGTTAATGTATAAAGTCCCCTTCTAATATTATCTTTTAAAGTCTCAAAGATTATGGGTGAGCATAGAAAAATGCCCATATCTATTCCATTAAAATCCTTTAAATCCTTCCCTATATCAATAATTCTACCATTAACGATTTTAACTTTCGTAGCATCATCCATGTCAAAAACATATTTCATTCTAGTATCAACGCAAAGCACACATTCATCAGCGGCAACATTGCTACTAAAATCTTTTAGCATAGATAAAACCTTTGGATCGAAAACGTGATCTGCCATAAGGAGCAGGAATCTTCCCCTAATTTTTCTCCGAGCCACATATACGGAGACACCATTACCCAGCCTCCAAAACTTATTCTCCACAAATCTTATTTTTACACCGTATTTTGACCCGTCACCAAGAAAATCCATTATCTTTTTACCCAAGTAACCTATAACTATTACAACTTCACTTATTCCAGCATTTCTTATGGAGACTATAATTCTCTCAATTATTCTTGAGCCTAAAAGCGGCATTAAAGGCTTAGGTTCAGTAAGTGTAAACGGCTTTAATCTTTCTCCACAGCCAGCAGCAATTATAAGGGCCTTCAACAATCATCACCTAAAGACCGAAAAATAGTGTTAAAACCGGAAAAAGGGTTGCTTAGCGCTCCCTTTTACCTTCAATGAATTCCTCAACCCATTTACGAGCAGTATGATCATCGACTTGAACTGGTGGGTGTTTAAAGGCGTATGCTGATATGCTAATTAATGGTCCAGATATACCCCTATCTTGCGCTATCTTAACAGCCCTTATAACGTCTATAACCATACCTGCACTGTTTGGTGAATCCTCAACCTCAAGTTTCAGCGAAACCCTGATGGGCTGATTCCCAAAATTCCTCCCTTTAATATAAATATAACATATCTTTTTATCCTTAAGGAATGGAACGTAATCCGACGGGCCAATTCTAGTTGGCACATCATATGAAATGAGGCTCGTTACAGCTTTGGTCTTACTTATCCTCTTAGTCTTCAACCTCTCCTCAAGGGTCATGTTTAGGAAGTCGGTGTTTCCGCCAATATTTAGCTGATAGGTTTCATCAATCGCAACGCCCCTTTCGACAAACAGGTTAATGAGGGCTCTATGCAGGATAGTTGCGCCAAGCTGGCTCTTAACATCGTCACCAGCAATAGGTAACCTAGCCATCTCGAATCTAGTAGCCCACTCTTTATCACTCGCGATAAACTCTGGTATACAGTTGACGAAGGCGCATCCAGCCTTAAGTGCCGCCTCAGCGTAATAGCGGGTAGCATGATAGCTGCCAACTGGCAGGAAGTTTACGAGCATATCAGCGTCTACTTCTTTAAGGACTGAAGCAACATCTACAGGCTCGTATTCTCCCTCCGAATATACTTTGAACGCATCCTTCATATGCGGGCCAACGCCATCAAGGATTGGTCCTGGAAGAACCTTAACACCCAGTTTTGGCATATTTTCAACGAATACTGCGCAGCAGTTTGGCTCGGTGAAGATCGCTTCACCTAAATCCTTTCCGATCTTCAACTTATTAACGTCGAAGGCTGCAACAAATTCTATGTCTCTGACATGATATCCACCGAAGTTCACATGCATTAGCCCTGGAACGACTTCGTCATCTCTAGCATTCTTATAGTACTCTACACCTTGAACTAGTGCCGAAGCGCAATTACCAATACCAGCTATAGCGACTCTGATAACCATTTACTATCACCTAGCAGCGAAATATGTAAATAAATAACGATACTTATAGGTTTATGAAAATATAAAAAGTTTTCGTTAAAAAATCTTTTGGAAAAAGGCAAATTTACATGAAAAAGGCGATTTAAAACATTCATACATACTAATATAAATGTTAGTGCCTTCGAGACGTTTACAACGCAGCTGCCTAAAAATCTTTAGGAAAAGAAGGCGAGTTGAAGGAGTTCATCAAAGACATATAAATGGATTTTAGGCAGTTATGCGGCATGAGGCCTGAACTTGAAACATCATATCTTGAGGAGAACCACTTAAAGACTTAATAGTCCTCAGTTTCCTTTTAACTGTGCTTTCCCTATTCCCCAAAAAAAGGCCACAAACCATACTCCAAAAGCCTTGAGCCACCTGTCCCAGGTTCAGTGATTGTGGGGCCGGTGGGATTTGAACCTACCGCTGATTGGAGATATCTCCCACAAACCTCTCTTTTGGTTCCTTGCAATATATATTGCTCTAGTTTTAAAATGTCCTCTTTCATCGGTTAAACATATGGCATGGTGTCTCCATTATGGTGCGGCTGGCTTCTAAAAGTATTATGTGGAGGAAAGGAGTCTTTCAAGGCTATTGGGAGTTCTACTAACTAATTTTTGCTGGCTACTCTTATTTGTCTATTAACCTTTCACTAACAAAACGATAATCTCCTCCCAATTTTTATTATGGCTGAGCCTGTAAGTGCAAGTAAAATGTGTAATGTAGCGATCCATGCGACTAGTATTGTGAAGCCGAGCCGTAAAGTATCTATCTGAGAAGGGATAGATCTTAATCTTTCGCTTATCCATCCCCTAATATTGGCTATATTTGCTTCTAAATTGAGCAGAGAGTCTCCGGTCTTTCTAAGACTCTCAGCGGTTGGTCCAAATGGTCTCCAGCCAAGTATTAATATATCTATTTGATCCGCCGCGGTATATAATGAGGTGGCCGCGTTATGAATTGAGTTAGATGCGTTATTAAGGGCCTGGTTCACATATGAAGTAACGCGTATTATTTGCGCCTGAGCATTATCGAAGTAAGGCTTCACATATACATAGACTCCGACAATACCTATGGCGCCTATCATGCCGAAGAGCAGTAAAGCTACACCAGTGAAGAAAAGAAACTTCTCCCTCATAAGCAACCCTCCTTCTACTAAATCTTCAACTATAACTATGATGAATAACGCTGTTGCTTAACTTTATCGCATTAAAGAAACCTCTTCAAAAACAGAGCGAAGAGCTCATTTGTAAAGTTGCCAAGACAATTGAAGAGGCCGTAAACCTAATGGAGTCAGGGTTTGAGTATGTCTGTGAGATTCAAGGGTGAAGTCTTCAGAAAGCGCAAATAACCTTCAGTGGACTGGGAGAATTAATTGGTGGGCCGGGAGAGATTTGAACTCTCGACCTTTCGGTCCCTGAGCGAAACGCCATGCTTATCAGCCGAACGCTCTAACCAGGCTGAGCTACCGGCCCTACCCTACGCACTTACTATTTAAGCGCA
>Ga0209080_1000267_pt1 | contig 38573 bp, 31 predicted proteins | sample JNZ110809AmetaG_FD_184123 | JGI IMG/M metagenome (GOLD analysis project Ga0209080, IMG submission 184123) | Hot spring microbial communities from Jinze hot spring, China to study Microbial Dark Matter (Phase II) - JNZ 110809A (SPAdes) (version 3) ...
CCCGGTTTGCACCCGGGTGGTCGCGGGTTCAAATCCCGCCCGGTCCACTTCCACGGGTTTTTCCATTGAAGTAAAACTCATGTAGATTATTAATCTAGATCTTTTAATGGAAAGTAAGTCGTATCATAGCTTTTCCGTTTTCCATTGATACTAACATTTGACTTCCCATTTAGCTCTAATGTTTCTTGAAGGTTTGATTTTTCAACTCTGCTCCACATTTGCTGTGCCTCCTCCTTTCCATAAACATGTCTACCCGGTTATACTCGGTAGATATTGGAGGACTTTGGAGCTCTGAAACTTCACTTGAAGGATAGGAGGTGAGTATAAAAGTGATCATTCAAAGGGCGTCCATAAGCGATCTACATAGTATTTGCATAGGGGAAACTATTAGATGTTGTTTTTCATCGTACACGTGGGGTTTATTTCGAGTTTTCTACAACTGCAAAAATTAATAAATATTCTACCTCTAGAATCCTGATATGGTGGGAAAAGACTTGGTTGATGAAAAGCTTTTCAAGAAGCCAAGTTCGGAGTTTAAGGGAGTGCCCTTCTGGTCGATAAACGATAGGTTGGATCCAAGAGAGACTATGCGGCAAATAGCTCTTCTAGACGAGGGTGGATATGGAGGCGTCTTCTTCCACGCCAGGGAGGGGTTAGTGACACCATTCCTCGGTGAGGAATGGTTTAGAGCCTTTAGTGCCGCTGTTGATGAGGCTAAGAAGCGCGGCATGTATGTGTGGATATACGATGAGCTTAGGTGGCCCTCAGGCTTCGCAGGCGGAATTATTCCGGCTTTAAGTGCAAAGTATAGAGCTAAGGCTATTGTAATGATTCCCAGTGAAATGGCTTATGGCGGTGAAGAAGTGATAGCCAATTTCAAGTGTAAACTGGATGAGAGGCAAATACCCTGCGATTATGCACCTGCAAAGCCTGGCGAAGAAGGAGGTGACAACCTATACCTTTCGTTTATATTGTATACTGCGCCGCTTGGTGAGATATGGTATAGCGGCTTTAGTTACGTCGACCTGCTTAATCCAGAAGTCATCGAGAAGTTTCTGGAGGTTGCATATGCGCCGTACGTCAGCCGCTTCAAGGACGATATTGGAAAATGCATACCCGGAGTATTCACAGATGAGCCTAACATTGAAAGTAGCAGGCCGAGATTATTCGGCTTTCAAAATACAGTCCCGCCTAGAGGCTCGAGAATACCTGTGTCGTCTTTACCGTGGACTGACAACCTCGCCGAACGGTTTAAGGTGTTGAACGGTTATAGTATAGTGGATAGGCTGCCGGAGCTGTTCTTCGACGTTGGAGATTACATGAAAACCAGATATGACTTTTGGAAGACGGTAACCCTCCTATTTTTAGAGGCTTTTTCCAAGCAGATTTACGATTGGTGTGATAAGCATGGGTTGAAATTCACCGGCCACTACTTGGCTGAAGATTCTCTTCTAAGCCAGTTGACGTGCGCTGGAGCGGTAATGCCCCATTACGAGTATCAACATGTACCTGGTATAGACCATCTAGGTATGCATGTCTGGGGTAGCCTATTAACCGCCAAACAGGTCTCAAGCGTTGCAAATCAGCTTGGGAAGGAGAGGGTTTTATGTGAAACATACGGTTGCACAGGAAATTATCCGTCTTTCGCCGATAGAAAGTGGATTGGAGATTGGCTTTACGCTATGGGTGTTAACCTGCTGAATCACCATTTAGTTCCATATTCTATGCTGGGTAGAAGGAAGAGAGATTATGGATTGAACTTCCACTGGAGTCAACCGTGGTGGAAATACAATAGAATCATAGAGGATTATTTCGCAAGGCTGAGCTATATGCTCTCTAGAGGTAAACGCATAGTTAACCTGCTGGTTATTCATCCCATTGAGAGTGCATGGGCGACGTTTTCACCCCTAAACCCGTCTAAAGTTAGAGAGCTGGATGAGCATCTTACGAGCCTCCTCAGAACGTTACTCTCTATACATGTTGACTTCGACCTTGGAGACGAGGCTTTAATGGCGAAATATGGTTGTGTTAAGAATGGGAAACTTCAGTTAGGCAAAATGGCTTACGATGTCGTTGTAATACCGCCAAGCGTAACTCTTGAGGAGACTACGGTCAAACTGCTGAAGGACTTCATCTCTTCCGGCGGTAAGCTCATAGCTATACAGCCCACGCCATTCCTCATAAATGGAAAACGAAGTGAAACTATCAGTGAAGTGTTGAACAAAGCCTACGTCGTCAGTAAAATCGACGAGAAATCTCTATCGGAGGCTCTTAAAGACCTGCCGAAACTGATAGAAGTAAAGGGCGATGATGGAAACGTCCTCTACCATTTAAGGCAGGGGGAGAGCGGCGTCCTCATACTATTCTTGGCTAACAGCAGTAGAGAAAAAGCCTACAACCTGAAGATATCTATCAAAGGCTTATATAATGTCGAAATGTGGGATGCTATAAGCGGAGAAAAGACGTATTGGCCTTCAGAAGTCGAATTTGGAGAAACCGTCTGGAATGTTAGGCTTGAGCCAATTGGCTCAGCTCTCTTCGTCTTAAAGCCGGGAGAAAAACAGTCGACGCCTCAGTGTGAATGTAGAGTTAAAATATGCGAATCCTCCATAAGTGGTCCTTGGAAAATCAGAAGATTGAACTTGAACACCCTCGTTTTAGACTACTGTAGGTATCGTGTTACTGGAGCTTGGAGCGATCTCATGCCTGTTTGGAGGGCACACGACGCTATAGTGCGTAATGGGCTTGGCACGAGATTTACCGTGAGGTTTGAATTCGAATCTGACATAGACTTTAAAGATGGAAATGTATATCTTGTAGTTGAAAAGCCGGAGCGTTATAAGATCAACGTGAATGGTGTTGAAGTCTGCTTTAAATCGGATAAATATTGGATAGACTGGAACTTTCCAATGATAGATATATCAGGCATCGTTGGCAAAGGCTTAAACACCATTGAGTTAGAGGGGACTGTTGGCGTAGAACCAGAGCTGGAGAACATCTATCTACTCGGAGACTTCGCGGTTAGGGTCGGCGCTAGAGGCACCTCAAGGATAATTGGAGAGCCATCACAGGTAGACCTCGGAGACCTGTGTCAAATCGGCTACCCATTCTACACAGGTGAGATGGAGCTGACTGCGAAAGTAGACCTTAACATACCAGAAAAAGCCAGGGTTGCTTTGCAGTTCGAAGGGTTGAACGCATCACTAGCTGTAGCCTACGTGAACGGTAAAGAAGCCGGAAAAGTTATACTACCACCATACACGGTTGAGATTACAGACATAGTGAAGCCCGGAGAAAACGAGATAAAGATAGTATTGGTTGGAAGCCTGAGAAATGCTCTAGGTCCACTACACTACAAAGGTGGTGATCCGCCATTTATAGGCCCGGAAACATTCAGAGATGCTGTACACTGGACTGACGAATACGTGTTGAGACCCTTCGGTTTAAAATCCGCTAAAGTAATAATGTTCAAGTAACAGCCTATTCTTCTATTCTCCTAGTTTTTTCCATCCTAGCCTCTGGACATAATATTGCAGATTGTTAAAATACTGGATAAGAGCGGTTTTCTAGCCCATTAATCATAACGTCTTAGTCATTGTTAGAATTGGATTCGCGTCCTTCGCAGAGATGGATCCACCGTATACATGTAAGTGTTTTAAGAACCGCTAGAGATGGTAGGATGCTTCGTATATCGTCATGCGGTTCTTATATGTTGTCTCCAGTTCTCTCTATATCCTGCCTTTTTTCGTATACTCACCCTTAAGAGAGTATAGTTCGAAAAAGAAAGCATCTAAAGCCTCTGTAATATCTGGATGAAAATAGCCTTTTATACCATAGGACATTTAAGACATCAAAACTATAGCCTCAGGGATTAAAAGCCCCATCCCACCATTGACATAACAATCTCTAATCTCTAGAGTGACTTTATAGAAATGATGTAACTAATAGGAAATTTATGAATTTAAGGTTTAATTATTCACTCTTCTTGAAGAATAGTCTTTTAGAATTAGAAAGTTCTTAAAAAGTAGAATAAAGCTTTTAAATTGGTAGAGAAATAATTTAGAAACTGTAAAGTATGATCGGAGAACATGCAAATGGAATGAATCTTAGGTACTTTTTATCCCCTTCATAATTCCATTGGTTCCTTTCTGTAAATGGTGGAAAGTCGTGAACACCTTCTTCTCAGTTTTTAACCAAGTTTGAATAGAGCATGCGGTAAGAGAAGCTCGATGATAATCATTCATGTCATCCATGGAAAGGAAAAGACTTAAACCCATCTTAATATGGGTTCCTAACATTACTTTGAAGAGCAGAGATAAACTTGGCTTCTCTATAAAGACGTAAGCTGATTCTATTGTCGGAGTTGAGGAAAAGATGTAAAAGTAACTTCATAAAGCCGCACTTAAAACCCTATGCCTACACAGTTGTACAAGGCCAGAGAATAAAATACTATATGTATCATGGGAAAATCTATAGGAGCTCTCCCACGGTTTTGGACCACAGCTACCTATACAGTATGAGCACAGAATCCCCTGTAAACGGCGTTTTAAATGATCGCCATCCTCCTCCCAATACTGTACCAGCCGACATAATGCTACCGTCGACTGGATGCATCCACTCTACCTTCAATTCACCATCTACACTCCGCAAGTCAACCTCAACCTCTCCACCTGAAGGCAGATAGACGACGTAAACATAACCAGGCTTTGCTAGACAATACTTTGTTGAAGCTAGATCGGGCATAGGAAGCATCTCGACTAGGTTGAATCGTCTCGCTATCCTACGGGTGTTACCCATAGCTCTACGTATCTCCTCAGCATACGGGATATCATCCGCAGGTGTTAAACCAGCCCATGTAACAGTCTGATTGTTTAAACCGACTATTCGGTCCATGAAAAGGGGGTTATGTCCTCTAGTAAAGCTCTTCCAAACCCACTGTGGATTGCCCCCCTCACCCCATAAGTGGTCTGTGTCGTTTAAAACAACCTTCCTACCGTCATTCACAGGAGGGTCTTCACGGTATCCATACTCCGGGTTGGGAGATATCCAGTCGGCTGGACTGCTGAAAAGGTCAGCATTAGTTCCACTCCGTTCACCACCATATTGAAAAGTCATTCCTACTGGGTGTTGCTTAGGCATCTTAACCTCATAAGATTTGACAAAGTGTATAAAGTAGTACTGCCACTCAGTCGAATAGTTGCCAGCTTCATTACATACTTCGTAGAGGACGTTGTCAAATTCGTTCACAGTATCTATAACCCTGCGGACATAGTCTTCCTGTAAAGTTAACACCCGCTTATTCTTGAGAGTATAGTAGTCTAACCGCCCACCGTCTACAGTATTCACATTGTTATCTGGATGAAAAGGATGAAACTCCCAACCTTGAACGGCGAATTGAGCGCAATGTCCCTCAAAAAGCATAATAGATACGTAAATCCCTCTTTCAGCAGCCATTTCCACCCTGCTACGTAGACGCTGAAAATACGATTCATCAAACACATGCAGGTTGAATTTAGGCTTCCCATCTCTCGCAAGCCCAGGCCCAGTACGTTTCCAAGGATGTGGTTGACTGAATGAAAACGGTCTATCTAAGTTATAGCGGTATTTCGGCATCTCCCAACGCCACAATCGGATGAAATTATGGTTATATCTTTGGAGAAAATCTAGATAAGCGGAAAAGTCGAATGGGGAAGGTGGATCGGTTATTCCCATATCCTGTAGATTATTCCACGTGTGAGAACCAGTCAGATAGATGGCACGTTCATCATCGTCTGTAAAATAGCGAGGGTTCTTCAGATTTACGTGAAGAGAACCCTTTAAACACCCCACTTCTCCCACCTACGTAAAGCATCTGTCAATGTTGAGGATTTAAAAATTATGCGATAGTGTAGTTCTCATACTTAAAACGTTATTTTGCTATTTCTTCAAGAATCCTCCCTTTTGTTTCAACACCAAGTAAGACTACTGTAATAGCTCCTAGTAAATGGGCTACGGCAAACACTGTAAACGCTGCCGCCAGCCCTCCATAGGCATATAGAAGTGGTGTAGCTGTTGGTGCAACCACTCCAGCAAGACGACCTATGCTTGCGGCTATGCCTGACCCCGTCCCCCTGATACGAGTCGGATATAACTCTGGCGTATACGTGTATAGAGCCGACCAAGCACCTAAGTTGAAGAATGAGATAACAGTGCTCCAAAGGAGGATAAACGTCGGGTCTAAAGCCGTACTGAGTAAAATACTCCCCACACCGGCTAAAGCGAGGTAAATAGTTGCAATGGGCTTTCTACCTACACGGTCAAGCAAGAGCGCTGCACTGTAATAACCTGGAACTTGTGCTAGAGTAACTATCATCGTCCATTCAATGGATTTAACCACGGTAAGCCCCATTTCTCTCACGTAGAATGTGGGAAGCCATATGAAAATCCCATGGTAGGTATATACCAAGACAGCCCAAAGCATCCAAAGCAGAAGCGTCCTCTTCCAATAGAGAGAAGACCAAAGCTCTCTTATAGACTCCATAATACTGTACCTCCTGAAGCCGATGATCGATGGTTTTTCTTCAACGAAATCTTCTGGGATTAATCCATGTTTCTTAAGCAGGCTTACTGCTTCACGGGCTCTCCCCTTAAGCTGTAAATACCTTAGTGATTCTGGTGCTAAAAATACGACTAGAGGTACTAAAAATAAAGGTATTAACGCCACTAGAAACGTCAGACGCCATCCAAAACTTGGAAATAGCACATAGGGGAAGATTAGGGAGAGCAATGCTCCATATACCCAAGAAGCTTCAATTAGACCTAAGAAGCGCCCCCTATATTTTGCTGGCACATATTCTGAAACGTAAACTCCTGGTTGTGGTAAAGCCCCTCCTAGCCCTATTCCCGCTAAAAAGCGTAAGAGAGCCATTGTTATAGGGTCTGATGCAATGGAATTGAGTGCTGTAAAAACAGTCATAGTTAATATGGTGAAGAGAATAGTCCTCTTTCTACCTATACTATCAGCAAGAATACCGCAGGATAATGCGCCAATAAACATCCCTAGGTAGCCACTACTTAAGAGAAGACCAGATGTAAGAGGTTGCGTCTCCAATCTAAACTCTTTAATTATCGGTGTTAGAACAGCTGCTATAAGCATAACATTCATACCTGTGAAGCAGTAAATGAGACTACCTAGGAGAAGTAGCCTATAGTGAAAGCGTGAAAGTGGTGCTTTTTCAAGTAGGTCTATCAGAGATTTCTCCTCCAATTTTTCACTCCTCATGCGATTTGACTAATTTTCCTAAAACAGTCTTAAGATTGAAAGCTGGAATTTAAACTTATTAGGAAGCACATATCTAAATGGCTCTCCTAGTAGGCTTAAACGTGTAGTCGTTAGATGCCATATGAAAACTAAAGTGTTAATGTTAGAGCAACTTTTTCAGCAATTAGATTTTTAACAGCCTCCCACTTTCCCTTTGAATAATCAACTTCGCTTTCAACAGTTTCCTCTGAAATCCCATACATCTTCATAATCCTATCTGATCTGTCTTCCTCAAGCAGGTGCATGTCCACATGGTTACAGTAGCGTTCCATAAGATTATTCAATACCTCTTCAACTCTATCCCTCTCCTCACAGACAGCTATGAAAACAACGTCGCATAAGCCTCTCTTAATGCCTAAGATATCGAGTGCCTCGTTTATCTGACGCTGAGTAGATGCTCTGACCAAAATCTCCATGGATAGGCTCTTAGCTATATTCAGTTTACAGTTGAAAGCCTCCAAAGCAGTTAAAACAGAGATGAGAATATGTTTAAAGCCAGCTACATTCTTAGCATCTAAAACCTGGATATTCAAACCGCCGAAATCTTCCCGGATCTTTCCAATCAGTAGCTCAGGATCTTCCACATAGACTCCTCTAACCGTTAAAACCCCAAGGTATAATCCATATCCTTTAAGTTCCACTATCATGGAGAAACTCCTTCACTATTCTATTGACTATTTTCCGTTTAACACCAGCCTCCATAAGAATTCTCTTAACGTCCCTTAAACTTCCCCCTTCAGCCTTAACTTTCAACCAGATCTTCGTAGCAGACTCTCTAATCTCATGTGGAAATATTATCCAAGCCTCCGTTTCCCTAACGTAATAGTCGGGCTTCACAATAGACCAAGGCTTAAAATACAGACACGCTATCCTAGTCTCTGAAGCACCCATATCTTTAAGATGGTTTTTAACAAGCATTAGACTTTTACCTGTATCTGCCACGTCATCGACTAACAAGACTTTCCTACCAGCCACGGAAACCTGTATATCCTGCGTTATCGAAGGCTCATCTCTAGTCTTCCCAATGTCCAGGTAAAACTCAACCTTTATACTCGTAATATTTGGATTATCTAAAAAATCGGATAGAAGCCTAGCTGGCACCCATCCTCCTCTAGCTATGCCGACGATTAAATCAGGTTTAAAACCTGAAGCTTTAATCATCGACGCTAAATCTATACACATCTCGTAAATCTCATCCCAACTTGGGGCCTCATAAGCCACCATTTTAACCACCAGCCGAGTGAGGCAGTTAAATTTACGCTCAAATAGTACGTGGAGCGTTAGACTATTCTAAGCTTGCTCTAATTAAGTCTAACGCATCTGCAACAGTCTTAGTGACGTTGAAAACCTTTGCAGCATACTTCTCGTAAACTTCTCTTCTACTTGCAAGCCTGTAAAGTCTATCCATGAATATTCTTCCACCTTCAGGATTTTTAGCATTAACAACTATAAAGGAGTAGTATCTGAAGAAGTCGTCTCCAGGACTTTTCCTGAAACCACTCTCACTCATACGTTTAACAACATCCTTAAGTTGCTTCTCAGCAACTCTATCGCCTTCCGAAGCCCTCTTTCTAACGTAATTTAAAGTATAATCCCAAATCTCCTCAAAAACCCTTCTCTCCTCACTCCCCTCAGGGAATTCAGACAACGTTTCAAAAAACTTAAGCTGATATACCGTAGACATTTTAAGCTTTAACCTACCTCCACATGCCTTTGAAATAGTTCGATACACCTCGACGCTCTTATCACTACCGGAGTGGAAGTCTAAAATCGCATTGAAATGCTCAGCTATAGACGATAGCACTCTAACCCTACCCTCAAGTTCATCCAAAGAGCCCCCATAATCCTCCCTCTTACTGAAACCCACATTGGGGGCTACCAAGTCGACGGGCATACCCATCCTCCTACACTCAGAGAGACAGTAGAACAACTCTTTAGGGTCTGTAAGCTCAGGTGTTTCATCAAGTGAAAGCTCATAGCTGAAATCCCAATCAACCTTACGCTTGAAATACTCATACAATTCTCTAGACTTAAGTAGGCATAATCGGTATTTTAAAGCGATCCTCATAACTTCCTCCTCCGTAAATGATATTTCAACCGAATCCAATACATAGCGATGGTTTGGACGAATATTACGAAGTACTTCAAAGGCTTCTCCACCAAACTCCATCAGAAACCTCTCTTCAACTCTTTCAATAGGCCACTTCGATGGATCTACAAACTCGTACCTGATAAGATCAGAAGCGTCAATCGTAATACCTCTCACAAAACCCGTTTTAACAGCCTCATCGATCACTCTTCTATTGTAATCCATAGAGGCTTCCAACCCCTCCGTCTCGCCCCCCTCCACCCGCTCTCCATGTGATATTATCCTAGCTAGAGCTCTACCAGGCTGTCTAACGATGATTAAATGGTCTATCTCAGTACCGTAATCGTCGAAACCAGCTTTAAAACACTCCAAAGCAATAGTGTTATATAGGGTTTCAGCATCCAGCCCAGTATGACCAAGCCACTCTGGATACAAGCCAGGTGGCGCATTTACGACCTCTTTAAGGGAAAACTCTCTACCCGCTGACAATTGGAAATCCGCTGAAACACCAATTTTTTTCAAAGTATTCAATAAGTGATTAAGGGTAAACAACATTCTAACACCCAATCCTAGTCTAGGCTTTCTACCCAGGTTTTTCGGCCCAAATTCAGGTCTTTCTCTCAAAAGCCTCCTCAAATTGTCAACATTAAAATCGACTATAGATACTAAGTAACCGTAAAATTCACCTACAATATTATCCTTGAAAACAGTAGGAGGCTCTACTCCGTTCTTCGCCAAATACAGTATTTTCTCAACTCCACATAAATCAGTCACACAGCATAACGCATCGCCTTTAACTCTAATCGAGTCGACCATCAATTTAACTTTTTCAAAATTGCGGTTTATGTGCTCTATTATCTCTCTCACTTCCACTGTTAGACCAGCCCTCAAAACCCCGGATGCATCGACAAGTCTACACAGTTCTTCCAATTCACTCTTGAGAGCATCCTCCACCAATTGACAAACCAATTAAAGAAAGCATTTACAACTACATTTAAGTTTAATTCCACACCTCTGCAAAGACAAACTCTTTTATAGTCCACATTCAAACCTTTAAATTGAAAATGGGGCCGTCGGCTAGTTTGGTCTAGGCTACGTGGCTCGGGCCCACGTGATCGCCGGTTCAAATCCGGCCGGCCCCACCACTCTCTCATGATAAGAATCTCTTTTAAATCAAACAGTTCTCAAATGGGGGAAATATACTCGGCTTAATCTAACACCACTTAAATACGTCATAGTGGTGACCTATGTAGGTAACATTTATATTATTTCTTAGACTTCTAATTTTCTGGTAAGTCCATTGGACCGGGGTACCCCTAGCATATCTGAAATCGTCTCTACAACAATTCGAGAATTTAATGAAACTTCTAACATGTTGAGAGACATGCGTATTAAACTGGAAAAGCTCAATCAATTGATTTCAAGCGGTCAAGTCAGCTCTCAAACAGCTGAATCCATAAGGAAAGACTACATATCTCAACTCATAGGGCTTCTAGACAAGTTTTTCAAGCTTAGATCAGAGCTGGAAGACTTAAGAGTTAGGTGTATAGTTGAAATGGAAAGGGCTAGGGTCAACGCTAGTGCAACGGGCTCTTCAGAGATAGTATCAAGACTTGAAGAACTTACGATAAGGATAGATGATGCCTTAGAAAGCCTAGATATGGACGCCAGGCTCTTCATAGCTTCTCAGTACATCCAACACCTTAAAAGCCCAGATGTAGACCAAAGTACTTTAAAGGAGAAAAAGCTGGCATACCGTAGATTCGTCGACTCGATAATTGAAAGCTGGCTTGTAGATAAGGCAGATTTAGAATCGGAGCTATCCGATCTTGAAAGGGATGCTAACAATCTTAGGGAACAGCTTAAAGAGCTGTGGGTTAGATTCATGGTCGGCGAGTATGACAGGGGGGAATATGATGCTAAGAGGGTTAGACTAGAGGAAGAACTTTCATCTATGAATTCACGTATAACGGAACTTAGGAGTAGGTTGGATGCAATAGATGAGCGGATAATCGAGTTAACAAGCGTAATAGGAGCTGAGGAGGTTGAAGAAACCAGTTAATATTTTAATAGGAATTTTACTTCTGTCGACGCTTCTACCTGCTGCTTCTATTCTCAGCTCGGTTTTAGCCGGGTCGGAAACCAATCCAATACGAGTATATGTTGAAACGCCTTTAAAACTCAAGTATGTTTCTGAGCCTGTTGTTTTTTCCGCTAATTTCTCCTATGGTGAGGCTGGTTTAGGCTCTCTGAGGGTTTTGGATGAGAATGGTTTTGAAATACCATATCAGATACTTGAAGCCCAATACTATCCAAACACTCAATACTACAGCTACGCTAAAATCCTAATCCTAACAGACGTCTCAAGCAGTATGAATAGAAGTTACACACTCAAATACACACCGCAAGCTACAATCACACCAGATTATACAGAAAAGTCAGACTTGAAAGTGTTCAAAGTAGTTGTTGGAAATGAAACGCACTTAATCATTAAAAACAGCTACGTTCAAGCTGTCTTCATAGAAGGCTCTCCACTCGGTCTTTACGCTCTCTACGACCTCTCCTCAGGCTTAAATGAATCTATAGTTCCACCCTCGTGGAGCTTTGCATCGCCATGTGTAATGGTAAACAACACATGGCTCACGCCGGCCGATATGAGTAAGACAAACGTGACTATCTCAATCAACGGCTCACTTTGCGTCGAAGTCCGTGTAAAAGGCTCTTATCCTGGTGTTTTAGTTGAGAGGGTTTTCAGGTTTTACGCTAAAAGCCGCTTCTTCGACTTTGAAACAATATTCACACCCATAGGAAGCCCAACGATCACAGCCATAAGCCCATTCAACACAATGTACCGTAAGGGAGTCTTCCAGACGCTCATACTATCGAACGGGTCTTCAATAAATCTTTCTCTGATAAAAGGGTTCTCATCTTTCAACCCTGGAAATTGGTCTGCTCTAGCTGGCTCTGATAGAGGAATATTCATAACAATACTTCCAGCTGAACTCCTCGGGCGTTTAATCGTTGGAACCGAAATTCCTGACAATGATATAATAACGTACCTTGTAGACCCGTCGAAAATATCTTCAGATACTAGTTTAGTCTTTAAAGCAAGAGTCTTCCTCTTTAAAAGTCCTCCAGATGTGGAGATGCTAGACGGCGAGTATACCAAGTATGCTACACCGTTGATCGTCAAAGTCTCACTACCAAAAGTTATCTTTAACGTAGAAGGCCCTAGACAAGTCGATATTTACGATGAATTCATTATAACACTCAAAGTTGCAATTCAAAGTGAGCTTCGCCATGTGCTTTTGAATGCTTCTTATGGTTCTGGTTTGGAGTGTTTTTCTAAGGCTGTCTACCGTAGCTCTCTACCAGCCTATAGTATTTGGACTACTCGCTGGAGTTTCCGCGCTAAAGCTGAAGGCACATACAACATAGAATTCACACTAACAACATGGAATGAAACATACACACTAACATACCCTATTAGAGTTGTTCTGCCAATTTTAACTCCTCCAGTTAATGTCACGTTTAAAGTCTCAGATTTCGACGGTGAAATGCCATTTGAAGATGTTACACTCAACGTATTCGACAGCTTTAATCGCTCCATTAAAAAACTATACGTAGGTTCATATGGAAACGTCACTACGACCCTTCAAATGGGAAGCTACAGGGTTCTCACATATAAAGGTGAAAGACTTATAGGATGCAATTACGTAGATATCTTCCAAGCAGGAAACATCACCCTGAGGACCTGGCTTTACGATTTCAACGTAATCGCATTGGATGAATCTGGTTTACCGGCCGTAGGTGCTCTAGTAATCCTGAAACCCTTGGATGCATCAGAGGGTTTTACCTATAGAGCACCTTCAAACTCAACCGGTATAGCGAGGTTTGAAGACGTATTCAACGGGTCTTACGCACTGGAAATCTTCTGGAGGGATGAGCTGGTTGAAAACGCAACTGTGAATATTCAAAGCGATGAGTCTTCATATAAAGCTGTATTCAACGCATGGCCGATGAAACTAATAGTGTCTGCATCTAAGGGTATAGAGTATGTTTCTGAGCCTGTTGTTTTTTCCGCTAATTTCTCCTATGGTGAGGCTGGTTTAGGCTCTCTGAGGGTTTTGGATGAGAATGGTTTTGAAATACCATATCAGATACTTGAAGCCCAATACTATCCAAACACTCAATACTACAGCTACGCTAAAATCCTAATCCTAACAGACGTCTCAAGCAGTATGAATAGAAGTTACACACTCAAATACACACCGCAAGCTACAATCACACCAGATTATACAGAAAAGTCAGACTTGAAAGTGTTCAAAGTAGTTGTTGGAAATGAAACGCACTTAATCATTAAAAACAGCTACGTTCAAGCTGTCTTCATAGAAGGCTCTCCACTCGGTCTTTACGCTCTCTACGACCTCTCCTCAGGCTTAAATGAATCTATAGTTCCACCCTCGTGGAGCTTTGCATCGCCATGTGTAATGGTAAACAACACATGGCTCACGCCGGCCGATATGAGTAAGACAAACGTGACTATCTCAATCAACGGCTCACTTTGCGTCGAAGTCCGTGTAAAAGGCTCTTATCCTGGTGTTTTAGTTGAGAGGGTTTTCAGGTTTTACGCTAAAAGCCGCTTCTTCGACTTTGAAACAATATTCACACCCATAGGAAGCCCAACGATCACAGCCATAAGCCCATTCAACACAATGTACCGAAGAGAACTATACCAGATACTGCTATTATCAGACGGCTCTATCCTACCGTTGGCTTCGACATCTTACGTCGGATCGTTTAAAGCTGGAAATTGGTCTGCAATTACCGGATCACATGGAGGAATATGGATAGCAATCGAACCTAGAGAAATTTTAACGCGTCTCATAATGCAGACCGATATACCAGGCTACTATATGATGACTTTCCTCGCCGACTGTATGAAACTCATTGAGGGCCAAACTTTGGCCTTTAAAGGTAGAGCTACATTACTTCATGAGCATTTTGATCTAAAAATGCTGGAGAATGAGTTTCTGAGGTTTAGAACACCCCCTATTGTCAAAGTTAAAACCCCTATGGCTTTGATTAAAGCTCAAGGACCGAGTCAGACGCTCCTAGGCAACTTTTTCACGATAGACCTAGACGTTATTGGTTTAAAGGATTTAAACGATGTGCTTTTGAATGCTTCTTATGGTTCTGGTTTGGAGTGTTTTTCTAAGGCTATCTACCGTAGCTCTCTACCAGCCTATAGTATTTGGACTACTCGCTGGCTATTCAGAGCTAAAGCTGAAGGCACATACAACATAGAATTCACACTAACAACATGGAATGAAACATACACACTAACATACCCTATGAAAGTATTTCTACCTATTATAGCACCGTCCGTCAACGTAACGTTCTTCGTCTCAGATTACGATGGTGAATCCATCCAAAGAAATATCATGCTTAAGCTTGTAAACCCGGCTGGTATAACACTAAATCTCCCTATAGGCTCCTCTGGTAACGTGTCGGTTAAGATTCAAATGGGTCGGTATGAATGGTACGCATACGATGGAAATCAGACGATAGGTAAAGGCGTGGTGGAGATTTTCAGACCTGAGAATATAACTCTGAGGACTTGGCTTTACGATTTCAACGTCGTGGTTTTAAGCACCGATGGTAGTCCATTGGCAGGTGTTTTAGCGATTCTCAAATCTCTGACTATGAATACGACAAAGGAATACGTCCGTTTATCTGGTTCAACAGGCTTAATACGGTTCAGCGACATCATAAATGGATCTTACAATCTTAAAATACTCGGATGGCAGGGCGAATTAATTGAAAATACAACTGTAACCATTCAGAAGGATGAGTTATACCATAGGGTAGTAGCTGAAGCTTGGGTTGTTAAAGTCCGAGTTTTAGATACAGATAGAGCCCCAGTTTTCAATGCATCTGTTTACCTACTCGATGAGAACATGACTCAGATAAAGACAGTAGAGACAGATGAGAACGGCTATGCTCTTCTAGGTGGGTTGGTTAGAGGAAACTACAGTGTTAGAGTCGAATACTCGGGTGTGGTGGTCGGCTATCAGTACTTTAAAGTACCTATTGAAGGTCAAATTTTAGAAGCACCCTGTCGCATATGTAGACTAGAAGTCATTCCTGTCGATCCGTGGAATAATCCTCTGATAGGATCGGAAGTTACTATATCGTTTAGACCAACACCTTACACATATCAGACGTTCAGCGGGGTTTTCAAGGATCCTGAAAAGCCAATATCTCTTTTGTTGCCTGAAGGTTCTTCATGCACTATTAGGGCCTTGAGCGGCCTGTATGAAGGTTCTTCAGATATAGTCGTTAGAAGGTCTACTAGGCTTGTCTTAAACACATCTATAAGAATGTCAGCTGTATTCATGCCTGGGTTGACGGTCTTCTTCTGGATATTCGTGGTGTATAGTTGGCGGAGGAGGATTAGAGTCTTCTCGGTTGAGGTTTTAAAATTGAAGAGCATGCTGTCTAAACTCGAGGAACTCTACCGTAGTGGTGAAGTAGATGCCCCACTCTACGGAAAACTTAAAAGAGAGTATGAGGATAGGTTACATAAGCTTCTCGAAGGTGGTTCATCTTGAAAATGGTGAAAAACGCTATTTTTCTACTTCTCCTTTTAACTCTTACACAGGTCTACGGATTTAATCTACCCGTGAAAGCCCAACAAACATCTGCAACGTCAACACCATATGTTAAATATACTTTAATAACATATTTCATGGACTATTTAACAAACTCTCCAGAGCCACGTTTAAACGTCACTTTGGTTTTAAACGGTTATACTGTAAAAGGTTTAACTGACGACTTCGGCTCTTTAAAATCCTCTTTTAATGCTTCGAGAGATTTAGCCAACGTTATTCTATTGAATAGTCTATCAGTATATGGTAATTTTACAGTCGTAAAAATTCAAGACTACATGATGGAATACTTAAGATACGATGTTACATACTCAAGAAACACAATCACCTACAGCGGTTTAGAAGTAAGGCCGACAATAGTGACTGCAGAGAAGGAAATACTACTGTACTACTACATATACACGTTGAAGAGTAGATTCGTCAATGTAAGCGATTTAGACGTTTCAACGATGGAAATTCTACCAAACGGTGAAGTGCAATTCAGAAGGGATAAAATGGTTTTAGACGCTAGACCAGCCGTACCCGTAAATAGACAGTTGAGTAGATATGAAAGCCTATACCTATTCCCAATAAACTACACGGTCACAGTCAGAGTGAGAATCTTCAGGTTCAGGTTCTTACCTGAAACGTATCCAGTTAAAGTATTCGTTACTGAAAACACATCCTACGTTAACGTTATGGGTCCGGTTTTACACTTCAGAATAAACGAGACAATATCACCTCTGATAGAGAGGATAGATACTCTGAAAACCCTAGGACTTCCAATGGTAGATGAGGAAAGGCTTGTTACAAAAATAGTCAATCAGAACACCAACATACTTCAGCTGATTGAAAATCGGAGTTACGATTCAGCGTTAACTCAACTGAGATTCCTAGCTAAAAAGATATCAAATCTCCAATCCAATCTGTCAAATCTCAATGCGTCTTTAATGTTATCATGTGTAATAGTTATAGCATTCATATACGCATTTTCATCACTTACTTCCACTTTAATAACGGACGACGCGAGGAAGAAATTCTTGTTGAAATTCATACTATATTTCACGCTGTTCTTCATCTTCCTTGTATCCCATAATGAATTTAAAATAGCATTATCAATACTTTCATCCAACTTCCTACTTACAGATATTAAATATTTAGACAATTTCACAGTCCTAGTTATAGGTTCAACCCTCGGCAGTCTAGGTATTCTAATACCAACATTAATATCTCTATATTCTCCACCAATCATAAGTTTAAGCCTAGATCTAAGCATAAGAGACGTAAAAAGACATCTGACAAGATCAATCCTAACAATCATAGCATTCTCTCTCATAATTGCATCAGTCTTAGCAGTATTCAAAATATCCTACAGTCACATTTTAACTGAGAAAACAATTCAGACGTCCTTCAAAACAGACGTAATAGGTCTACAGTCAACTCAGGAAAATATAATAGTTAAAAACGATTTAATCTTCATAAAATCCATGGAATGGGTAAATACAACATACTACGTTAAATCACTCTACGATACTATTACAATAGGTCCATTGTCAGGGTTCACTGCTATAAGATTGGTTTCCCCAAGCTCTGGACTCCTAGATCAGAGGCTTGACATAATTGGTGTGGACCCTGTTTTCCTAAACGACTACTTCAAGTTCTCTCTAAATATTGTAAGAGGTAGCTATATTTCTGGGAATGAAAGTGCAATTCTAGTGCCTTCTTCATTAAGCAACTCTTTAAGGCTCTCTGAAAAAGTCCGTGTTAGATTCGTAATAGTGAGTAATATTGCCAATAACTTGGTAGACGTCGCCGAGTACGACTTAGGCGACTTCATAGTTAAAGGCTTCTTCAATCCAGACTCCGTTGAAGAAGTTAAACTTCCAGACGGTTCTCCGCTGATAGAGTATCCATATAGGACGATAATAGTCTCTGAGTCTCTCCTTCCAGACTCTATTGACGCCCGTAGGTTGAGAATAACAGTACCTAGGCTCTCGCTGGGGATTTCGCAAAGTGAGCCCTATTATATAGATATTTTCAAAGTTAAGCATGCTTTTATAGTTCCAGAACCAAAATTCCACGTGGACGTCTATGAAAAGGCTAGAGAACTTCTAGACCTTACAGGATGTAGAGTCTTCGCGTATTCAAATGGGGTATGTAAGACATTTGAAGAACTCTACATTCTGAACATAGTCGGCTTTTCATCGATTATTCCACCTATTCTCATAGTGACTTCAATAATAGTTCTAACCATGAACTCTATAATCTACGAGAGGCGTAGGGAAATATGGACTCTAGCTGTTGTAGGGGGTAATCCACGTTCTATAACAAATATGTTTCTAATGGAAGCCCTCATAACAGGACTCCTATCTACAGCGATAGGATATTTATTCTACACTGGCTTCTACTTGACGTCTGGCGTTCTCGCCCCGTTGGTAAGTAACTGGTACCCTGAATTATTCAACATATTTACTGAGATGAAAATGGCTTCAGGCTTTGAGCTGACGTCTATTTTAGTAATAGTGCTCGTAGGATTAGGTGTCCCACTACTTGGAAGCTATATTCCATGCGTTAAAGCTCAAGGGCTAACCCTGCTTGGTAGAAGCCCTAGACGAAACATAGGTGCCGACGTGCGTAGACGTGGCGACACGGCTGAGTATGTGCTTCCAGTTAGAGCCACACCGTTAGACGGTGAAGCACTATACACATATTTAAAGGACAACTTCTTCACACGTGCCTTCCAAGTTAGAAAGCTCTCTGGAAACGCCTACCAAGATGGGACATTCGACTTCAAATTCACATTCCAGTTTAGAAACGTGCTCACAGAATGTGTACTCAGAGGTGTTAGAAGAGGAGATACCATATATCCAATCTTGGAATTCCCAGCCGAATATTCTGATGCCATGGACCTTCACAAGTTCATATATGAGCTTGAGAAGACTACGCTTAACTATCCATCGTGGAGGGAGAGACGTATAAGATTAGACATAGTCAGAGTTCAGCCTGTGACCAGAGTCAGAACCGTAGATGACGTTCTAAGAGACGTTAAAGTCATAAGAGAGCAGTTGCACGTGGTTACAAGTAAGCTTAAGACCATAGAGAAGCTTAAGGCTACAACTCCATCTGAGCTTTTAGCAGAGTACGAGGCTAAATATGCTGCTCAAGCCGATAGACTCAATAAGGCTATAAAGCGGCTTGGATTGGAACTTGAACCGTTGTATGAACAGCTCAACAATGAAGTTCAAAAACTTAATACAGAAATCGAAAAGCTCAACATAGCTTATAAACTAGGAGAAATGTCTGAGGAAGATTATAAGACTTCATCGGAGCCTCTGAAGACTAGGCTTAACGAGCTTACGAGAAAGCTTGAAGATATACGCTTCGTATTAACCCAGCTTAAAATGCCTAAAGTCACAATGCCAAGTATTAGAGCACCTGCGGCTAGAAGAGCTGCAAGACGTAAGCCAGCTGAAGAAGCACCGGGCCTCATGTACTGTCCATACTGTGGAAGTACAAACCTCACTAAAACGCCGAGCGGTTCAATAGTATGCGGTAGATGCCGTAGAAAACTCCGTTAAACCATCACGTTATTTTAACTCTAGTGGCTAAACCCCTCTTCTCCAATATTTCAGCATTTTCTTCAGGTATATACGCTATATCCTCAGGTTTAAACGGTCCATATGTCTTTAAATCTACCCCAACTATAGCTGGGCTTTCCTTTAAAAACCTAACCAGTACGATTCTATTTTTCAAATCTTGAATAGATATTTTAGGCTCTCTACCGTTTAAAATGTCCTCGAGAGCCTTATCGCTCTCTTCCTTGAAGCGTTTTAAATACCTTACGAGTATATCCTCTTCGTCTGTTAGACTAGACCTATCCAATTCCTGGTTTTTAACTACTTTAGAAATAATCTTATCAAACCTTAACCTGTACAGTCTCGTAAAGAGGCTGGAAGCATTTTCCAATTCACCTTTCAACAGTTCAGCAGATATACTATCCAAGTCAACTATCCTAAGATTTTCAACCAACTGTCTAAAGTATATGCTCGTCCTCCTATAGAAGTCTCTGGGAAGCGGCTGTAGACTTTCACTGGCCCTCTCCATCCTCCAAGCGCTGAGAATTTCGTCGTACATTTTCCCCCTCAAATTACGTAAGCTAAACCTTTACATACTAATAAAACTGCAGCTGAAATAGGGAGCTCTATATCTACCTCGCTATATGGACCGAAGGTGGATTCTCCAACTCTAAACTCCGGGCTTTCGTAAACGTGAACTTTCACTTCACCTTTTTTAAAAGTCACCGCTTCTTTAAGAGGGTCGAAGCTTTCAAGGTCTCTCAACACTTTAACTTTTCTTAAGCCCGTTTTACTATGTAGCGTCCCCTCCAACCTTATAAGTCTATGGACATCGGCTGTAACAACTGTGTCTATTAAGACTCCGCTTTTCCTAGCGGCTTCTAAAAATATAGCCTCCCATGTTCTACTATCGACTCCAACCATTTGGTTAAACTTCCCCCTCCACCATAGCTCGACTATCTTCTCCTTATTCTCAACTATGCTTGAAGCGACTTTATCTTTAACCCCGATTCTCAAAAGGTCTTCTAACCCATAATTGAGCACTATATCATACCCGTTCTTCATGAGTCTTTCAGCCCAAGTTGAAAATTTTAAAGCCTTAGCTAGTTCTTCATCGCTCGTCAAACTCCCTAGACCATGAACCAGCGGATCTATCCCAAGTCCAGTGATGTAATCTACTATTTCTCTTCTAGCGTCTTGATCCAATACTTTAAATTCTTCGCTCTCAACGTGTACATGATACCCCCTGTGTCCGGAGAAGTATAAGGAAATCTCCTGGTCGGTTAACCCGAAGTCTGAGTAGAGAAACTCTAAAAGTTTAATCGTCTCTGTTTTAGCTGCTTCAAGACATTCAGAGCAAAACCAAGCTCTTTCATCAATCCTCTTTGAGCCACACTTAGGGCAGTTTTCCGGAGCTGAACCGTTTCCGTTTTCACCACAATCCAAACACCTCCATCTATCATGCCTCCTCTTACAAGAAGTCTGTATATGGTCGGCGTCTATGTCGAACACTAGATCTGCTCCAAGCCACCCTTTCCCCTCCATGTTTGGAGCGGAGGGGTTTAAATAGTATGCAGTTGAACGGTAACAATCTGCTGGCACTTTTTCGCATAAGAATTTTACGAGGTCTCTCCAATCTTCGAAGCTTAAATGTCTAATCATTGTACGTGTTTCCAACGTTAAAAATCCAAATTCTCTATACTTTATGGAGGTTACCTTTTCAAATACTGCCTCCTGCTCATAAAACCTCTTGAATAGGTTTCTCAGAAACCTCAGGTTTCTCTCCCTCTCCAATTCTTCCAATCCTCCTAATAGCTCTCCTATAGTAGGAGAGCGGGTGTTTAACCCCTCTACAGAACCTCCCCCCTTCGACACATAAACCGTGTGTCTTAAGGGTTTCACACTTAGGAGGCGTATACTTTGTTCTAGACCCCCTTAAACCAGCTATGTGCTCGACTTGATAACGTGTTATCCTTTCATTGGCATCTGGGAGTTTAGTAAACAGCTTAACGATATCTTCTGTGTCGACTCCAATATTGAGAAGGAAGCTTGTTATGGCAAATCTAGCGGTGTGCGGTAGGTGTTGTCCGTTGATCAGTGCTTGGTAAAACGCTCCAATACATGGTGGGAAGGCTTCTAAGATGATCTTACCCTTATACTCTTCTAATTCCTCTACTTTAGGCCTCTTCTCAGATATGAGAAGTCTGATCTCCTCAACTATCTTCCCAAGTCTACCAGGTAATTCTCTATCAAATCTATCTTCAAGCTCATCTTCAATCATGTTTTTAATTCCTTCAGCTATGAGCCTAGTGAATTCCCCCCGCGTCAAATACACGTAGCCGTCTTTTACAGGCTTGTTTATGAGCTTCCAGCTTCTATCCCTGAATATTGGAGCGATTTGAAGGTAGTTTTTAACGCTTAAAGCGTAGTCGTAAGGTGCTCTTTGCCTTATGGGTTCAGCCTTCCACATGAGTACTTCATTGGCTATTTTGAGGAAAATCGTCTGACTCTTCTCTTTTTGAAGGATTTTTACGAGTCTTTTTGCCTCGGCTGAAGCATACCTCTGGCTTAGAAATGTGTCTCCGACAGCCTTAACTATGGCAAGTGCCAATGGAAAAGATAGAAGTTCAACATCTACATTGCTCTTAAAACTTATTTCTTCTCTATCTAAAGCTTCTCGAATTCTCTCCGCCGCTCTATTGACGATTTCTTCAAACTCTGGCTTTTCAAAATCTGCTAGGAGAATATCTCCAGCTCCAGTTTTAACCTTGAAGTATTCACTCGCCTCAGGTATAAAGGGGTACTTTGCTAGGGTCTCTATAGATTCTTCCATGAAATCCCTTTTAACACCGCAATTCTATTCTACATATGGAGCTACATAGTACACTAGCTTACCTTGGAGGATTTCAAAGTTTAGCTTAAGAGGTTTATCTGTACTAAACTCTAAACCGACAGTTCCAGCCAAATTTGAAGCAGATTTAACAATGTCTTCTAGAAACGTCAAACTATAACTTGCACTACTGGGTTGTTTAACCTGCAGTTCTAAAAGTGCTTCACTCGTCCTATCGAGCTCAACGGTTATCTCTCCAAGTTCCCCGCTGGCCTCTATAGTTAAACTATCCGTAGTGGCTTTAAACCTTAATATATCGCTAACAGTCGCGGCGTCGGCAACAGTCCTGCTGAGACAGCTAGAGGTTATCTTCGCCATAACGTCAAATTCTATCTTTAACGGCGGTATCTCCTCGCTCGTAAGCTGTAAAGTAGGCACGATAAGCCGCCTCCTATATCTACCTGAAAGCCTCATCTCAAGTTTACCTACGGATTCGTCAAAAATCAACTCGAGGGTTTCATCACTCGCCCTCCTAAGAAGCTTTAACGACTCTTCGATGTTCAACCCTATAGTCATAGGTTTATCTACTTCAAACTCGTCGAATGCACTTCTACTCCACTCGAAGTCCACCATGGCTACATGGCTCGGGTCCATGGCTTTAACTTTAAGCCCCTCTTCGTCAGCCGTTATACATACTTCGTCCACTAGTGCTGAAAGCGACGTGAGGATATTCCTAAGCGTTTTAGCATCAGCCATAGTTAACCTTAGAACCATCTAATGAATACACCTCCCATAAATAGGGTCTATGAACACTATTATAAGCATTATTACAACCGCTCTAGTAAAAAACGTCTATACATAGTACGTTTTACTAAATTTTCCGACTATAGTTTAAACATCCGTCTGATAGACTTCAATCTTTACGACAATTTATAAAAGCATCTTTCGTTTACAATCTATCTACTATGAACACTACAAACTTAGAATTTGAGAACCTTAGAAAGCTCCTACTACTGGATGTTGAAAAAGCCTTCGAAGAGTGTAACATGCTACTTTCAATTCAGCCGCATCCGGACGATACGGATATTGCAGCTGGAGGAACAATAGCCAAGCTTGCTAAGAAGGGATGTTCAGCAGTTTCTAAATAGTTAACTTTATTAACGCTTCAGAGTATACTCTTTTTGTGGAGGTAGTCCTCGGCGTCCCATTCAGCTACGAGGCGAACAGCGAGGTTAGGAAGCTCTTAGAGGACTTTAGAGACATGGTGAACTTCTGCATAGACTTCTCCGTTAAGAGGAGGGTGACCTCTTATGCTAGGCTTAGGAGGGGCGTCTATGAGGAGTGGAAGAGGAGGTGGGATTATTCCACGCACTTCTGCCACTCAGCGTGTAAGATAGCTTTAGCCATGATCAAAGGCTACAGGAGGAGGCATAGGGAGGGGAAGCCCGAAGCCAAGAAGCTCTTCATGCAACTCGACCCTCAGCTATACAAGTTCTACGGTGATGAGATTAGGATATCTGTTAAGCCCAGGAAGTTCCTCTTCATAAATTTGAAGTATGGCGAGTACCAGAAGAAGTTTATAGATGCATGGAAAGAGGGGAAGCTGAAGACTGGTGAAATAACGATAAACGAAACAAAGATAATCGTGCCTTTCAAGAAGGAAGTAGACATGTCGAATCCGAGCGATTGGATAGCAATAGACATCAACGAGGGCAACGTTACGGCTGTCAGCTCTAATCCACACGTCTTAAGGGTTGAAAGCAACCTGAGGACTATCCATACAACCTACTTCAATATCATCAGGAGGATTCAAAAGCTGAAGAAATACAAGCCTAAGACCGCTGAAAAGCTGGTTAGGAAGTATTCTGGCAGAAGAAAACGCAAAGCTATGGATGAATGCCATAAAATTGCTAAGAAGATCGTAGACTTCACAAAGCAACATAATATGGGAATAATCATGGAAGACCTCAAAGGAATTAGAAAAAGGATCGACCGCACTAAAAACCTCAACCGTAGGCTACACTCGTGGAACTTTAGAAGACTACAATTCTACATCGAGTATAAGGCAAAGCTGAATGGTTTACCCGCAATTTACGTTAACCCGAAGGGAACCTCGAGCCTATGTCCGATATGTGGTGGAAGATTGGCATCGAATGGATATAGGCTTAAGAGATGCGAATGCGGTTACGAAGAAGATAGGGATGTGATCGCATGCCTAAACATGCTCAGGATGAGGGGAGTTCCGTTGCCCCAGAAAGCCACTTATGAGGCTTTTAAAGCTGAGGTGGAACGGATAGTTATAAAATGTTAACTATCCGACAACGGAACAGGAGTCGGCTGCTAAAACCCTTGGAGTATCTGAACTTATATGGCTCAATTATAGAGATTCGGAGCTTGAACCGACAATAGAACTTAGAAACAAGCTTATAACGCTTATAAGAAGGTTTAGACCAGACATGGTATTAACGGTAGATCCGTGGCTCCGATATGAAGCACACCCAGACCATAGAGCCACTGGAATAGCCACCTCTGAGGCTTTTCTCCTAAGCGGTTTTCCGAATATCAATCGCATAGACTTGGTAAACGGACTAGAGCCTCACACCCCTAAATTCATAGCCTACTATTGGACTGAGAAACCAAACATCTACGTCGACATCACCGAGTATATTGAAGTCAAATTCAAGGCTATTATGGCGCATGCATCTCAAACATCCAGTAGAATGGTAGGCATATTAAAAGCGGTTTTCAAACTTATGGGTGAAAAAGCAGGTTGTGAATACGCCGAAGCCTTTAAAGTTCTAGCATCTTCAGCTCTACATTGCAACATATATGCGTCAGAACTATAGGTTTGATCGAAAAACATTTTATGGGCAATCTAAGGCTGTTTTAATCGCTAGACGTATAGTAGACTCTGTAGATCACTACGCCTGTGACTCTACCATTGTATCCTCCTGATGCTAGACTGCTTGAGTAGAATACAGGCTTTATGTGCTCGGATTCGTGGAATATTGGACCTAAGTAAATTCCTCCACTGTCGATTGGGTAGAATTTGAAAGGTATGAGTTCTCCTATTAAAGATGCTGAGAACTTAGCTGTCGGATTTCCATTGGTTATATAGTCGGTCTCGTTTAAACCCGCTATTCTAATCATCCATATGAATTTGTTCTCCTCACCGTAACCCTCAGGTTGATAATAGTAGTAGCCTCCATAGCTTCTGACGACGAAGTCTACGAAGACCACTACATAGCTCACGTTGTACTGCTTCATCGTCTGTATTGCTTCTTCTTCCGGCGATAGAAAGGTACGTGCTATTACAGCTATTTGGGTAGAGTTTAAAGTTGCATTGTCTGCAAGCGTTGTCTTATTGCTCATTATGGTTATCCAATAGCCGTAGTCCCACCAGGCCATTACTACGGAATCGTCTGGAACGTTTTCTTTAAGCCATTTTAAAGCTTCAATCCAGTCTCCCCTAAACTCATTAACTGGGACTGATGAGCATGCTAATGTGACAGGGCTGTCGGCGGTCTGTATGCCGAAGTAAACAAGCGGGATTACAGAAAGAGACACTAATAGTACTCCAAATACCACTATCACCTCCTTTCCGAGAGATATCCCTCTTCTTCTAGCCGTAGATGAGCTTTCAAAAACTCTAGTCAAAGACTTGAGTATTTTAATTATAGAGTATGCTCCTGCTAAACACGCTGGTGCGGCTAAAATTAACACTAGTCTAACGTAGGATGCTGCCGAGTATAGAGTTGTTAAGAGCTGTATGACTAAGAAAATATGTTTATTGTCTAACTCGTAGACAGCTATCAGCACGTAGACTGGTATTAAGGCCAGCAGGAAGCCTAGGCTTGTGAAGAAACTTATCCAAGTTGCAGGTCTATGCTCTCCAACAGACTGTATGAGGGGTATAAACGCTCTATACAATGGCTCTAAAACTGCGTAATACTTAGTAGGTACCCCTGTCACGAGTCCGAGCGTCCATGCCGCGTAAAACACTGCTATAGAGGCGGCGATGAACGCGGTTACAGCAGCTAGACGCATTTTAAACCTCTCTACTTTTCTATTAACGATAAGACCGTAGGATAAGAATATGAGAAGACCTAGTGCAGCTACACCCGTTACCTCTCTTATTATGCCTAAACCGACTCTTGGAACACTTATGGCTATACATAACCCGCTACATATCATAATTCCATATGAGACTACATACTTCGTTCTATAATCCTTTAAAACTATGAAGAAGGTTGAAAGAGCTAGAAGTCCTAAAGCATATCTCGCAGTCCCCCACGATGCAAACAGATATCCCAACATCACACCCGTTAAAAGCGCATAAGCTAGAGAGTTTTTAAGGTCTCGCTCTGGGTCCATAGCCCTCACGTAGAATAGGGAGAGTAAAGTCAACGCGAATATTCCAACTGTTTCGTCGTCAAACCATCCGAGGTGTGTTCTAGATATGTAGGCTGGGCAGACTGCCATGAAAAGCGAGGATAGTAATGCTACGGATAATCCACCGTAGTCCTTACCCAAGTAGAATATGGCTATACACGTTAAAACGGACATTATTATTGGAAAATAGCATAGGAATTCATACAACGTCATCGAGAGGCCGATCGTTTTTGCAATAATGTAGAAAAACGCAGCAGTCATAGGTAACCCAGGATATATTGTCCTAGTCATATCTCTACCGCTTGGATACCACGACTTATAGTCTCTCCAATCAAGCCAAGATAGAAATCCCTTCTCCATTATTCTCTCTGTTACTCTATACTGTAGATATGGGTCAAACTCGTGAAGATATACTCCCCACTTCGCAGGTAGCGATCTTATAATAAACGCAGATGCTAGTATCAAACACATAGCAGTTAAAACCAATAAAGTTTTAACTGTTCCACGCGTCACTTTAACTTCCTTAAGAAGTTTAAAAAACTCCGTCAATCTCCTTAGTGTTTTCTGAGACATCAAGCCACCCCATGTAACTAAGGTAAAAACTACTCGGAAAATCCGTCATTTTGAATCCTTTTAACCTCAACCCTTTCAGGGCTCAGCTTTAAAGGCTTATTACAATTCGGACATATGCGGTTGTACTTGCTGAGTATTTCCTCAGGATTTACCAGCTCATCTCCACAGTACAGCATGTGTTTACAATTGCTACAAACAACCTTCTGAGGCATCATAAAATGACTCCCATTACCGCTATTAAACTTTTACTAGCTCACCTATTCAACGTAGGTTACCTTTCCTGTTTTAACGAATTTTAAAGGCGCTCCTCGCTCTAAAGCCATATGATAAGTTAAAGCGTAAATCGGCGGCAACTCAACCAAAGCATCTGTATAATCGTCTGGTGGTTCGTCGATTCTAATCGACATACATTTTCCAAACGTTTCACCCTCAGCATAATCTATTAATACAGTCGGCGAGCCAAACTCCGCTACGTCAAATGCCATTTTAACGTTCAAACTCCTCGTCTCCTTCGGTCCTGACATAACTATTACACCCAACGTTGGACTTACTATCTCCATTGGACCGTGTCTAAATTGTGCTGCTGAATAGCCTTCACAGTGGATTTTAGCCATTTCCTTCATAACCAACGCCCCCGTATATGCGGATGAAACTGTAGGCCCTCTGCTCACGATCACAATTGAATTACACTTAGCAAGCTTTACAGCTATCTGCCTACAATCATCTAAACATCTACGTTGATATTTCTCTATGATATCTGCAGCTTTTAACAGCTTTTCTTTTTCAGAATCTACTTTTTCTCCCGCAAAGTCTGCTGACAGCATGTGTAAAGCCGCCAGTAAAGCCAAGTGGCTTTTAGAAGCTGCTAAATGTTCTTCTCCAGCCTTAGTGGGAACCACTAGATGGCTCTTAGAGGCTAAAGTACTGTTTGGATTATCTGTTACAGCTACTGTAAACGCATCTTCAGGCATAGACTCTAAAAGTCTAACTACTTCAACAGTTTCACCCGACCTTGAAGTTATAACCGTTACAGAGCCTTTTAAAATGTCAACCATATAGTGTAGGAGCTCAGATGTCTCAACGATCTGAATGTTCAACCCAGCTTTATTCAATTTAAACCACGATGGTAGAAGCGCATAGTATGAGTTTCCCATACCTGTCATAACTATACGTTTAAACTCTCCCCTCTTCACTCTTTCAACTAGGCTTTCAACTTCGCCTCTAACGTCTAAGTATGAAGCTACAGTACTACGAATAGCCTTAGGCTGGCTGAACATCTCTTCTAGAAATAGGCTCACGGGAAATCACTGTCTAAAGTTGAAGACAATCGCTATTTAAATGTGTCTTTTCATAGTTTTCAAGTTTAAGTTTCAAACATAGGCTCTCAATCCACCATTAACATCTTAGGGAAGTGTAAATCTAGCTTTAATGAGCTTAAAATCTTCTCTATTCATACTTTCTCATGAAGCACCGTAATCGATCCACATAGTCACAGCGGTATTCTTGTACCATCATCTGCAACTACGACCTGCCCTGAATAATATCTACGTATATTCTCTTCTATCTCCTTCTTATTCTCATCCCAATCTGGGTGTATATGCGTTATGACGAGTTTCGACACTTTATTCCTCTCGGCTATTGTGCCTATTTCGTCCAATGGATGATGGCCGAATTCATGGATAAGTATACTACATTCAGTTAAGTAAGGCTCGACTTCTGACCTGCCTACATCTCCCGTGTAGATTATCTTATGCTCTCTAAGCCGAATGATGAATCCTAAAGCGTTTGTCGTGAGCTCTGGATAATTCTCTGAATATCTCTGATACCACTTTAAGTGAGAATTTTCGAAAAACTGGACTTTCAACTCCCCCCTGTCGTAAACCTGACCATGACCAACCTCTCTAACGTCTACCTTAAAGGGAAGCATTTCGGGGAATAGGTAGCAGTATTCTAAAATCTTCAGAATCTTCCCACTAGTCCCCCGTGGTCCAAGTATTTCTAAGACATCCCTCCTATCCTTCAACTGAAGCGTCTGAATCAATAACGGCAAGTCAGCGACGTGATCGGCGTGGAAATGACTTATAAATACAGCCTTTAGGTCGAGTGGATTGTAACCCATCCTCTGAAGTAGTGAACTACATGGTGCGCCGCAATCGAATAGGTATAGACTTCTATCGACCGATATTCCAATCGATGTGCAGAAGCGGTTTTTAGTTGGAACACCAGATGCAGAGCCCAAAATAAATATCTCATCAACCATACTCGATGCAACACCGAAAACATCATCTAACCCTATAGTTAAAAGGGTTTTCAAAATCTAGTTGTAGATTGTTAAGCAGGGTTGCTTTATGAAAAGCGGGCTTTTAGACTGATGATATAGCTGGCTTACAACTGACTTGTAAAACTTTAATCAGTCTTCGTTTCTCCAAGGATTTGAGGATCATAGAGTATGCATTCATACCACTTGTATACTCCGTCTTCCCAGACGTAGTAGCTACCCATAAGTTTCAAGTTGGGATACTTCTTCAATACCCTCTCTTCTGCGATCTTCTGTTTGCTTATATCTCTCTTGATTTTTTTAACACCTAAAGCTTTAGGTCTACGCCCAGACCTAGGTCTAGGCTTTTCACCAGACCCCTTTCTAATCCTAACCCTTACAACGACTATGCCCGGTTTAGCTTTATAGCCGAGCTTTCTAGCCGTGTGAAGTTTAGTCGGCTTATCTATCCGTACGATTGCGGGCTGTCTTCTCCATGATATGGCTCTTTCACGCATAAGCTCCGCTATGTAAGACTCTCTAGGCTTCTTCCAAGCTTCAGCAAGAGCACTATACATAGTCTCTCCTCTGAATGGGGGCTTTTAAACTCATAAACTTTGCCGCTTAATTAATTTGTCGTTTTTTCAATCAATCCAGTCTTACGATTTTACACTTGACCCTCTTCAGAACATCTTCAGCCTTCTCAGCTGGAAGTTTAATCGTATATAGCCTCTTCTTAGTTCTGAGTTTAAGCTTAACAGTATCCTTAAGCTTCTTAACGCGGCATTCAGACGCTCTTGACGAAATCTCTACAAACTTTTCAACGTCGAATACTTCCTCAGGCATAGAGAAACACTTAAAACTTAAATGTTAAAAGCAGAGTTTTAAAGATTTCTTAATAATATTGACTAGTATAGAAGAATCTGAGGAACGCGCCTCAAAACCCTACGGTGATGAGTTAGACGTCTTTCTAAGGGTTTTGACAGTCAATATGCTCGGCGGTCTCTTCTGGGCTCTTCTCCAGCCTTTAAAAGACTATGATTCTTCAGAGGTTGTGTTTATTGCAGCCTCAGGGATGGTCGTCGGTGTAATCCTAAGCATAGGTAGCCTTCTAACACCTAGAGTATGCTCTAAATTTGAGAAACGTGCCGTCTATAGGATGGTCTGCGACTTGATGTATAGTCTAATATCTATATACTTAACGGTATCCATGATATTCATTTTAACGGCTTCCGCAATAATGTTAGCCGGCGGCCACCTCACCATTAGAAGCAATGGAGATATTGTAGCTTCACTCTCTATGGGTGACTTATTGAATTCCTACAGTTTAGACTATCTCCTACAACTATCCATAATCTCCATCTTTGGAAGCCCAATCACCGCAATACTGCGGTGTATAAAAGCTAAGATGTCCAGGTGTTTACATAGAAATCGACATAAAAATGGGATTCTCAATCGGAAGTAGAAGCTCTCCTTTTACTGCATCTCTAAGAGTGCTCTAATCCTCTTAACGACGTTTGGGTGTGTTGAGAAGATTTCCATAAGCCTTTCAAACCATGTGATTTCACGTGAAGCTATGCTTCTAACCAATTCAGAGTCTCTTGTAACACCGTATCTAGATAATTCTCTAACGTCTCTCGCCGCCGTATCAGGGTCTGATATGAACAGTGCTTTAAAAGCTCCTACCTCTGGAGTAGAACCTCTTCTAGCTTTATACCTTCCCGTGTAAGTCACTATTTTAGCTAAGGCCTCTGCTAAGTTTCTCGCGCCGTCTTCTGCTACGGACGCGCTGTGTGTATCTGCATAGTACTCTCTTAGGCGGCTTAAGTATAAGACTACTAGTGAAACTATGTAGTAGACGACTAGAGACAGCATTCCTATCAATATTAGTAGACTGGCATTATTCCTTCTATCTCTAGAGCTATACCCGCCGAAGTATGCGCTCATCATGAGGGAGTATCCCACGTAGTAGAATATCGCAGGTAAAACTGAGGCAAACATCATTACGTGTACGTCTTTATGCTTTAAATGTCCCAATTCATGCCCTATAACAGCTTCAACCTCTTCTTCATCTAGGATATCTAAGAGACCCTCTGTAACGGCGACTCTAGACCCAGTTAGAGGACTACCGTAGGCGAAGGCGTTAGGTATAGGTATTCGAGCTATCATCACCTTGGGTTTATCTATTTTCGACCTTCGGCTGAGTCTTTCGACGATTTCGTGTAGTCTCGGATACTGATATGGCGATGCCTCCCGAACTCCGTATAATGCGTCTATCATATATGGTGCTATAAGCCATTGGATTAAGTTGAATACGACAACTATAGGCGCTAGGATTAATAGTGGAGCCCCAGCTAAGCTTAGTATTATTGCGAAGAATAGTGTAGATAGTGCTATTAGAAATGCTATTGTGCCAAACATACATAATTTAAGTTTTAACGTTCTCATGCTTCTTCAAGCTGTTTTTGAATTTTTACTCTTAAAAAGTTTACTACCTGCAGTGTAAACGTAGTGAATAAGCTTATTAATATGTCCAGCCACCATATTAGAGGCTGATAGATATTGAAGGTTTCAGACCTTAGAAAAGGTATGCGTGGTGTTAACGTCAAAGGGGAAATAACAGACGTCTCTGAGACGAAGGAAGTAGTAACCAGGTATGGTACAACCGCTAAAGTAGCCACTGCAACTCTCAAAGACGACTCTGGATCTGTTAAACTTACTCTATGGAATGAAGACATTGAAAAGGTCTCACCGGGGGCTCTTATAGAGATAAACAACGGCTATACGAGTGTGTTTAGAGGGATCCTCCAGCTTAATATAGGTAGATTTGGAAAATTGAAAGTCTTAAACGAGGAGTGAAACATCTCCTACAAACTTTTTAAACAGCTCCCCCTATGGGGTTATTGATGTCTATAGGCAGTCTAAGTGGTGGGGAGGTTTGACCATACCTCTGGAGTGGAAGAGAAGCCACCTATCGAAGGAGGTGACACCGTCTCTAAACGGGAGTCGAGTCGTACTGCTAGGCATGGTTTTAAGCGTTAGGAGACAGGGTGGTTTATGTTTTATAATCCTCCAAGATGGATGTGGAACCATACAGATAACCGCCCATAAAGATAGGACGCCTGCTCAAGTTTTTGATAAACTGGTTGAGCTTACTCCCCACAGCTACATCGGTGTTAAAGGGGTTGTAAAATCTATTGAAAAAGCTCCCAGAGGCGTTGAAGTTGAAGCCGAAGACCTATACGTCTTCTCAGAGCCTAAAAAACTTCCGCCGTTTGAAATGTTCGCTAAAACGCTTCCAAGCTTAGACAAGAGGCTTGAAATAAGGGCTGTGGATTTGCGCAGACCTAGGTCTCAAGCTATTTTCAAACTTAAACATCAGGTTTTACAGAGCATTAGAAGCTTCCTAGTTGAGAAGGACTTCATAGAAGTCAATACGCCTAAAATCATAGGCTCTGCTACGGAGGGAGGTGCGGCTTTATTCCCACTGCTCTACTACGATAAGGAAGCCTTTCTTGCTCAAAGCCCCCAGCTCTACAAAGAGCAATTGTCTTCCGTCTTTGAACGGGTTTTTGAAATTGGCCCAGTCTTCAGGGCGGAGAAGTTTAAAACGCCTAGACACCTTAGCGAGATAACTTCCGTCGATGTTGAAATGGCTTTTGCAGACTATGAAGACGTAATGCGGCTCCTCGAAGAAATGATAAGCTTCGTAATAGGGAGCCTAGTGGATAAATCTTCTGAAGAGCTTCAGCTTTTAGAAGTGAAGTTGGAGAAGCCTAAGACGCCTTTCAAACGGATGACATACGACGAAGCCTATAATGCGCTTAGAGATTTAGGAGTTGAAGTTTCATGGGGTGAAGACTTCTCTACGTTAGCCCTTAGGAGGCTCGGTCGGCTTCACAGAGGCTTTTACTTCATAACAGACTGGCCAACTGTTTCCAAGCCTTTCTACATTAAGCCTAGAGATGATAATCCTGAGGTTTCTGAAAGCTTCGACCTAATGTACGGGTCTTTAGAATTGTCTTCAGGAGGCTCTAGAGTCTCGTCACGTGAACTCTTGGTTAAACGTTTAAAACAGCAGGGTTTAAACCCAAGGCTTTTCGAATACCATCTTAAAGTCTACGACTACGGTATGCCTCCCCACGCCGGCTTTGGACTTGGACTTGAGAGGTTCATGATGGTTATAACCGGGGTTCCAAACATAAGAGAGGTTACGCTTTTCCCACGGGATCAGAGTAGGCTTACGCCTTAACGGGTGGTGGATATGCCCAAGAGAAGGGCAATCACTGTTAAAGACATTAGGCATTTGGCCTGGCTGGCTAGGCTTGAGCTGTCTAAAAAAGAGGAGGAGGTGTTTAAAAACCAGCTCCCGAAGATTTTAGAGTACTTCAGTAAGATCGATGAAGCTAATGTTGAAGACCTTCCACCCACGTTCCACGTAGTTAAACACTACAATGTTTTCAGGGAGGATGAGCCCCGTCAATTTCCATCGGATCTAGTGCTTCAAAACCCGCCTAAGAAGAAGGGTAGGTTTATAAAAGCTGCGAGGATCGTCTGACTTTGAAGCTTCTACAGTATTCGGCTGAACATATAGCCTCCGCGGTTAGAAGCGGTGAAGTATCTGCCGTCGAGGTTTTAGATGAAGTTGTTGAAAGGATAAGGGCTGTAGAGCCTAGGGTGAATGCGTTTATAACGCTTACTAACGATAGAGCGTATGAAAAGGCTAGAGATGTAGATAGGCGTGTAAGAGAAGGGTTGAAAGTCGGTAGGCTTGCAGGCGTCGTGGTAGCGGTTAAAGACAACATATGTGTGATGGGTGTTGAAACGACGTGCGGTTCAAAGATCCTTAAAGGGTATTTTCCAAGTTATAACGCTACTGTCGTTGAGAGGCTTGAAATGGAGGATGCAGTCCTCATAGGTAAGACGAACATGGATGAATTCGCAATGGGTTCTACTACGGAATTCAGCGCCTATAAGACGACTAGAAACCCCTACGATTTAGAGAGGGTTCCAGGAGGTTCTTCTGGCGGTAGTGCGGCAGCCGTAGCTTCAGGTGAAGCTATAATAGCACTTGGGTCTGATACTGGAGGCTCCATAAGATGCCCAGCGGCATTCTGCGGTGTTGTAGGATTGAAACCGACGTATGGCCTCGTCAGTAGGTATGGGCTTATCGCATACGCCAACAGCTTAGAGCAGATAGGTCCTATCGCTAGAAACGTTAGAGACTGCGCTCTGGCTTTAAGCGTTATAGCTGGTTACGACCCTAGGGATAGTACATCTCTTATGGTTCAGCCTGGGGATTACCTGGGAGAGTTGAATACTCCATGCAACCTCAAGGGTTTACGTATAGGAGTAGTTAGAGAATTCCTAGGGGAGGGTGTTCAAAAAGGTGTAGCCAGCAGGGTTTTAGACGCCGTACACAGCTTAGAAGAACTCGGCGCATCTGTAGGTGAAGTTTCCCTCAAAAGCTTAGAGTATGCTTTAGCAGCATACTACGTTATAGCTATGTCTGAAGCGAGTTCAAACTTAGCCAGATACGATGGTTTAAGATACGGGTTTAGAGCCTCAGATCAAGGTTTAAATTGGACTAGAGCATACGCTAAGAATAGACGTCTAGGCTTCGGTGAAGAAGTTAAACGTAGAATAATCCTAGGGACATTCGCGCTATCCGCTGGATACTATGAAGCATACTATTTGAAAGCGTTGAAAGTTAGAACGCTCATATTAAACGACTTTCAGAGGGCCTTCAAAGAGTTCGACGTATTGGCTGGGCCATCAATGCCTACTGTTGCGTTTAAAATAGGTGAGAAGATTGAAGACCCGCTTGAGCTGTACATGTGCGATGTAAACACGGTGCCAGCTAATTTAGCGGGCTTACCTGCGATATCAATACCCTGCGGTCTATCAGAGGGGCTGCCGGTTGGACTGCAGCTTATCGCACCGCCTATGGAGGAAAGCCTACTGTTTAAAGTTTCATATGCCTATGAAAGTTTAAGTCGATGGAGTTTTACGTTGAAGCCTTAAGACTGCCCCCCATACAACCTCATACTTGCCCATCGTAAAACTTCTTAAACCGTATTTTCCCTGCGATTTGATGGGCTGTTCAAGGTGGACTTATTGGCTACGATCAATACCGTTCTACCGGACAGGGTTTTAAAAGAGCTTGAGGAAGGTCTGACCTTCCTTTGACGTTTTAGCTGTCGATTTATCTCCTCTACTTTTACCTTAGCTGTTCAAGGTGGAAAGGATAAATATTGGCTTTAAACTTATAATAGCTGATGGCTTTTAAAACGGTTAAAATAGGTCTTGAGGTCCACTGTCAGCTTACAAATCTTAAGAGTAAGCTCTTCTGCCCGTGTCCTACGGATTATAGGGGTAAGCCTCCGAATACGAATGTATGCCCAGTCTGTATGGGTGAGCCTGGCACTCTACCTGTTTTAAATAGGGAGGCTCTTAGAAGCGCCGTTATGATAGCCTTAGCTTTACACTCAGATGTTTCGAGGTTTACGTATTTTACGCGTAAAAACTACTTCTACCCCGATATGGCTAAAAACTTTCAAATATCTCAGTATGATGGTGTCGGCGGTGCTCCCTTAGCCAAGGGTGGTCGTGTAGTTTTAAGCAATGGGAAAACCGTGAGGATTAGACGGATACAGCTTGAAGAAGACCCTGCTAGAATCGTCTACGAGGGTTCTATAGATACTGCCCCTTCGGCGCTTATAGACTACAATAGGCATGGAATTGCGCTCGTAGAAATAGTTACTGAGCCGGATATATCTTCGCCTGAAGAGGCTAGGCTTTTCCTTCAAAAGTTGAGGTCGATATTGGAGCACTTAGGCGTATTCGATGGAGAGCTTGAAGGCGCTATGAGATGTGATGCGAATATTTCTCTTGAGGGTGGTGTTAGAGTCGAAATTAAAAACATTTCATCTTACAAGGAGGTTGAGCGTGCTCTGATGTTTGAAATCACGAGGCAGAGTAGTCTACTTTCTAGAGGTATTAAGATTGCTAGAGAGACGAGGTTTTGGGATGAGCGTAGGAGGATAACCGTCTCCCTTAGGACTAAGGAGACTGAGGAAGACTACAGGTATTTTCCAGAGCCTGATCTACCTCCAATAGTGTTAACCGACGAATTCATAGATGAAGTGAAGCGTAGCCTCCCCATGCTTCCAGATGAGAGGAGGCGCATCTTCATAGAGAAATACGGTGTTTCAGAACAGAATGCGGATGTTCTCGTGAGTGATAAAGCTTTAGCAGACTTCTATGAGAAGTGTCTTGAACATTACAGTAAAGCTCAAGAGCTCAGCTCTCTCATTGTTGGAGACTTTCTAGCTCAATTGCACAGTTTAAACATCTCCATTAGAGACGTTAAGGTCAGCCCAAGCCAAATAGCGAAGCTTCTAAAGCTCCTCGACAGTAAAGTATTGACTGGGCTTTCAGCTAAAGCCGTTTTAAGGGAGATGCTTATTACAGGTGAAGACCCTGAGGTTGTGATTCAGAGGAGGGGGCTCCAACGGATATCGGATAGAGAAATGCTCGCTGGGCTCGTCGACCAAGTCTTCACCATGAATCCGAAGGCTGTTGAAGATGCGCTTGTAAATGAGAAGGCTATTCATTTCTTAGTCGGTCAAATAATGCGTATGACGCAGGGTAAAGCCGACCCCAGCCTCGTCCGAGAGCTCGTCGAAGATAGGCTTGGAAAACTAAAATCCAATAGGTCGGGTTGAAGATTCCGCGAATCCTATTAAACCCTTCTCGCTTTAAACTTGAAGCTTAAAGCCTCTAGTGCTTCTCGAGTTGAATTCGCATTTAGAAAAACGCGGAGTATTTTCAAAGCCGTTTTAAAGTTCTCCTTCTTACCGCATGGGGTTTCGATGAGGATGGGTGTGTCAAGGTTGAGTTTAGCCTTCAGAATGGGCGATATTGAACCTATTAGAACACCGTTTTCAACTTCTAAAAGGGGAGGAATACCTTTTACGTTTACTCTATCTGGGCTTGTTAGACTACTGTAGCTCGACGTCTTGTAACAGTGTACTTCAACGTAAACGTCAGGCTTGAAGGCTTCAACTATTTTAAGAAGCCTCTTAAAAGCCTTCGTATTCAGGTAGTTGAAGCTTAAAGTTGATACATACTTGCCCGTGTAGAGACAGGGTATTACAACTGCTGAGCCGCTTCTAGGCCTACGTGTTTTAACAAGCATTTCGAGAAGTAGCTTCGTCGTACGGCACTCTCTACCGTGTAGCCCTCCAATGAATAATCTTAGAGGCCTAGAAGGGTTTCCTATGCTCTTGTAGATTTTCAAGAGGACCACCCATCTATACTCTGTGGACTACGTGTTTTCAAACAGCCTCTATAAATTTTAAAGCCCTGAGGATATATTACTTAAGGCTGGTGCTTACGATGATAATCGTAGCAGTTGACGGTGGTAAGACGAAGACGTCATGCGTAGTTTTTAATGAAGATGGTGAAGTCATATCTACGTCTTCATCTGGACCCAGCGGGCTCCTACTTCCAAGCGATACCGTTAAGAAGAACCTATGGACTGCCATATCGGGCTCTCTCTCTAAAGCCGGGTTACGCGTAGAGGACGTAGACGTCCTATCCATAGGATTAGCAGACATAGACACAAAACACGATGTTGAAAGAGCCTCTCTTATGGTTAAAGAGCTTCCGATACCCCGCTCCGTAACCACTGTTGTTGAGCATGATGCAGTCGTAGCCTACTATGCGGTAACATATGGGGCTCCTGGTGTAGCAGTCATAGCTGGAACGGGTAGCATAGCCTTCGGTATGAATAAGCATGGTGAAAGAGCCAGGTCTGGAGGTTGGAATTGGCTCTTCGGAGATGAAGGTAGTGGCTATTGGATAGCTAAAGAAGCTCTTCAAGCCGCAGCTAGAGCGTTTGAC
>Ga0209080_1000268_pt1 | contig 38422 bp, 49 predicted proteins | sample JNZ110809AmetaG_FD_184123 | JGI IMG/M metagenome (GOLD analysis project Ga0209080, IMG submission 184123) | Hot spring microbial communities from Jinze hot spring, China to study Microbial Dark Matter (Phase II) - JNZ 110809A (SPAdes) (version 3) ...
GTTACGTATCTTGCGGTGTCCCGGGGAAAGTACTTTATTATCGGCAGATCGTAAAGGTTCAGTGGCAACTTTCTGAGTCCAAGTTCTCCAAAATCCCTTATCTCGATCTTCTCCTTCTCCTCGAACCTGTTTGCAAGCTCGATCGCAACTTTTCTTGCATCTATGCCTAAGAATCTAGCAAGCGCCTCTCTTGAGCTCAAAAAATTTGTCGCAACTCTTTTCCCTTCAACTCTAAAAACGACGGGTTTGTTGAGCAAGTTCCTACTCTTCAAAAAATCCAAGACTTCGTTATGCTTCACATCGCTGTCGATAATCTCGGGTTTTATTTGCTCGATCGCAGTGCGGAGATTCATAGTCAAGGCTTGGTCTTTTCAATCTTTGGCAGCGCCTTGTTGATTTCCTCGAGCAGTTCTTCGTCGCTTTTACCCTCTGGATTTATTCCGAGGTCTCTTGCGATTTTCTCAAGCTTAGCTCTCTTTTCTTCCTTTGAAGCTTTCAAATCCCTTTCAAGTTCCCTCAATTCAAGTTCTGCTTCTCTTTGAGCTTTTTTGAACTCAGCAACACTCCTTCCAAGGCTTCTTGCAACTTCAGGTATCTTGCTTGCTCCAAAGAGAATTAAAACGATGATTGCAATCCAGATAAGTTCTTGCGTCCCTATGAACATCCTTGCAACTTCCATTGGCGCAATTTCGTAAAAAGGTTAATAAGTTTTTCCACCAAGAATTTTTATATCTGGAATCCAAGGCTCTTGCATGAAAGCAGTCTTAGCCTACTCCGGCGGACTTGACACAACGGTGTGCATTTTCCTCCTCAGAGAAAGGTATGGATTCGACGAAGTTGTGACGGTGACGGTTGACATAGGTTTGCCGGAAAAGGAACTGAAAAAGGCTGAGGAGAGAGGAAAGAAATACGCAAACAAGCATTACACAGTTCCTGCAAGGAAAGAGTTCGTTGAGGCGATTTTCAGGTTAATAAAGGCAAATGCAGATTACGAAGGCTATGTCCTCGGCACAGCGATGGCAAGACCCATAATCGCCGAGAAAGTCGCGGAGATCGCAAAGAAAGAAAAAGCAGATGCGATTGCTCATGGATGCACAGGAAAGGGAAATGATCAGCTAAGATTTGAGAACGTTTTCAGACAGTATGGATTCAAGGTAATAGCTCCCGTTAGAGATCTGAACCTCACAAGAGAATGGGAAATAGAGTACGCGAAACAACATGGAATTGAGGTGCCAGCCACGAAGGAAAGGCCGTTTAGTGTTGACGAAAATCTTTGGAGCAGAAGCGTTGAGGGTGGAAAGTTGGAAGACCCAAGCTTTGTTCCACCCGAAGAAATCTACGAGTGGACAAAAAATCCGAAATTCTCGCCAGATGAGCCAGAGATAATCAAGATAGACTTCGAGAAAGGTGTGCCGATTGCTTTGAACGATGAAAGGCTCGATGGCTTTGAGTTGATTTCAAGGCTTAACGAGATCGGAGGAAAACACGGCATCGGAAGAACTGATATGATCGAAGATCGCGTCCTTGGGTTGAAGGCAAGGGAGAACTACGAACATCCAGCTGCGACAATTTTGATAACAGCCCACAGAGATCTCGAAAGACTTGTTTTGAGCAGAAGAGAACTGAAGTTCAAGAAGATCGTCGAAGAGGAATGGTCTGAACTCGTTTACTATGGGCTGACGAACGAACCCCTGTTCGAAGCCCTTAACGCTTTTATAGACAAAACCCAAGAAAGGGTTACGGGGTGGGTTAAGCTAAAGTTATACAAAGGTCTCGCAACACCAATCGCAAGGCATTCTGGGTTTGCGCTTTACTCCGAAGAACTCGTTTCTTTTGACACAAGAGCTCTTGATCAAAGGCTCGCAGAGGGCTTCTCTACTTTCCACGGGCTCCAAGGAAGGATATATCAGCAGTTAAAGAGAAGGTTATGAAGTTCGTGATAATAAGTGTTGGTAACGAGCTCCTGAACGGCGACACCGTTAACACGAACGCAACATATATGGCAAAGCGACTTGTCGAGAAAGGGCATGAGGTTAAGAGGATAATCGTCGTCCCAGATGTGGTTTCAGAAATTGCAGAAGAAGTCGAGAGGGCTTCAAGGCTTTACGACTTTGTTCTTGTCACCGGTGGTCTTGGTGCGACGCACGACGATGTTACAAATGAGGCCATTGCAAAGGCTTTGAAGAAAGAACTTGTGGTGAACGAGAAAGTCTACGAATACTTAAGAAAGTTCAGCGACAACGAGTTCGCAATCAGAAAGATTTCCTCGATTCCAGAAGGTAGCGAACTCATTTGGAACGATGTTGGCGCTGCGCCAGCTTACATTGTCGAGAACATCGCAGTCATGCCTGGAGTTCCTGCGGAGATGGAAAACACGTTTGCAAAAATACTCGAAAAGTTCGAGAAGCTCAGCTACTTTGAGGAACAAGTAAGAATCGACGGATACGAAGTTGCGATACTAAACGAGCTCAACACAGTGGTTTCTGAATTCCAAGATGTCCAGATCGGCTCTTATCCAAAAATTGGCTACGTGATTGTAAAGTTCTCGGGTAAAGATAAGGAGAGAGTAAAGAAAGCGGTTGAAAGGTTCAGAGAACTGTTGAAAAATGCTCGAAGGTAAAGTATTCTACCGTGGGGAATTCATTGATGCGGGAATAGAGATTGAAAACGGGAGAATCAAGAGGATTGGAAAGCTTGTAAAAGGAAAGAAAGTCCACGGCGTAATTCTTCCTGCAGCTATCGACGTTCACGTTCACTTCCGAGACTTCGATGAAAAGCATAAGGAAACAATCGCAACAGGCTCTCTTTCAGCGCTTCACGGAGGGGTTTGTCTTGTGGTTGATCAGCCAAATACAAAGCCAAGAGTCGAATGTGAAGAAGCTTACTTCCGCAGAATGGAGATTGCAGAAAAAAACAGCTATGTGGACTATTCGCTTAACGTTGCACTGACCAACAAGAACGCAGAGAGAATAAAAGAGATCGTTGAGAAGATCGCTGAGAAATACTTTCTACCGGGCATAGGTGAGGTTTTCTTAGAGCACGAAAGCGATGAGCTCAGGATAAGCTATGAAACGCTTTCGAAGGTCGCTAAAACTTGGAAAATCTGTGTTCACGCAGAAGATGCAAATTTAGTGAGAAAAGGGAGTCCAAATTTTCTCTATCGCCCAAAAGAGGCTGAAATAACCGCAGTGAAGCGTTGCCTTGAGATCTCGAGTTTCCATTTTTGTCACCTGTCTACGAGAGAAGCGGTGGAGCTCGTTGAAAAGAGTGATTCGAGCTTTGAAGTCACACCCCATCACTTGCTTCTGAGCGTTGAAGACTACGCGAGACTAAGGGATTTCGTGAACGTGAATCCACCTTTGCGAGAAAGAAGTGATGCAGAATGGCTTCTGAAGAATTTCCACAGGATTAAGATCTTAGCGTCAGACCACGCACCGCACAGCGAAGAAGAAAAGAGAGAAGGAAGTGCAGGTTTTCCTGGTGTTGAGACTATGTATCCGATCTTCGTGAGACTTGCAAAGCTCGGGATAATAGAGTTCAAGGATCTCGTCGAAAAGATTGCAACAAACCCGGCAAAGATCTTTGGTTTCGAAGGCTATGGTGAGATCGAAGTTGGAAATTTTGCGAACTTCGCAGTTTTTGATCTAAAAAAAGTTAAGAAGATAAGAGCCAGAGACTTGCACTCGAAGTGCGGTTGGACTCCATACGAGGGGTTTGAGGCGATATTTCCAGAGCAAGTATACATCCGTGGCGAGGAAGTGCTTGAGAGCCAAGTAAAGTTAGGTAAAACCCTATCTAACTTCGGTTCTCGAGAAGAGGAAAGCGGATAAAAAGAGTACTGCGATAAAATAGCTTAAAACGATCGTGAAGTCGAGAACTGGATTGAATGCTGCGAAACTCGTCATCGCCCACCTCACTGCGTCGACACCATATGTGAAGGGGCTGAGCTTTGCAAGCGTTGCAATGATTTCCGGCAATTCTGCTATTGGAAAAATCGCCCCTGAGAGAAAGAAGATTGGAAATACGAAGAAGTTTATCACGAGCTGAAATCCGTGGATGTCGCCAATTACTGAGGAGATCGCAATTCCCGTGACTGTGCAGATGAGCGAAAGAAGGAAGATCGCGAGAAGTGCGATTAGAAGTGAGTCCAAGCTTATCCTGAAACCAAAGAAGTGAGACAAAGCCAAAAGAATTAGAGCCTGAAGCGTTGCTATTGTCGCCCCACCGAGTGTTCTCCCGAGAACTATTGCTGTTCTGCTAACAGGTGCGACCATTATTTCACGAAGAAATCCGAACTGCCGATCCCAAACAATCGACACACCCGAAAGTGTGCCGGAGAATATCAGAACCATGGAAACTATCCCTGGAGCCAAAAAGTCCAGATACTCAATTTCAAGCGACGGAAAGCTCGCTCTCCGGAACCCTAAGCTAAAAAAGGCTAAAAAAAAGAAAGGCATCGCAATTGAGCCAAAAAATCTGCTCCTCGCTCTGGTGTATCTCTTAAGATCTCTCAGCCAGAGAACAAGAACGCTGTTCATTCTACTGCTTTTGCTATGATTTCCGCAATTTTCTCCGCTTGGATTCGAGTAGAATTCACGATAAGGTCATAAATGCTCCAATCGTCGACGTTGATACCGTAAAACTTCTGATATCTCCTCCTCTCGACTTCTTCTCTGAGCTTCGTTTCTTGGCGAACCTCGTTTATATCCTTTCCCTCTCTCCTCGCAATCCTGTGATATCTAACTTCCGCTTCTGCGAATATGTAGACTCGAAGATCCGCATTCTTTACCATCCATCCTGAAAGTCTTCCTTCGATTATCGCATCCTTCTCCTTTTCAGCCATCTCCTTTTGCATCTTGTCTATCATAATGTCGATCTCCGGATTTTCCTCTGCGAACTTGCTGAACTCCTCCAAATTCATCCTCTTTTCCATTGCAAGTTGTCTGAAAACACTTCCAGCTGATATAACTTTGATTCCAAGTTTCTCAGATAAAATTCTCGCAACTGTCGTCTTTCCGCTCCCCGGTGGACCTGAGATCGTGATCTTCAAACTCCCACCTTCATCGCCTTCTTAAAGATTTGCCCAAAAACTATAGAGCAGAGCAAATACCAGAGAAGCCACCAGGGAAATATAGCGATGAAATCGTTTACGTGAATCGTTCCCCAGAAAGGCGAAGTTATCTGGAAAAGGTCGTTGTTTATGTGGAAGCCTTCAAGAATTGCCTCTCCAAATTTCACATTTCTATAGCTCAGGTAAGCTCTTTCCCACAGCCAAGCCCAGATTGGGATTGTTACGATGAACGTGTAGGACATCGGCTTAAACTGCATGCTCATGAGCTCGCTCTGCATTAACTTCATCTCTTCCTTCTTCTGCTCCAACTGCTTCAGCTTATACTGGTTTTTCTGCTTCATCGCCTCGATGTATTCCTTCTGATATTCCGAGACTTTCTTCTGGATCTCTTTCATCCTTTCATAGTTGACTGTGAATTTCTGGATAAGGTTTGAGTAAAAAGCTGTCAGAATTGCCATTACCAAAACAAGCACATGAAACTGCAAGCTAACGAGCGGTGAAAAAATTGTCTCGAGAAACAAAGCTAACGCGATGCGGAACTCGTAGCTGAATACAATGCCAAAGAATAGCATGAAGCCAAAGACCATTGCAACCTTTGAAACGAAGCTCTTCATAACTCTTCACTCCTCGCCAAGCATCCTTCGAAGCAACGGATGCATTTCTGTTATCTGCTCCTTTGCAAGGTCTTGGTAGAAGCGATAAGCTATGCTCACCGCAAGCAGTAACCCGGTGCCACTGACGTTCCCAATGGTTCCAAGCATGTTCGAAATCAGCGTCAGAACCCCTATCAAAGCACCACCGATGATTGTAACCTTTGGAATATAACGCTCAAAGAGTTTTTCGAGCACAACTGGAGACTTTCTGTAGCCTGGGATCTGCATTCCAGAGCGTGCGATCTGCGAAGCCACAGTCCTGGCGTCCATTCCGGTGGTTTGAACCCAGAAGATTGCAAACAATATCCCTCCACCGATCAAAATCGCTGCGTCGATCACTAAGTGCAAGTAGATAGCCCAGTCTGGGATCGCTGCAAACGCAGCGCCTTGTGCCTTAACAAGCTCCGGAATCCAGTCGTAGGGGCTGTTTATCGGCGAGAGGTAGAACATAATCCCGCTTATTGGCTTATTGCCAACGAACTCGCCGAATACCGTTATTCCCCTTGCATACAGTATTTGCCCGAACATAACTATGTTCGCCTGTAAAGCCCTCACAAAGATCATCGGCAGAACACTTGCATAGATGAGCTTTATTGGAAACGATCCCCTCGCTCCCCTTACCATTGCATGCGCAATCGGGATTTCAACTCTTGTGCCCTCGAAAAATACGACGAGCAAAATTATTATAACAGTTGTAACGAGTGCAAGAATTCCGCCTTCAAGCAATAGCATTGCGAGTCCGCTACTGCTTAGAAGGGCTTCGATCGGATAATTTTGAGCGAAATAGATCCACCTCGGAATTATTCCCGCCGGCAGAACGCTGTTCGGTGGCACAAGCCAGTTAAAAAGTCCTACTACGATTGCCTGCGCAATTCCCGCTAAGATGAAGAGGCTGACACCGCTACCAATTCCCCACTTGGAAACAACTTCGTCCATGTAAACAATGAGCACACCACCGATAAAGAGTTGAACGAAGATTAGGAAAGAGATCAGCGACGGCGAGACTCCGAGCCTTTCTGCTAGGCTTAGATCTGGCATCAGAAGGCCTGCGCCAATCTGCGGCAATGCTTCGACTGCGATCATGACGAGAACCAAAAAACGCTGAAACTCCTGATATGCAGCCCTGTCGTCGGGATTCGTTAGATCGAGCTTTATTATTCCAGCACCAACGAGCAATTGCAAGATGATCGAAGCTGTGACGATTGGACCTATACCCAAAGCCAAGATCGAGCCACTCGCACCAGCGAAGAGAGCTCGATAAGCCTGAAAAATGTCTATCGACTCAGGCGAAAGTCCGAAGACGGGAACGTTGCAAAGTATAAAGTAAAGAATTAAAATCGCAGAAGTCCACATGAACTTCTGCCTGAAATGCACGTGCCCTTTTGGGCGCTCGACACTTGGGATTCTCTCGAGATAAGGCTTAAGAGCTCTTATGAGCGAATCCATTTTAGACTACCCCACCACCGACTGATTTGAGTTTTTCAACCGCTTTTTCACTTGCGCTCGTAACCTTTACTTCAATAGCCTTTGTAACTTTTCCCGCGCCCAAGAGCTTTGAATATCCCAAACTGCTTAGGTCTACAAAGAACTTTTCTCCTCTTTTCTCCGCAATTCCAATCGCTACGAGATTTTCGATGATCGCATCAAGATCGCCCACGTTTATCTCTGGGCGAGATTTAAGGATTCTGTATGTCTTCTCATCCAACTTTCCCTGCTCTTTAAGCTCCTTAAGCCTTGCCTTCAGCGCCTTCTCCCTTGAAACTTCCTCAACAATGTTTTTCGGTCTCGTAAAGCCGTGTTTTCCGAACTCATAGAGCCCAAGTTTCTCAAGTTTCAAGAACTTCAGATACTTGTGCTTATGGGCTCCAGCATTTCCACGACCCCCTCGATGCCCGGCACCTCTGCGTTTTTTGTGGCTTCCGCCACCGCAAGTTCTCGAGCCCCGAAACTTCTTAACCTTCAGCTTCACCATTTTTTTCACCTCATTCGATAAAGGAGTTCATTGATCTTCGCATTTTTACCGAGATCGCCACGTGGATAATGCCATTTTATGTTCTTCAGACCTTTTCTCGGTGGGTGTAGTCGGAAAACTGGTTTTAAGCCAGGAATGTCGCTGAGCTTTGCCTTTCCTTCACAAACTGCTTTTGCAAAGTCTTCAATGCTCTTGAACTGCGTTTTTTGCTGGATGTATTCATCTGTAAGCGCTACATCGCCTTCGAGCTTCCCACGATGGCGTAAAAGCATTGCAAGTGTCTCTGCGTTTATTTCGCCATAGGCGACGTAGTCCTTAACTACTTGAAGCATTCCACGATACGACGGCGTGTCCGGGATCACGACGCAGTGATACCTCTTGTGGAGTCTAAGCAGTCGTAACGTTTCCCTTATCTTTCCATGCACGTCGATCGTGCCACGAAGCCTTACGACCGCTATCATCGCCATGAGATTCACCTCTTCATGAAGCAAGTCTTCTTCAACGCATCGAAAGTTGCCAAAGCAAAGTTCAGCGTAGTTCTCGTTTCACCAGAAGTAATTGACCACACATCCTTGACACCAGCCAACTCGATCACTTTCTTTGCAACGTCTGCAGCGACGATTCCAAGTCCCTTTGGGCCTGGAACAAGCGTAACCTTGACGCTACCACATTCCCCAGAGACTTTGAATGGAACTGAATGCATAGAACCACAACCACATTCCCATGAACCGCAACCACGTTCGACGCGGAAGATGTTTATCTTCGCATTCTCAACCGCTTTTTGAATTGCTGGAGCAACTTGCGTGGCTTTTCCAACACCAATGCCCACGTAGCCATTTCTGTTTCCAACCACTGCGGTGACTCGGAACTTTGTCCTCCTTCCACTGTCTGTGACTCTTTGAACCATCGAAATCTCGAGCACATCTTCCTCAAGTTCAGGCAACAAAACATCTACGATCTCCGGCTCCCTTATTGGCAAACCACTCGCAAGTGCTTCGTCCATCGTTTTTATCTTCCCATCCACAACAAGTTTCCCGAGTTTTGTTTTTGGGACCCACTCCATACTCTCACCCTTAGCCCATTATCTTTGCTTTTATCTCTTCAACGTGCTTAGGCAACTCTTCAGGACTCAAATTGCGCTTCTCGTATTCGCTGAACTTCTCCGGATGCTCCTTGTAGTATTTGGCTATGTGTTCCCCAAGAATCCTCGAATCGTCGGGAAGAACTTCTTCGCTGTGCGGAATCTTTAATCCAGCCTCGACTGCTCCTTTAAGCACAGCAAAAACCCTCGAGCCTTTCGTTGGTGAACGAAGCCCTATGTCCAATATCGCTTCGGTAACACCTTTTTCTAAGGCCTTTTTTGCAATTAAAAGACCGGTCAAATAGCTTGCTGGGGTGTTGTTTAGGTCGCCCTTCCAGCCAAGTTCACGCAACTTCGTGGAGTCAACCGATACGATCACACGATCTCCTTCAGGGCTGTAGTCAATGATCTGAGCTATTACTCTTCGGTTCGTAATCCTGACAACAAGTCTCGGCTTCCTTGATAAGAGTAGCTTCAACCTTTTCCTGTAATTCGTCCTACCCTCTCTTCTTCGCCTGTTTGGAACCTTATACCTTGGTCCCTTAGCCATAGAGCTCACCTTTTCATCTCCTCGATCACAGCGTTCAAATGGGCAACGCTCCTGAATTCGCCACCCTTCGCTTTCCGATAGAGAAGTCGATAAGTCTTCGTGTCGATTTCCCCGCTAACCTTGAGTTCCTTTAGTCTCCTTCTTAGAGCTCTTATCCTCATGATCCAAAGCCTCTTTCTTGGCATCCTTGCGGTTTTCTTCCCTTTCCTGCTCCCATAACCTCTGCTCCTACCCTTGGCTTTCTTCAATCGCTTTGCATTTATTCTTGTCCTGCAAACTCCTTTCACGGGCTTTCTCTTGATTGCTCCTCTCTCTATGAGCTCTCTTATGTCCTCCTTCGTTGAGGCAGTCGCAATTTCTCCCAACATCTCGGGATTGAACCAAACTCTATTCATTCCGCACTTCAAAACCTCGGCTGCGAGTCTTCTTTGAAGCGTCAAATTCATACGATCACCTTAACGGATTGAGGATCTTAATCCCCTTCTCCTTAGCCTTCGCTTCGATTGCAACCCTTTTTCTTAATCCAACGCAACTTGCAATTCTTATTGCTTGTCTCGTTGCGTCGATTGCGTCAAGCTGTTTCTCGTTGTAAACCAGCACTTCTTCGTATCCGCTCGGATGAAGTCCACGAACAACTTTAGGACAACGGAAGCCAATTTTAACTCTTTTTCTCCCAGACCACTTGCCTCCATACTCTAAACGCATCGCGTTGTCGAGTCCCCGAGGTTTTCTCCAGCTCTTTCTCCTCAGCTTCAACTTTCTGTCCCAGCAGTATCTCCTGAACTCAGGTTTTCTTGATTTCAGCCTTTTTCTCAATCTTAACATCGCTTTGATGTTCATTTCAACCACCTAAGGTTTCGCCACAATGTATATCCCATCTTGGAAGACCCTTCTGTCCTTTTTCTTTATCTTTGTCGCTCTTTCAAGGTTTGCTGCGGTTTGCCCGCACTCTTCGATGTCGATGCCCTTCACGATTATCTCCTGCCCTTTTATCTCAACTTTAGTCCTTCCAACGATCTTCGCCCTTCTTGGCGTTGTTTCACCAAGAAAATTCTCGATCACTACTTCGTCGCCCTCAACTCTGAGCTTCATTGGGAAGTGAGCGTATACAGCCTTGAGCTTGTATTCGAATCCCTCTTTAACACCTCGAATCAGGTTGTCTATATGCGCTGTGAAGGTTCCAACGATAGCTTTATACTTCGCCTTCGGATTTCTTGTGTAAATCCTTATTTGAGTGTCGAGTTTCTCTATGAACACATCCCTGAACTTCAAGAACTTCGAGTTCTCACCAAGCGGTCCCCTTGCCTTTAATAAGTATCCGGAAATGTTGTTTCCCTCGACACTAACCTCGACTCCTTCTGGGATCTCAACGATGCTTGAATACTCGTTAATAGACGTAAGCAAGGAGAACACCTCCCAAGCCAAGCTCTCTTGCCTCTTTTTGGCTCATAACACCCTTGGTTGTTGAGACTATCAGAATCCCAAATCCCCTTGCTGGTAGATAGCGTTTCTCATAAAACTCGTATTCCGTTGCCTTTGAAGAAAATCTCGGTCTTATTGGACCGCAGTCGTTTATGTTTCCAGTAAGCTCGACGACAAACTTTCCGCCTACGTTCTCTTTGACAAACTCGTAGCCCTTTATGTAGCCGTGGTCTTTCATCACTTTGAGCACACTGCCAACGAGCTTCGAAGCTTTGACCTCGCAGAATCTCTTGCCTACGATTTCAGCGTTCTTTATAGCGATCATAGCGCTCGAAAGTGTGTCAACGCTCATAACGATCACCAATACTTCTTGAACCCGAGCTCCATCGCTGTTTCCCTGAAGCACTGTCTGCAGAGGTAGATCCCGTATTTCCTCACAAGCCCTCTTTTTCTTCCGCATCTCTTACACTTGTTAGCGCCCCTACCAAATCTCTTCTTGGATTCGCTCATTCCACGGTCACCCCTAAGCCTTCAAGCCATCTTATCGTCTCCTCTTTCGTTATCCTGTGTTTTGAACCAATTTTCGCCCTCGCAATTCTCCTCTCCGCAACCCTGTAGCCACGTCTCTTTAACGATACGCAGACATCCATCCCAAAAACCCCAATGTCGGGATCGTACTCAACTCCCGGCAAGTCAATATGCTCTTGAATTCCGAACGAGAAGTTACCAGCGTTTATCGATCTCTTACTGAGCTTCATCTCCTTCACTTTTAGCGCTTTCATTAAGAAGTCCATCGCCTCTTTACCGCGAAGCGTAACTTTTAAGCCAATCGTCTCTTTCTTTCTAATTCCAAAGTTCTTTATCGTCTTCTTCGCAATCGTGGTCGCAGGTTTTCGATTTAAAAGTTTTTCAAGCATCTTGATTCCCTTCTGAATCCTCTCACCACTCTGCCCAATCCCAAGGTTTATCACGACCTTTTCGAGAAGTATCTCCCTCATCGGATTCTCCTTTTCCTTAAGCTCGAGCATACTCACACCCCTAAGTCTATCACGGGCTTATCGCTTCCCTTCTTACCGACTACGAACACGTAATCTTCGACTGTCGTTATCTCGCCAAAAGATGTTTCAACGGTCACCAAATTCGCTCCAGAACCCTTCACAACCTTATACGCCTTTACCCTGCCTATTTCCCCTGCATGGGTTCCGCCAACGATCATTATAAGGGCGCCCTCTTCGAACTTAAGGTGATCCAGTATCTGCTTTTCCGGGATCTTCAGCAATATCGAGTCTTTTGTCTTAAAGTCGTTCGTTGCAAGGATGTTTGTTCCATCGAAAAGGTTCAGCTGGATTTTTCCTCCTCTTACAGCGGTTTTGTTTACGATCTTGTAGAGCTTTTTATCGCTATCCGTAATCTCGCGCAAAATGTATCTACCTTTTTCATCGAAGATAACTCTGTAGCTTTTTTCAAGCTTCGGAATCGTCACAACATCGAAGAGACCAACGGGGAACTTGTAATCTCTCCTCACTACGCCATCAACAAGAATCTCGCCCGAGGAAATTATCTTCCTCGCTTCTCTGAGCGTATCCGCATACTGCAGTAGATCTCGAATCACAACCGCTAAAGGAATTGCCTCTTTGTTGTGCGGTCCGGGAGAAGTCCTAACGACCCATTTACCAGCTTTCCTTGGGATCTTGTAAGTCTTAGGTGCAGAAATTCTTTTCTGATGCATGAGCTTCACCTCTCCAAAATTTTCTTCCTAACTTCGTCGACTTCACCAAAATCGATGATCATGACGTTTGAAGGATGAATCGGAACTGCAACTTCTGTGCCGTTGGCTTTTGTGATCGTCGCACCCTCGACTTTGATCCTGCAGTTCTTCATGTCAACCTCGATGACTTTTCCCTCATGCCCAGCGAACTCGCCCCGCATTATTCGAACCTTGTCCCCCTTCCTAACTCTCACAGCTTTTTTCTTGTATTTCTCTCTGAGCTTGTCTGAAAGAGTTGCATGAAGCAGTTTGTGTTTCTCGTGGAGCTTTGAAGTCTTGTATAACCATCTCCTCTGCTTTCTCGCCTGCATAGCTCACACCAATATCGAAGCGATTGTCGCAATCTTTGGAAATCTCTCCGCCGCTTCCTTCGCAACAGGCCCTCGGATCTCTGTTCCCTTTGGTTCGCCTTTTTCGTTGACTATAACTGCTGCATTGTCCTCAAACTTTATCCTCTCGCCGTTAGGTCTACGGTATTCTTTCCTCTGCCTTATTATTACCGCGTAGTGTATCTGCTTCCTCATTTCCGGAACTCCTTTCTTTACGCTCACGACGACCATGTCTCCAACACCAGCAGCAGGATACCTCCTCCTCACTCCCTTGTAGTTCAAAACGGAAATTATCTGCACTTCTCTCGCACCGCTGTTATCCGCGCAAACAAGCATAGCACCAGTTGGCAAAGCCCTTGGAACTTTTGCTTTAATTGCCTGCACTTGACACCACCTCCAAGATTACAAAACTCTTCGTTTTGCTTATAGGTCTGCATTCACCCACACGAACGATGTCGCCAACCTTCGCTCTGATGCAATCTGGGTTGTGAACGTGAAGCTTCGATCTCTTCCGCATGTATCTCTCATACTTCGGAACGTATTTGATCAACTCCCTCTCTATCACCGCAGTTTTTCCATAGACTTTCACAACTCTTCCCGTTAAGATCTGACCCCGAATCGACAAATGTCCGTGGAATGGACAACATTCATCGTTGCAAGTGCCTTCAGGCTTCTTAACCTCGATTCCAATGTCTCTCATACAACTACCCCCTTCGCTCTCCTAAGCAACATCAAACCTCGCATGATCCTTTCCTCAGGTTTGAAGGCTATGAGCTCGCCCTTCACCCTCACCACTCTTCCTTCAAACTCGACTCTAAAGCTTCTACCCTTCTTTGCGACGACTTTTAAACCTTTTTCAGTCATAATCTTAAGAGTTTTTTCTGTCTCGTCCACGACCTCGCCTCTTAGAGAGAGTTCGCATTCATTTGGACTTTCAACCACTTCTACAACAAGTCCTATCCAGTCCCTCGCTATCAAATCCGCCAACCTTCTTCGCATAAAGCTGTCTTCAGCTTTGCAATGTCCCTTCTTATCTGTCTTATTCTTCCTGGATTTTTGACTGCGCCACCGCTTCTAACGAGAGTTCTCAGCTTCAAAAGCTCCATTTCAAGTTCCCTGAGCTTTTTCAACCTCTCCTCTCTTTTCATCTCCCTTATCTCCCGCATTTTCACTCGCAACACCCCCTTCCTTTATCTCGAACTCGTCAGGCAAAGTTACGTCTGGCGGGATTATGCGGACCGTAACGCCAAGAACTCCGAGCTTCTTAACTGCGATGTCAAAACCCTTTCTGACTGCAGTGTAGGCAGCGTCCCCTGTATGGATTATTGTGCCAGCAACGAACTTCTCAGTCCTCGCCCTTTCGCTGACGAGCTTTCCACTTATCTGAATTTCACAACCCTTCGCTCCCGCTTCCATGATCCTGTATAGAAACCTATAACCAGCTCTGCGGAAATACCATCCTCTCTCAAGAGCTCTCGCAAGCAGTGAAGCCATAAGCTGAGCGTTGAACTCTGGCTTCTCAACTTCGTCAACGCTGACCTGCGGGTTGTCGAGCCCAAACTCCTTGAGTTTCTCTGTCAGCATCTTTATTCTTCTCCCACCTTTACCGATGACAAGCCCTGGACGCTCTACGAACAAAGTGACTTGCGTGCCGAGAGGAGTTCTTAAAACGTCAACTCCACCAAATCCAGCACTCTTCACTTCTTCTCTGATCCACTCCTTGACCATCATCTTCTTGACCCTTTCTTGAACAAATTTTCTCTCAACTGCCATCATTTCACCTCCGCGACAAACTCTACTGTCGTCAACAGCTTTCTCTTTGGCACCGCCCTACCAAAAGCCCTTGGAACATAGCGAACGATTGTTCTACCCTTCTTCGCCTGCGCATGAACGATGACGAGCTCATCAACGTTCAACCCCTTGTATTCAGCGTTCGCCTTCAAGTTCTTTATAACCTTCAGAATTTCCCTCGCTGCTTTCTGCGGGTATCTTCCAGCGTACCAGCCTGGAATGTTCTTGTGTGCAACCTTCTTCTTGTACTTCCTCATCGGCACTGCGATGCGCATCGCTATTACACCTTCGAGAAAGCTCATCGCCTGCGAAATCTTTTTTCCCTTTAGCTCTCTGCAAATCTCGACCGCATGCTTGAAGCTCATTGGAATTTCGTAGCCCATTGCCTTTACAGCCTTTGTTTCGTCTGCAGGCTTGTAGGAATAAGCGATTCTCGCCATAGGCATCACTTAAGTGGCACGAATTTGCTGCTCCTCGTAGCTCCAACACCGGGACCGCTGTGTTTCTCGAATCTCCTTGTCTGAGCGAATTCTCCAAGTCTATGCCCAAGCATCTCTGGCTTTATCTCCACTCTAACGAAGTCCTTGCCATTGTGCACGAACACAACCTTGCCCACCATTTCTGGCAAAACCACCATGTCCCTGCAGTGAGTCCTAACGCTACCCTTTTTCTTCAATTTCTCCAAAAATATCTTCTCCCGCTCTGTTAGACCTCTTTTCAGCTTCCTTCTCTCCCTTGCTGGCAATAGCTTGATGAAGTCTTCGAGAGACATTTTCTCGATCTCCTCAAAGGTGTAACCACGGAACAAGAACTCCTTTGTTCTCGAAACTTTGCTCTTTAACGCCATTCTATCACCTCCTCACACCCGTGCGACGAGCTGCAATGCTCCCAACTTTTCTTCCCGGTGGAGCGTTTCTACTAACAGTCTTCGGTCTTCCGACGTGCTGGTGCTTTCCACCGCCAAACGGATGATAAACCGCACACATTGCGACTCCACGAACTCTCGGCCACTTCGCAGCCTTACTTTTCATCTTGTAGAACTTCTTTCCAGCCTTAACGAATGGTTTGTCAACCCTACCACCACCAGCAACAACTCCAATCGTAGCTCTGCAGAGCGGATGGAACCACTTCAGTTGACCGGATGGCATTTGAACGATAACTTTGTCCTCTTCTCTTGAAACAACTAGTGCAAAAGTTCCACTTGCACGAACGAACTTTCCTCCATCGCCAGGAATTGCTTCGATGTTGCAAACTGGAGTTCCTTCTGGGATGTTTTTAAGATAAGTCGTGTTTCCAGCCCTAATTTCTACGTTTTCTCCCATGTATATCCAGTCTCCGGTCCCAAGCCCTTCAACTGCGAGAACAAACTGTTCCTTGCCATCTGGGAGCTTTACGAGTGCAATAGGTGAGTTTCTTGCAGGATCGTGAACTATGTCCACGATTTTCGCAGAGATCGTCTGATCCTTGAAGGGCAAGTGTTTTATCTCTGCCTTATACTTGTGCGAAGGCGCGGTGTAGGTTGGCGTCCCCTTACCTCTATTCTGGGAAATTATTCTTTTACCCATATCAGAACACCCCGAGCTTCGAAAGCAGCTCTTCAGCGTTGTAATTCGACTTCAGCTTTATGTAAGCCTTCTTTTCTCCCCTTGGGGTCACAAGAACGTTCACTTTTTCAACCTCAACGTTGAACAGTCTTTCAAACTCCTTTTTTATGTCGTTCTTTCTCGCCTTCAGATTGACAACTGCGGTGATCACGTTCTTCTTCAGCTCCATCATCGCTTTTTCAGTCAAAACAAAGTGCTGGATCAACATAACCATTCCTCCAGACTCTTAAGCGCAGATTTCGTGTAAACGGTCAATCTACCAGCATGACAACCAGGGGCGAGTAGTTCGACGTTCAGATTCTTCGCTGTTACAACGTCAACTCCCGGAAGACTCCGAATCGCCTTAGAAATCCCCTTGTCTTCTCCGACAACTACTAAAACGCTCTTCTTCGAGACGAATCTCCTTCCACGCATCTTTCCAATTCCTGCCCTTTGTCTCTTTCTCTCCTTTGCCCTTTCAATGTCCGCATAAACGCCGATGGCTTTTAGAGTTGCGATCGCTTCCTTTGTTTTGCTTATCGTTTCGAACTCGTCAACAACGATTTTAGGCAATTCTCCTTCAAAAACGTGGTTTCTCGACTTTACGAGCTCAGCATTTGCAGTCGCAGCGATTGCAGATTTCAGCGCTTTTTTCATTTCCTTCTTGTTTATTTTTTCCTCCCACTTCTTCTGAACCTTAGGTGGATGTGCTTCTCTTCCGCCAACCGCTTGTGGGACTACGACTGCTCTAAGCCCGAGCTTCCACCTTGGAACTCTTGCGTATCCATGCCCAGGTCCCCAGTTCTCCCAAGCGTAGTTTACTCCGCTCAAGGGATTTGGTCCATATGGCTGTCTGCGATGAGATTGAATCGCATGAACCGCCTTCCTTATTATGTCTGGGCGAAACTCCTCGCTAAAAATCCCCGGCAACTCGATTTCCTCAACAACTTCCCCTTTCAAATTGAGAATGTTCGCCTTCATATCACTTCCCCTGCTTCGAGCTTGTGCTCACATAAACAACGTTAACCCCCGTAAACTCAGCCTTCGGAGGTCTTATTGCATCTCTAATGCGAACGAGTCTTTTCACAGTCCCAGGAACGGTTCCGGCGATGAGAACGTAGTCGTTTCTAACAACTCCGTAGTGCGGAAAACCGCCCTTTGGCGTAACTTCTTCACCATTTGTTCCGATCTTTATTATCCTTTTGTTGAACTCAAGCCTCTGATGGAAGCCCATCTGTCCATACTGTGGAACTGTCCACCTGATGCGATGCGGAAGCCATGGACCGAGAGTTCCAACTCTTCTGTGTTTACTGCTCCTTGCATGCTTCGCATCCAAGGTTATGACCCCCCACCTCTTAACAACTCCCTCGAAACCTTTGCCCTTCGTTATTGCGCTAACGTCAACGATCGCCCCTTCCTTGAAAACCTCGGAAACCTTAATTTCTTTTCCAAGTTTCGAGATCGCATACTCAAGGGCTTCGCTGAACTTACCGCCAACTTTCTGTTCCATTACGTCCGGAACCTTCTTTGGCACACCGCTGATCAGATAAGGTTGCGTATAAGTTATAACTCTGACCTCGTCGCCATCTACAGATTTCAGAGCTTCAAGATCATGGCTTTTCTTCGGAATTTTCACCCTTCTATCCAAGAATGCGTCGAGTTGATTCGTCCAGACCTCTTTTACGATTTGTAGCCCATACTGCGTCTCCTTGTAAACCCTTATCCCAGCGACTTTCATGGGCGGAGCTTCGATGACCGTTACTGGAAGCACAATTTCTTCGCCATAGGTCTTCGAATTTTTCCTGTCGTCGATCATCACAATGTGCGTCATTCCAGCCTTGTAACCGGCAAATCCCTGAAGCCTAACTTCGTCGCATTCTGGCCAACTCCTTAGCCTTGGAACTATTCGTTCCGCTCTCTTTCTCGGGGAAAAAGCTAAGGATCCTCGCTTTGGTCTGTGCGTCTTCATCTAAAACCACCCCAATACGAGATAAAATTGACGATCGCCAATGTCGATATTATCGCCTCTTCGAGGCGAACACTCTTCACCCCCTGCTCCGGAATCGTGTTCCAAGCTTCGACATCCATTTCTATCCCCATCCTCTTCATTATCTCAAACACTCCTTCCTTCGGGTTCCCAAAGACGAATGTCGCTTTCCTAATTTCATCCAACCTTGGCACTTTTCCTTTACGTGATGCGACGATCACGTTCTCTTCTTTCAGCACTTCTTCGAGTTCCGCTTCCCTAACCCTATACCCCCAGTACTCCGTAGCTTTTGCTTTCTCGACTCGCAACGGGGTCTTCGAAACGATCCTGACGGTAACACGTGCACCCCTTGCGTCGTCGCATTTAAGGGGTGCAAGGGCTTCGACACCCACATCGACCCATCGTGTTCCGTCAGGAGCCACCTTCCTTACGACCCCTTCCCTCAATTCTCCGACTTTTAAATGTTTCGACTTATGCGAAGGAATCGCAAGTGGTGGAACAACACCAATGTATTTGAGATCCTCGTCGACTGGAAAAAGGAACCTTCGCAGATACTGCGGTGTTTCGAGGTACTCGAACACCTTTCTCATGAACCTCGTTTCATCGAGAATCGGATCTCGATAGATTATGAGTTCCCTCACTCTATAAATCGCAAGAGCCCTTGCGATTGTTCCGAGTTTGTACACCTTTATCTTCTCGTCCGTTTCGTTTATGAGCGAAGAAGAGGGAATTGCTACTTTGATTTCCATACCTTTGGGTAAACTCCACGCTCCATCAATACTCTCTCGACGTCGACAACTATTCCTTTCTTCAACTCGAGCATGTCTTCTGCGTTCATCAAAGCTCTGCCAAGGGCTACAAGCTCACCTTTCGCTGTGAACATCGCAACAACTTCTCCCTCCTTCACGTTTTTCTCCACCATCGAGACTCCTTTTATGCTCAAATTCGCACCATGGCAAATTGCGTCAACTGCGGTGTCTTTAACCACTATCTTCGGAATTCCCGCGACCGCCAATTCCATTGGTTTTACCACTTCTCTTATGTATCTATCCTCTCCCTCCTCTTTCCAAAAAACAAAAGCATCGAGCAAATCTTGAAGTGTGTAGCTCTCAGATTCTGTAAAGTTTCCAGTCTTAGTCCTCCTGAGCTCCTGCATGTGCGCTCCAACGCCCAAAACCTCGCCTATATCTTTGCAGAGCTTTCTTATGTAAGTCCCAGATTCCGTCGAGACTTTGAAAAGAACATCCCTGCCATTGATTTCAAGGATTTGCATCGAATAAATCTCCCGAATCCTCAACTGCTTTTTAACTGCAGATTTCAGCGGAGGCTTTTGAAATATTTTCCCCGTAAACAATCTGAAGACTTTCCTGATCTCCTCATCTTTCACATCTCCATGAAGCCGCATGAGACAAACGTATTCCTTTCCCGACTCTTGGAGGAATTTTACAAGTTTCGTTGCCGTTTCTATGAAAATCGGTAGAACTCCTGTGACTCTTGGATCCAAAGTTCCCGCATGACCTGTTTTCTTGACTCCAAGGATGTTTCTAACCCACACAACGACTTCGTGACTGCTTGGACCCATGGGCTTGTCTATGCAGACGAAACCCTTCCTAATGTGATCTTCAACGCTCCTCTTGTTTGGAGGACAGCCATGGGCATCGCTTGTTTCAAATTCTTCGATCACGTAGTAATTTCCAAGTTTCACAGAAAAAGGAGTTTGGAGGTTTTAAAAATGTGACTCTCAACTCGTATGCAGTCTTCAACCCTTGCAACGTCTTCGTAGATCTTATCTTCGGAACGAAGGAAAGAGAAGCCAAAATATTGCCACGAATGCCCAGATGAGCTGGGAAGGTTATCTGCAAAGTCTTTGCGGTAAAAATGAACTCTTTTTTGTGATTAAAAGGATTTTGCAGTTTTGAAACCATCACTCTTACAGCGAGGTAGACCCTTATGAACGAGTTCATAACAGATTTTATTTTTCTTGAGTTTAAAGATTCCCAAGGTGATCTGAATGCAAGAGAAGCGAAGATGGATCGTTTTAGCGGTTTCATGGCTACTCTTCGGTTCACTCGTGTTCGCATGGTATGCGATGGGAACTCTTGCACCAGTGCTGATGGAACTCTACAAAGTTGACCAGACTGCCTACTCTCTTGCGTTCACACTTCCATGGCTCGTCGCAGGCATTCTCGCCTTTCCCGCTGGGATACTCGCGGATAAGATCGGGATCAGAGTAACCGCAACCATGGGCGCAATCATCACAGCCTTAGGAACGTTTCTAAAGGGTTTCAGCATAGATTACGCTTCACTGATCCTCGCCCAGACTCTCGTCGGCATAGGACTGGGTGCAACGCTCGTAAATCTCCCAAAAATAATCAGCGCATGGTTCCCACCGAAGCAAATAGGCCTCGCAACTGGAATCTACATGACCGCACTCATGATCTGGCTATCTCTTGGGCTCACTTTTGCACCGTACTTCCGCGATTGGAGTGAAATAAACTTCGTTGGCGGATTGCTTATAGTTATCTCCCTTATAATCTTCGCATTCTCCGTCAGAGATTCTCCTGAGAATGTCAAGATTCCAAAAGCCAACGTAATTGAAGGTGCAAAGAAATCGCTGACCAACAAAGCAATCTGGGCTACTGCAATTGGAACTTTTGTTGCGATGGCAGGAATGGTGCCATTCCAAGCGTTGTTTACGACAGGAGCACTTGAAAAAGGAATTGACATCGCAACCTCAGGAGCAATCGTTGCAATGATAACATGGTCTGGATGGATAGGCTCATTGATATTCCCGATGATAAGTGCAAAGACTGGAAAAATAAAGCTATACATCTCCCTACTTTCTCTGAGCTTTTCAGTGCTCGTTTTTACTGGATGGATAATAGGCGATGTCCTAACACTCTGGATTACGATTACACTCGCCGGTTTTCTCGCTGGTGGTGTCATTCCGCACTGGATGGCAGTTCCAGCTTATTTGCCTGCGGTTGACACAAAGATGAAAGCGGAATGGGTTGGGGGGTCAGCTGGGTTGATAAACACGTTTTTGTGCCTCGGAGCTTTCTTGAGCACACCTTTCATAATAGCTCCGATCGCAGTTAGCCAAGGATTCACGGTCGCATTCGGAGTTTCAGCGCTCTTTTTCGCAACCCAGGGCTTGTTTGCGTTCCTAATCCCCGAGCCACCAAAGGGGTAACCTTTATTTTTTTGTTTATCTTACTCAAAAAAATTTTACTTTGAGTAAAATTGTATTGTTATGAACACATTCTTAACAAGCTTTATTTTTCCTCGAGCTGAATAAATTGCGGTGGTTTCTATGAGTTTGCGAGAAGAGTTCGTTAAAGCACTCGCAGATCTCGAGGAGGCAAAAGTGCTCGAAATAACGAAGAAGCGAATAGAGAGCAAGGAAGATCCATTCACAATCCTCGAGGACATAAGAAGAGCGACTGAAATCGTGGGCAAACGATTCGAAGAGGGCAGATACTTCGTCTCAGATCTGATAATGACAGGCGAAATTCTAAAGCAGGTAATGGAACTCGTTCGCCCGTTGTTGGGAGAGAGAAAAGCGGAGAGCAAAGGAAAAGTCTTGATAGGTTCAGTCGAAGGAGACGTGCACGATATCGGAAAGAACATCGTGATCGCTCTTCTTGAAGCGGAGGGCTTCGAAGTCATCGATCTTGGCGTCGATCAACCGCCGGAAGCGTTTGTTGAAGCGATTAAGAAGCACAATCCACAAGTCGTCGGGCTCAGTGGTTTGCTCACCGAAGCAATAGAGAGCATGAAGAGGACTGTGGATGCAATAAGAGAGGCTGGGCTCAGGGATAAAGTGAAGATCATCGTCGGTGGTGGGAGAACGAGTGAGGAAGTGAGAGCCTATACAGGCGCAGATGAGTGGGCTGACGATGCAGCGGTTGGCGTTCGAAAGATCAAAGCTTTAGTGGGGGTGGAATGATGAAGGTTGAAGAAATCCTGAGAGAGAAACTGCAGAGAATAGAAGACGTCATAAATGGAAAGGAGCCAGACAGAGTTCCGATACTCGGTGCCACAGCGGTTTGGCATGGAGCTTATGCTGGCTACACAACCCACGAGGTTCTCTTCGATTACGGGAAGTGTAAATCTGCATGGCTTAAGGTTGCGAGGGATTTCGAATTTGACACGTTCACCGTTATCCCGGGTCTTGAGGGGATGATATACGTCGTCGCCTTCTTAAAGCAACCCGACATCTCCGCTTCTGCGAGATTCATCCTCGGTTCAACTCACTTGGCTTTGATGGATGTATTCACGAAATGGCCAGGTTACGAGCTCGACAAGAACGCACATCCACAATTCATAGGCAAAGAAATAATGAAGTCAAACGAATACGACCAGCTCATCGAAGATCCGCTTAACTTCATCAACAGGGTTGCAATGACAAGGATAAACAAAAAACTAAGCAACCCGGGATCCGCAGAATACAATTCAGCCCTTGCAAAGTTCGGAGTAGAGCTTGCGAAATTCGGAGCCTTTATGGCAGACGTCTCAGCAGAGCTTGCAAAGCTCGGATATCCAACTGTTCCAATGGCTTGGAGCTATGCTCCATTGGATCTGATCGGAGACTTTCTAAGGGACATCAAGAACGTGGTGATGGATCTCTACAGAATCGGAGATAAAGTAAAGCAAGCTATTGACGCAGTCAAACCACTAGTCGTAGAGTCTGCGATGATTTCTGCACCACCAAAGGAAGTAAGGAAACAAGTTTTTGGAACTGAGATCGTCGAATGCTTCTTCCCTCTGCACTTAAACGAGTACTTGAATCCAAAGCTCTACAACGAGTTCTACTGGCCATCGTTGAACGAGGTCTTCAAAGAAGTCGTAGCTCTTGGGCTCACACCGTTCGTTCTATTCGAGGGTAAACACGACGCACATCTCGAGACGCTGAAAGAAGCACCTAAAGGCAAAGTTGTGGGAGTTTTCGAAAAAACCGATCCGAGGAAAGTAAGAGAAGTTCTCGGAGATCGCATAATTCTTGTAAGCGGTCCGCCGAACTCACTGCTGATCAGCGGAACACCGCAGAAGGTCGAAGATTTCATGAAAAAGTTGCTCGAAGATTGCAAAGCCGGAGGGATGATGATCTGGCCTGGCGTAGATGGTGGAATTTCGAGAGATGCGAAGCCAGAGAACGTGAAGGCGATGATCGATGCTGTGAAGAAATACGGAAAATATTAACCAATTTTTTGAGGTGAGAAGTTGTTCAAGTTTCCAGAACCAAAGGTCTTAGAGATCTCTGGCATCAAAATCGGCGGAAATCCAGGAGAAACAAGAACTCTGCTAATAGGGAGCATTTTTTACAAAGGACACAAGCTCGTAGAAGACGAGAAGAAGGGTGTATTTAACAAAGAGCTTGCAGAAAAGCTGATCAAAGAGCAAGAAGAGCTCAGCGACAAAACCGAGTTGCCTTCGATGCTCGACGTCGTTGCAATCAGCGAAGAAGCGATGAGAAAATACATCGACTTTGTTTCTTCGATAACACAGAAACCCTTCTTGATCGACTCCGCAACAGCGGATGTGAAGATAAAAGCTGTAGAATACGCCAAGGAAGTCGGTCTTGAGAAAAGAATAGTATACAACTCGATAACGCCAGAAGTGAAAGAAAGAGAGCTCGTAGCTTTGAAGGAAAGCGGTGTAGAGTCTGCAATTGTTCTCACGTATACTATGAACGTCCTAAGCAGTAAAGCCCGAATAGAAGTTCTTCAGAAGCTAATTCCAAAACTTGAAATTGCGGGAATAAAAAAACCGCTTGTCGACACGTTCGTGATGGACGTTCCGAGTTTGCCATCAGCTGTGAAGGCGGGCATAGAGATCAAGAAGATCTACGGCTTCCCTTGTGGCTCCGGAGCTCACAACGCGATTGCGAGCTGGAAAGGGCTTCGAAACCTCCTTGGCAAGGAATCAGAGAAAAGTGCTCTCGTAATCGCGAACACAATGCAAATAATCTTCGGCTTAGATTTCGCACTCTACGGTCCAATAGAAGATGCAAAGTTAATCTTTCCCGCAGTTTACACGATAAACGTAGCATACAAAGGCTTCTCAAGAACTAAAGATTTCCTAACACTATGAAAATCCTTTTTGAGCCAATGGGAAAAGTCGCTGAAGGTTCTGGAAGTATTATAGAAATAGCAAGGGCTTCAGGGGTTTCAATTCGATCCGACTGCGGAGGAAAAGGGATTTGCGGGAAGTGTAAGGTGTTAGTTATAAATGGCAAGTTCAGCGAGTTAACGGAGCACGAGCGGAAAAAGCTGAACGAAACCGAGATCAAACAGGGCTACAGGCTTTCATGCCAAGCCGAGATTCTGAGCGATGCCACTGTTTTTGTACCTGCGGAGAGCCGAGGAGAAGTTAGGAAAATAGAAGATGCGACGATAGACAAAGAAGTCGAGCTGAACCCTGCGGTTGTAAAGATAAGGCTAAAACTGAACACTCCTACTCTCGAGGATCCAAAACCAGACGTCGAAAGGTTAAGCGAAGCAATCAAGAACGTTGAAATCCCACTGAGTCTGCTCAGAAAACTTCCAGACTTGCTGAGATCCTTTTCTTGGGACTTCAGCGCAGTTTTATGGAAAAACAGGCTCATAGCTATAGAAAGCCCAAACAGCGAAATCTACGGCGTTGCGGTGGACATCGGCTCTTCGAAGATCGTTTGCCATCTCGTGAATCTTGCAAATGGAAAAACGATAGCCAAGGCGTTTGCAGAGAACCCACAAGTAGCGTATGGTGAAGACGTGGTTTCTCGAATAACCTACGCAAAGAAGGACGAGAACTTGGCAAAGCTCCAGCGAATCGTGGTCGAAACTGTGAACGATTTGATAACAAAGCTCTGCAAAGAAGCTGGAATCAGTAAGGAGAACGTGTACGAAGTAATGGTCGTCGGAAACTCGGTGATGCACCATCTCTTCTTTGGAATCACTCCAAAGTTCATCGGTGTTTCGCCATTCATTCCAGCAGTCAGAAGGTCTATAAGTTACCCTGCAAACGAAGTCGGGCTTAGAATTGCAGAGAACGGGATTGTAACTTCGCTTCCGCTGATCGCTGGTTTCATTGGTGCAGATGCGACTGCAAATCTCCTCTTAACGGAGATATACAAAAGCGAAGAGGTTGCGATGGTCATCGACGTCGGAACAAACACGGAGATAATACTGGGAAATCGAGAACGGGTGATTGCATGCTCCACTCCTTCTGGACCCGCATTTGAGGGGGCACATATAAGTTCTGGGATGAAAGCAGTGAGCGGAGCCATTGAGAAAATCAGGATCAAGGACGAAGACGTGTTCTACAGCACCATAGACAACAAAAAGCCGAAAGGGATTTGTGGGAGCGGTTTGATAGATCTAATAGCGGAATTGTATAAAAATAATTACATAAATAAGTTTGGCAAGTTCAAAAGAGATGGGCGTAGAATCGTTCATGAGGAAGTTCCAAAGTTTGTAGTAGCTTTTTCAGACGAGACAGAGTTTGGAAAAAGCATAACTGTGACTGAGAAGGACATAAATGAGTTCTTGCTCGCTAAAGCTTCGATAAAAGCAGGATGGAGCATTTTAGCAAAGCGTTTCAACGTAGAGCCAGAGAAAATAGAGAAAATATACCTCGCAGGATCTTTCGGGAAGCACATCGACATCGAGAACGCAAGGCTAATCGGATTGCTACCAAAAAGCGGAGAAATCGTCTTTGCAGGAGATTCTGCGGTTGCAGGGGCAAAGATTGCGCTGAAATCCATTAAAAAAAGGGAAGAGATCGAAGAGGTCGTAAAAAAGTTGAATACGTCGAGCTATCTATAGAGAAGGATTTTCAAACGACATTCCTCAGATCAATCCCCCTGGGCTAAAACTTTCTTGATCGCCTCCCTTAGCTTTTCGGCCACGATCTTCCCATCGACTTTTCCCCTAAACTCAGCCATCGCCAACCCCATCAAGGGTCTAAAGGCGTTCTCACCTTTCTCAAAGACCAAGTCTTTTTTCGATTCCACAAGTTTTTCTATGAATGAGTCGAGATCTTGCTTTGATCCGAGCCTTGCGACGATCTCATTATCTTCAGCATCTGGATTCTCAATCAATAGTTTTATCGCATTCTCCGCACCTTCTTTCGCAATCTTCCCAGATCTTATTAGCTCGAGGACGATTCTGAAGTGTTTTTCGTCGAGAACGTCAACGTTGAATTTTTGCCTCCTGAGCTCAGTTGGAATGACATGCAAAACTCTCGCAACCACAGTTGCGGGAATCGAAGCTGAGAATTCTTCAAAAAGCCTGTAGAGCTTCGAGTCTGCAATTTCGTAAGCTAAGTCAAAGGGCAATAGTTTTGCGTACCTTTTCGCTCTTTCCTCGATGAGCTCAGGAATCTCTACGCTCACGTAATCTGCAGTCAAAACAGGCGGAATATCGGTTTCGGGATACATCCTCGCCGCTCCCGGAAGGGGACGAAGGTAGGAAGTCGTTCCGTCTTCGTTCGCCTTCCTCGTCTCCTCTGGAACGCCGACAAGACACTGTTTCGCTCTCTGGATTATCCTCGACAAAGCTTTTTCTACCCTTTCCTCTTTCCCTGCAACAAGAACGATTGCATCGCTCTCTTTCGCTCCAAGAGTTTCCCTCAGCCTTTTAACCTCTTCTGCAGTTATTCCATAGGCTGGAAGCTCATCGGTGTGAAAAACGCCACCTAATCCGAAGTTTCGAGCGATGTCTGCGAACTCACTTCCAAGCCTTCTTCCTGGCTGGATCTCTTTTCCAACAAGCCCAGCAAATCCACAAAGCAAAATCGCTTTTACTTTCTTCCCCCTCAAGATTTTACAGTTCGTCGATTCAAAAAGCTTCGAAACATCAAAAATCTCGTCAATGACTTTCGCATCCCTGCTTATCAGCTCATTCCTTATTTTCAGCAGGTTTTTCTGCCTCAAGATTTCGTATTCAACGACCTTCTCGATAAGATCGAGCTCCTGAACACCCTTTATCTCAACCCTTGCTCCCCCACGGATGCTTATGTTCACATCTTGTCTTATCGTGCCAATTCCTCTCTTCACCTTCCCCGTAGACCTCAAGATCATTCCAAGCTTCCTTGCAACCTCTTTCGCCATATTCGGGCTTTTAATTTCAGCTCTTGTCCCAATCTCGATCAAGGGAATCCCAAGACGATCGAGAGAGTAAACAACGTATCCTTCTCCTTCCTCGATTTTTCTGCACGCTTCCTCTTCAAGGCAAAGTGTCGCAATTCCGATTTTTTCACCGTTCACCTCAAGCTCACCATCGACAGCAACGAGTGCAGTCCTCTGAAATCCAGTCGTGTTGCTTCCATCGATCACAATCTTTCTCATCACGTGAACTTCGTCTAAGATTGTCATGTTGAGCATCTTCGCAACCTGAATTGCAATCCTCAACGCTTCCTTGTTCATTTCTCTCGGCGGTTCTTCGTCTGCTTCGACTAAACAAGTCGTGTCGTGGAACTTGTATACGAAGCTCCTCTCTCTTTCAACCTCTTCTCTTGCAGCTCTGTCTTCTTCGCCAATTTCGCTTCTCTTAAGCCTAAGATAGCGCCTTATCTCGAGAACTTCTTTTCCTTGTTCAGTGGGACAACGGCAGAACAGCTTTTCCCTTGTGTCCAACTGCTGGTGGATCTCGATCCCAACTTTCAAACCAACGTCCTCAAACATACCTTCTTCACACCTTCCTTAAGATCTACAACAACCGCCTCCGGAGCGATCAGGGGCTTTAATCCTGCGAAGATCCTCATGACTTCCATCGCCTGGAGCCCGCAGATTAGCGTGTAGCTAACAGGATCTCTTTCGAACTTCGGATAATCCACTTCCTTAAATCGCACGCCATCGGGCAGAAAAACCGTGACTATGTCGGGCATAAAAGGAGTCCCGAGCTCCTCGGCAACTTCAGCAACGCTTGCCATGTGCTTGTGCGCTATAACCAAATCCACTCCCTTCAGCAACTTTCTAAGCTCGGATTTGCTCTCTGGGAAAAGATATGAGATTATGCAACTCTCATCAGACCTTGGATGGACGATGTCGTAACAATTCGCTTCCAATGGGCTCAGAGAGCAATCGTAGGCGACGTCAAACGTTGTAACAAAGTCTGAGATGTAGCGAATGCAACCAACTCCGCATCGCCACAGGATCTCCAAGAGCAGTCTGCTACCAACAATTCCAACGCTGAACTTCTTCAAATACTCTATCTTGTCCTCGCTCATCAGGTTTCTCCAGAAAAAATACTTCATATCCTTTCAAATCTGCCCTTTAAGCTCTCGAAAACCTTCGGCAAGGTCGTGTATTCCATCTCCTCTGCAGAGAGTCTATGGGGCTCGAAGGGCCCGTGTCTTCGCATGTATTCCGCAATCTCATTCGCCTTTTGTCTTGCGTAGTCGAAGGCTGGGTCGTCGAATAGATCGACTGGGCCAATTAGCTTTCCATTGCAAATCTGAAAGCCAGCTGCAATGCACCTCGGCGGACCATCGAATCGTGTGCACTTCGCATATTTGAATGGCACAGGCATTATTGGACCGTTGTGGCTTCCACGCATCCAACCGCTTACTAAATGCGGAAAAGCGAACGCTTCAAGGATCTCTCCAACCGCAGGCAAGCCACTTTGGGCACGAACTATTGCAACTGGGTCGTCTTTCCCAACGTATTCACCAGCGACTTGATAAAGCTTCTCCGTGCTCACAACCGCTACTGGTTCATCAGTAGGCAATTTTCCAGGTTTTGGATAAACTCTTTTGATGACAAATCTGCTCTTCGCACCGATCAGCGCTAAAATGCTGTATAACTCCTCCGGACTGCGCATGAAGACTCTCTTGTGCTCCAACACGTCCCATATTTCGAAAACGAAGCCAGAGTGCATTGAGGGATCTATGACGAGACCAGCAGTGTTGAACGGGTCTGCGAAGATTCTAAAGATTGGCAAGTTAAACGCACCGGGTTCGGTCTTGTCCATCATGAGGGCGACGAATGGCTCTGCTTTTCTCTCCGTGAACTCCATCTCAGCAACTCCTGGTCCGAGACCTCGAACGTTCCCGGAAAAAGCGTCTTTCAGCAAGTCTTGCCCTGCACCGTAAAGTTTAAGCTCCTTTGCCCTTTCTGCGCATTTTTTAAAGATTTCCCAAGCAAGTCCATGGATCTCTTCGCTGTCGACCCCTTTTCTGTGGGTCATGAGAAGTTCGAGATCATCGCCCGCGTTGAAAACCCGAAAGTCTATTATTTTGCCATCTTTAACCGCTTCTTTGAGGTTCTCTTCTGCAATTGCCTTTATCTCTTCCGCAACAACTGCGTGTCCGGCAACGCTACCAACGTCTGCCTTGATCAACGACACCGTAACTTTCATGCCCCGAATCTTGCGTAAATAATTTAAACTTTAAGGTTTCAAATGTTACAGTGATGATAATGTTGGAGCGTGTTCCCACGGGTATTCCGGGTTTTGATGAGCTCTGTGAAGGTGGATTGCTTAGGGACAGAAGTTACCTCGTTTCCGGTCCATCGGGATCAGGGAAAACAGTCTTTGCACTTCAATTCATAGTAAACGGTGTAGAAAAGTTCAACGAACCGGGAATATTTGTTGCAACAGAAGAGAGGCCCCAGCACCTGAGAGAACACTCAATAACGTTTGGCTGGGATCTCGAAAAGCTAGAAGACGAGAACATGCTGGCGATCGTTGACGCAACTTCAACAAAAATCGGTTTGCCAAGCGATGAAAAATACATCGATGTTCGTCCCTTCGACACGAGGAGTCTTCTCGATCAAATAATCACGATTCAAGACGAGATTGGAGCGAAAAGAGCTGTTGTCGACTCCACGACTTCCATAGGATTCATCATAGGCGACCCTGCGAAGTTCAGAGTTGAACTTCTAAAAATTTCAACAACAATGGAAATCCTTGGCTTGACTTCGCTTTTAACTTGCGAGGTCATAGAAAACGGCCCAGACAAAATCAGCAGATTTGGAGTTGAAAACTTCGTTGTAGAGGGCACGATTGTGCTCTACTATACAAGAATCGAGAACACGAGAATGCGAAGCATAGAGATCTTCAAGATGCGTGGTACGAACCACAGCAAGAAAATTCATCCGTTTGAGATCACAAACAGAGGAATCGTCGTGTATTCAAAAGAGGAGATCTTCTAAAACCTGTGGAGAATGTATCTCTTGAGATTAAGCGGATCTGAGAAGTGAAAGACACTCGATTTCCCACAGAGCTTAGCCATTGAGGTGCAGAGATCGACGAACCTTTTCTCGTTCCCAAACATGACTATTTGGAGCTTTGCGTTGATGTTTCGGAGCATTTTCGCTTCTTTTAGAGCGCAATGCCACGGTGTGAGTTGCGGGTTGTAACTCGAAGTTGGCTCGCCGTCTGAGATTAGAAAAACAATCCTGTTCCCACTTTTTTCAGCCAAGATTTTCCTCGCAAATTTAAGCGCTAAACCTATGTCTGTTCTACCTCTCGGTTCGAGGTTGAGGATTTCTGCGCCCCTCACTCTTGAAACCCTGTGGTTAAAAGCTATGATCTCCAATTCGCCATCGTGTCGCTTTATGGCTCTTTTCAAAGCTATTGCCGCTTCGATTGCACCAACTATCTTCTTTCCCCTCATCGAGTCGCTGACGTCAATGAGCATCGCATAGGAGCACTTTTCCGAATGCTTTGGTTGCCTTGCAACGAATTTCTCGAGTTTCGGAGATTGAACAAAACTCTCTGTGATATCGATGTTGTCGAAGCTATGGATCGTTTCGTCGAAGTCGACGATCTTCTCCGTGACGAATATTGACACTCCTTCCATCTCGGTCACTTCTTCTCCGGCCTTTCTTTTCTCGAGATTTTCGAGTGCAATCGAAAGGATTTTGTCTCCGATTATCTTCTCCGCAATAGGTTTGTAGCGAACCGTTTTCCGATGAAATCTCCCTTCCGATGTCTCGATGTATCCCATTTTCTCGAGTTCCTCCACAACTTCTTCAAAAAAGAGCTCCACCAGCTGACTCATGCTTATGTCGTCCTTGCCCAGTTCACCCCTCTCGAGCATTTGCTTCAAATCTTCCCAAGCTTTTTTCCTCATCTCACCAAGCTTCTCGAGGTTTCTAGACCAGTAGTTGCCAAAGAACGACTTCGAGAGACGTTGCATCGGAAAATCTTCGTTGACGTACCTCCGAAGAAACTCCGACAAATCGAACCTCCCTCTATCACGATGATAGGGGTTGAAGAGCGAGTAAAGCATGTCTTGAGCCAAGTTTTGCATCGGATTTTCTTCTTTGCAGAGCTTGCACTCAGGTTTATCGATCGTATGCCTTGTAAGCATAGATTCCATCCCCAAGCCTCTCAACGAGCCCGGAGCATCTTGCAATCGATTCCAAAATTATCTCAACCGCAGAACTTAGCTCGGAGTTATCACTACACATCGGAGCTGCGAATTCCGAAATCCCGTTGGCTTTGTAAACGTTCACTATCCTTGCCTCTGCAACTCTTTCCATGAGCTCACCGAAAGTCTCTCTGGGTATTGAAGCGTATATCGAACTGCAGACGTTGTCTATCGAGTCGTTGATAACACCTTCCACGATTTCGTCTTTTGATACTTCAGCGTCGTAATCAACTTCGAACCTACTCCTCAACGCAAGCTTAACAATCTCGAACTTCTCACCGTAATCAGAAAGCATCACCGCCTCGTGACCTTTCCTCGTCGCAGATGCACGAATGTGGTCGAAAAGCTTTATCGTAGCCCTGCAACTCGGTTCAACTTCAATGCGATTTGCAAATCTACAACTCTTGCTTCTCATGCATCGAACAGCGTTGGCAAGGATTTTTAGATGCCATTCCGGTATCCTCGCCCCTTCTTTGAGGCTCATATTTCTTAGTCCAATTTCTATCTCCTCCTCAATTGTTTCTGGAGGCCCAATGTCGATTTGCTCCATTCTGTCGAGCAAAGGTTCTTTTATGTCAGAGACGCCTTTGTAGTTCGCTGGATTCGTTGAGGCTATGATCAAAGCATCGATCTTCATCGGAACTATGTCACCTTCGGGCGTCGTTATCTGCTTCTCCTCGAAAAGCTCGTGCAGAAGTGTTTGCAACGCAGAAGGTATTGAGCCGAGCTCGTCGAAGTAAGCAATGCCTCTATGGGCCTTCAAAACTCTTCCTGGAGTGAATACCTCCGGATGATCTAGATCGTAGCCCTCACGGATCTTCTGGATGCTTATACCACCAATTAGCTGTCTCGTTGTCATCATCGGGTCTCCGGGGATGCGAATCCACTTCCTCGGAATGAAAACGAGGTCTACAACGTTTTCTTCGAGCACCTTTTTCTTGCAGGAAAAGCATACAGGTTGCGTCGGATCGTCGTGGATCTTGCAACCCTTTATCGCAAGGAGTTTCTCAGGGAGGAGTTTCAGTACACTCTTTGAAAAAGTCGTTTTTCCGTAGCCTTTTTTCCCCTTGAAAAGAATGTTCGATCCGCTCATCAACGCAGTCTTAACAAGCTCCTTCTCTTTCGACTTTCCAACGATTTCGTGAAACGGATCTTTCTCAAAGAGCTCATAACGAATCAGATTCTCACGAACATAATCTGCTATGCTCTTGGAGTGAAAAACAGCGAATTCTTCGCTCCAAATGTCGATTTCTTCCCCATTAAGCCTGAACTTAGGAGCATTGCTCGGCTTCACCTTGACTTCTTCAAAGATATACTCGAATTCCATGCTCAATTTTCGAGCTCCTCTTATTTTACCGTTTTGGTCTTCGCTGAGAGAATCAAACCCTTGCTATCGCCCTTATGAAGGCGACGTCTTCCTTCGTTATGCCCTTTACAAGGAACATCAACGCTGAGTAGACGAGAATCGAGATCGGAATCGAAAAGAGCATCGAATCGAAATTCATAGCAACAAAGCCCATGACTATTGCACAGAAAAGTGGCTTTGCTATGAACTCGAGCTTTGGAAAAATTGCAAACTCTCTCGCACAGATCACTGCTAAGAGAATCCAAAAAACGACGTTTGAAAACACTGTTGCAATCGCTGCACCATCTATGCCATAAATCGGTATCAGAATCCAATTAAGGGCTACGTTCAGCCCCATGGAAAAAGTCAAAGGATAAAAGTTCAGCTCTGGCTTTTCCTTACTGCTGAAAATAGCTCCATAGATTCCGAAGATTGGAGAGATTAGAAGTAACGAGAGAATTCGCATTGCATTCAATCCTTGGATGTAATCTACGCCATAGGCGAGCAAAAGCAAGTTCTTAGCTATTGTGGCAACTCCGAATGCTGAAGGGATGCAAAGGGCTGAGGAATACTTGAAAGCCCTTGAGAAGGCTTTGCTCAAATCTTCGTCCTCGAGCTTAACAAAAACAGGCAATAAAACTGCGGGAATTGAGATCAAACCAGCGATTGCCGAAACTATGCTGAACCCAGCCCTGTAAAAGGCGACGTCTTCTGCCCTTAGAAAGTAGCCAATCATTACGATGTCCACATTTGCAAAAACAACCCAAGTGACGCTCAAGACGGCAGTAAACGCGACGAATCTAAGAACTCTCGATTTTTCAACACTTCTTTTTGCAACAAAAAGGCTTTGGTATCGCTTTAGCACGTAATAGACCGCAAAAACAAGCGTTAAGACTGCAGAGAAAACGATCGCGAGAAGTGCGCCAAGAAGGGAAAGACCGATCAAAACGAGAAGAAACGTAAAAAAGAGCTTTGTTGCTCCCGAAATCATGTTGCTTAGGAGGTTCAGCCTGAAATCGTTCATAGCATTTGCGATACCGAGGAACAGAGAGTTCATCGATGAGAAAACGAGGAATGTGGAGAGGAGGAGTAATGGCAACATTATCGGTTTGTCGAAGATTTGCGAAAGAAAATTGGCTGAGACCGCAACGATCGCAGAAATTGCAAGCGTAAGAGAGAGCTTAAATTTAAAAAGAAAACGAAAATACCCGCCTGCGAGGTTGTAGTCGTTCTTAGCAACCGCATCTGCGATGTAACGAGTTATAGCGCTGTTTATGCCGAGATCTGCAAATATTGAGAAGATGTAGATGATCGAAAGAGACAAGGTGTAGATTCCGAAGAGTTCCGGCTTTAAAGTTCTTGCCAAAAATATGACAACGATTAAGCCAGTCAAGTTCGCTATGAGTAGTGAAGAGCTGTTGTAGATCACGTTCTTCATCACAGTCCTTGCAAGCACGCAGAAGATTGGTCAGAGATTTAAAAATCATACCTTCCTGTAAACCTTCTCCGTAAGACTTACACATTCGAATCCCTGTGCTCGGATTGACTCACTTTTGCCGATTATGAGGTAACCACCCTCAACCAGAGCATTGTGAAAATCTCTGAGAACTTTTGTCTTTTGCTCTTCGGTAAAATAGATCATAACATTTCTGCAAAATATCGCATCCAAGAACTTCGTTATTGGTTCCTGCGAGGTTAAATCGTGTTTTTTGAATCTCACACGTTTTTTTACAAAATCTTTAACCTTAAAACGATTTCCGAGTTTTTCAAAATATTTTTGTTTGATTTTCTCATCCAAATTCTTCAGCTGAGATTCGCTGTAAATGCCAACTGCAGCCTTTTGCAAGCAATCCTCGTCGATGTCGGTTGCGTAGACTGTAAAGTCCGACTCCGTAGCTTCGAATGCACAAATTGCGATGCTGTAAGCTTCTTCGCCATAAGCGCAGCCCGCACTCCAAAACCTCAGCAACCTTTTTTTGCCCATCTCCGGTAAAATTCGGTTCATAAAAAATTCGAACGGCGTTTTGTCGCGCATAAAATCTGTTACATTGATGGCAATTGCATCTATCAGCTCATTAACTTCCCTTTCATTGCCCTTAAGGTAGCTATAGTATTCGGAAAGGTTTTGAAAACCGAGAATACGCATTCGGAGATCAATTCTCCTCCTTAAGTAGCTTTCTCTATACATCTCGAGCCTCAAACCGCTTTTTCTCGTAACGTAGCTAAGAATTGCTCTGAAAATCAAATCCATAGCTCTTCGCCGTTGCTGTAACGAACGAGTACCCTTCCATCGCTTGTGTAAAGGTAGACAGTTCTTCCAAGGGTTCCACCCACGTCTTCGGATATGATCCTTATTCCGCGGTTCTTCAGCTCTGTTCTGACCGCTTCAACGTTTCTGTCTCCAATTCGCAAATTATCGAGAGTTAAATGCTTAAAAATCTGCGCTCCTCCGGCGATCTTGGCAACCATATTTCTTTTCTTACCACCCATCGATAGGATAGAATCAAGCATAATTTCAACGGCTGAATCCACGAACTTTGCACTCTTTAGTCCATTAGACTTCGGAAGCATCGCATGCGCGAGTCCGGCGACTTTTAGCTTTGTTTCATATATTGCAATCGCAACGCAGGAACCGAGACCAATGGTTTTTAGGATTCCTGAATTTGCGATCTTTACCTCTCCAATCCCTACAACGAATTCCATGTTATCCCAACATGCCAAACATCTTCATTATGTATCCAAAGAACTTCTCATCGGGAACAAGAGTAATCAAGATTTGAATGGCGTCGTCCTTTTCTAAAAGTTCGGTTTCAAATATAATCACGTATTCACTCCTCTCTGCAATTTGTGCAACAATTGCCTCGAATATCGCAACGCTAACATCTTGGGCAAAGCTGGGTGGCGAAGGTAGTAGCATTACTCCGAGCATGTCTGCGATTGCGTTGCAGAAAGAAGATGAAAGAATGTTTCCGATCTCCATTATCGTCGATTCCAAAAGGGTCACGTCATCGATTAAGAGCTTTGCGAGCTTCTCAGCATTGGGGAAGGATATGTATAGATATCCGCTTCTACCGTTTTCCACGTCTTCGAGTGCTGTGACAACACCGCTGACAAGCTCCTCTTCGAAGTAGTTGTGAATTTCCGAGATCTTCGCAAAAATTACGTTTGGAACTTTCATCTCCACCATTTTTCCAAGCATCGCCGAAAGAGATGTTGCGGCATGCGCAACCCCGATGTTTCCGAGCTCCTTAAGTGCATCCATCTCATCTGAGTTAAGAATAAAACCACTCTTATCCAAATTTCTCACCCCCCAAAAGACTCGAGACGTCTACAATGGGCACAACAGTTCCGTCACCAAGAATTGTAACCCCACTAAATCCACGAACTTTCGAAAGAAAACCCGTCAATGGCTTTACAACTATTTCCTGCTGATCAACAATCGAATCAACGATTAAAGCGTATTTTTCGTTTTCCCTCTCAACAATTATCCCAACTTTTCTACCATTTCCGGTGTTACAACCAAAAATTTCGGAGAGCATAAAAGCGAAGATCGGTTTCCCTCTCACTATCAAAAACGGGTTTCCGTGTATTTTTCTCCAATTGCTCTCTTCGACATAAACTGCTTCAACGACGTTTGAAAGTGGAATTGCATAAGTCTGTCCACTAACTGAAACCAACAGAGACTTTATTATCGCAACCGTAGGTGGAAGATTTATCCTTATCTTCATCCCTTTTCCTTTTTCAGAGATTATCCTTAAACTGCCTCCGAGCTTCTCGACGGTTGTCTTAACAACGTCCATTCCTACACCTCTTCCCGAGATCTCCGTGGGAGTTTCTTTTGTCGAGAAACCTGGTAAAAATATAAGAGCTTTTATTTCTTCATCGCTTAGATTTGTATTCTCCGCAATTATTCCTTTCTCAATTGCCTTTTTCCTTATCCTATCCAAATCCAATCCTCTACCATCGTCTTCGATTTCTATGACGACGTTGCTTTTTTCTCTTTTAGCTGAGAGCCTTATCTTACCTGTTTCACTTTTTCCAACCGCAATCCTTTCTTCCGGAGTTTCGATGCCATGGTCAACCGCATTTCTGAGCAAGTGCATTATTGGATCACTTATTTCATCCAGAACGCTTCTGTCGAGCTCTGTGTCAAGACCTTCCATCGTAAACTCCACTTTCTTCCCAAGCTTTCTCGCAAGGTCACGAACCATCCTCGGGAATTTGTTGAAAACTTTCTCAACCTTGACCATGCGAAGCTTCATAACCTCGTCTTGGAGCCTTGTAACAGACTTGTCCATGATGTTTATCGCCTCGCTGAGCTCTGGAACACTGTATTTTGATGCAAGCTGGAGCAATCTTCCCCTTATGATCACGAGTTCTCCGATTAAATTCATTATCGTGTCTAAAACTTGAACATCGACACGAATGCTCTCGGACTTCTTGATTTCCCTCTTCTCGAACTTTGCTTCCTCATCCTCGACCTTCTTTTCTACCTTGGATTCGAAACTTGAACTCTGCTTTGCGATCTCGTTTATCGAAAACTTCTCGATCTCTGAAACTGCACTTAAAGCGTTGTCAATTGCATTTGCATTTCCCTTCGCATACACCACAAAAAAATCACATCCTTCCTCGATCTTCGCCTCTTCTGGTTCTGTAGCCTTGACTTCGCAAACGCCTTTCAGCGTTTCGAGAATCAATAATCCACGAACTCCCTTCATCTGGCAATCTTCCGCCAGCTTGATCGTTATCCTCAGATTAGCGTCCTGAAAATCTTTTGGAACGAGATCGAGCTTTTTGACATCGTTTTCTTCCTCAAAGATACATGAGAGTTTTTCCAAAATTTGCCCGTAGTCAACGTTGTCGTTGTTTTCAACCTCGATTTTGTTAAGCATTTCCGAGATCGCGTCAACGCTTAAAAGCAAGACATCCACAATTTCTTCACTCACATCCCTTCCCCTAAGTTGCCCAAGTGCGCTTTCGAGCCTATGACAGAAGTTCTCGAGAATCTTGAACTCCATGAAACCAGCCATCCCCTTTATCGTGTGCACAGCCCTAAAGATCTCGTCTATCGCACTCTTATCGCCCTTCTCAAGCCTTAGAAAACTCTGGTTCATCAGTTCAACCAACTCTCTTGCCTCTTGGAGAAATTCGGCTTTGTAGTCTGTCAACCTATCACCTCCACAAACCTCGCAATCTCTTCCGCGATCTCGAAAAGTGGTTTCACGGAATCTGCAACTCCGAGATCGATCACAGCCTTTGGCATCCCAAATACAACGCATGTGTCCTCACTGCATGCAATAACTTTGCCACCGAGATCGTGGATTTTCTTCATTCCTTTTGCTCCATCTTCGCCCATTCCAGTAAGCACAACCCCAACTACGTTCCCACCGTAAACTTGTGCTATTGACTCCGCTGTAATATCAACAGAAGGTTTCACGTTGTTTACAGGCTCGCCGTCGACCACTTTTATTCGCACAACGTTCAAAGCCCTTCTCAGCTTCATGTGTCGTC
>Ga0209080_1000273_pt1 | contig 38126 bp, 37 predicted proteins | sample JNZ110809AmetaG_FD_184123 | JGI IMG/M metagenome (GOLD analysis project Ga0209080, IMG submission 184123) | Hot spring microbial communities from Jinze hot spring, China to study Microbial Dark Matter (Phase II) - JNZ 110809A (SPAdes) (version 3) ...
CACCTAAGTTACTACATGTAGTGTTGACTGAGCATCTAGTTGGGCCGGTAGCTCAGCTGGAAGAGCACTCGGTTCGCACCCGAGGGGTCCCGGGTTCAAATCCCGGCCGGTCCACCAAACAATTACTTGATTTGATGGTTTAAATAATGGTAATAAATGTCTGAATCTTATTATCTACATCTAGAGAATTATGGTTAAAAAGATGATAAAAAATAATTGATGGAGAGATTCTATAGGAAGAGTAGATAGGGTATTAGGACTGAGGCTGCTACAGCCATTACCTTTATCATTATGTTTATAGCTGGTCCTGATGCATCTTTTAATGGATCTCCCACAGTATCTCCAACAACTGCAGCTTTGTGAGTATCAGAACCCTTTCCTCCTAGGTTGCCCATCTCTATGTACTTTTTAGCATTATCCCAGGTGTTACCTACATTTCCTTGGAATAGTCCTAGCAGTAGCCCTGAAGCTACAGCACCTATGAGTAAGCCTCCGACTGCTGCTGCTCCTCTCCACGGGTCTCCTGTTCCATAGCCAAGCACCATGCCTATGAGTATAGGTGTTGCTAATGCTAGTATTCCTGGAGCTATAAGCCTTCTTATGGCATAGAATGTAACTATCCTTACCGCTTTCTCGTAATCTGGTCTCTCTTTCCATTCAAGTATACCTGGTCTCTCTCTAAACTGTCTCCTAATCTCATCGACTAGTTTTCCTGCAGCTGCTGTTGTAGCTTGAATGACCATGGCTACAAAGAATGCAACCATTACAACACCTATGATTATGCCTCCTAAGAAGAATACTCCATAATCTATGTTGCCTATGTTGAATATCTTGCTCAAGACCATCTCTATACTCTCTTTCTTTATATCAGCTATGACGCTCACATAGCTGAATATCAGTCCTAGAGCTGTTAGAGCTGCTGATCCAATTGCATAGCCTTTAGATATAGACTTCATGGTGTTTCCAGCTGAATCGAGTTTATCAGCTAGATCTCTTACAAATTCTTCATAACCTGCTTGTTCAGCTAAACCTGCAGCATTATCTACCACAGGTCCATATGCATCTGCTGCAACAATGATCGGTGCTACAGCAAGCATACCTGTACCAGCTAGTGCTGCGGCATACATACCGGAGAGTAATGGTTCTCTTGTTATAGATGCTCCTAATGTGTAAGAGGCTATTACTGCTAAAGCTATTGCTATACTAGGTATAAACACGCTATAGAATCCCATAGACATACCACTAAGAATTGTTAAAGCAGGACCGAATTGCGAATGTTCAGCCACTATTTTAACAGGTCTGTATAGAGGTGATGTGAAGTAGTCTGATGTAAAGCCCACTATAGCTCCAACTATAAGCCCTAGTACACCTACACCCCATAGTGTTGCTAATGAAGGATTTACTGCAAATGTCGCTATACCGTTGATAAGTATAGCAAAGAGTATAGCTAGAATAGATGCTAGTGTTAATGTTTTGCTAGGCTCTTTGATAGGCGATATAGAGATGAATTGAGACGATATAAGCGATGTTACTAGAGCTATAGATGAGAAAAGTAAGGGATATGCCATTAGATCTGTATTCCCCACTATACTACTGAGTACACCGCCTATAACCATTGGCGCTATTATTGCTTCTACATATGATTCAAAGAGATCTGCACCCATACCAGCACAATCACCAACATTATCACCAACATTATCAGCTATAACGCCTGGATTTCTTGGATCGTCTTCCGGAATACCCCTCTCGACCTTGCCAACAAGGTCTGCACCTACATCTGCAGCTTTTGTATATATACCTCCACCAACTCTTGCAAAAAGAGCTACAGTACTTGCTCCAAAGGCATAGCCTAGAAGTATTTTAGCTGCTTCTACTTCACCTACATATGTCTTTAGGCATATGAAGAGTATTGATATGAGTAGTAACCCTATGCCACCAACCATAAAACCTGTAACAGAGCCTCCTCTAAATGCTAGAGATAGAGCTTCTCTCAAACTTTTTCTAGATAGTGTGTTCAAGACCCTTATATTGGATTCAACAGCCATAAGCATACCAATCACACTTACAGCCATGGAGCTTATACCACCAACAAGATACATAGCACCAGTAAGAACAACAGACATATTGTTGACAACAAAACCTCCAGCAACAATCAAAATTGTTATTGCTCCAACAACAGCCATAATGACTCTATACTGAGCACCTATATATGCTTTAGCAGCACTCATGATATACCCATGTATCTCTATAGCCCGTCTCTCTTCTTCACTATCTCTTGAAGGCAACCTCCTCTTTATATCAAACACTAGTGCAAGAACATAAAACAACGATACCAAACCAGCAACAATACCTAAGTATAGTGATAAACTTAGTATACTACTCATCTATTCATCACCTTCTATGAAACCAAAAAGCCAAAAAGAAGAGATAAAAAACTTAACGCATAAAATCTAGAAGAATATATCTAAAAACAATACATATCTAGACAAATAAACCCAAAAACCCACAAATAGTACTCCACATAGTACCACTCTCTCTGGGCCCGTAGCTCAGCCAGGAATAGAGCGCCGGCCTGCGGAGCCGGTGGTCAGGGGTTCAAATCCCCTCGGGCCCGCCAATCAATTAAGATCATTTGGCTATCTAGAGACATAAAATTATTAACCTAGATCGCTACTTCAGTTCAGAACGAATTAGATGTAGATTAAAGCACTAGATGCAATAGCTTTAGTAATGATGCAGTAGGTAAGGTATATATGTTTCAAATCTAGATAAAGATTCTTGTCACAATATTCTCTTACCTTGTTGATGAATACTGAAAAGAAAGTCTATATAATAAGTTGGGTTTAGCTATATAACGATACAGAGATTGCTGAAAGATGATATCATTCATTAAGTTGGACACATAATCCATCTACTGTAGTTAACTATAATCTAATCAATATTGTCAAGAAAATCGGTAGATATAGGTTGCTTCAGTAGATAAATAGATAATCTTTTTGAGTTAATAAGTAATCTGAGGTGCTTACTCTATGAAGAAGATTTTCGTTGGTCTTATTAGAGATCATAAGACTAGAGTTGGGAGAATTAAGGCTTGTAAAGGTGCATAGTTTTGGTTGTAAGGGTTAAGGTTAGGATTATCTGTGGTAGTAAAAGTATTGATGTAAGTGCTTTAGCTAATAGTGGTTACGAATCAGAAACACCACAAATTTTAATTCCTATACCTGTTGCCCAGACTCTAGGGCTTTGGCCTCCTACACAAAGCTTTGAAGAAACAGTTTTTGAAACTGCTGGAGGACCCTTAAGAGTCTGGATTGCGCCTAGGATCTGTAAATCTGTAGTAGTTGCAGAAGACACTATATCATCTGAAGTAGATATCGATATAGTTATATCGCCTCTAGCTGATGAGGTTCTTTTAAGCGATAAAACTATTAGTGAATTCCAACTTGTGTTAGAAGATGTTGGCAAAGGTTTATGGAGATTTAGGTGGGAACCTACCACCAAACTTAGAAAAAGTGAGCCACCAAAATACTGGAAATAAATGTTACATACTCTAAACATATGATAGAGCAGAAAGATGTCCATCTCTAACGATGAGAATCATTGAATGAGTAAAGAATGTTGCAAATCTCTAACAATTCTTATAGATAGAAGATTCTGACAAGCTATTAAAGCAAAAACATTAACTACTATCACGATTCTCTCACAGAGCTAACAGCAAACCATTTCTAGATACTCCACCCAGTTTTTCAAGCTCTTTCAAAATCTTCTCAAAATTCTCTTGAGCCTCTAACTTCCTCAAAATCTCTTCAATATATCTGCAACTCTCTTCAGCCAAGTTGACCCCATCCCTATACTTCTTCATCTTCTCCTTAACCTCTTTCCTAATTTTAATACTAAAAACAGTATCCACATAAACCACCCAGTATACCATAGTGATCTATCAGCCATCAAACTCTAGTCTTGAGGAGAGAGTTCTGGAGAGGGTTGGAGTTTCTTTTCATTTTATTGAATATCTTGGCTTGAACTAAAGCAATTGTTTAGTGTTTGTCTAGACTAGGTACTGAAATAGTCTACCTATTTCTGAAGGTTTGTAGACATTAGTTATTTTCCCATCTCTTAGTGTGCATATGTTTGTGCATTCTTTAGCCACTAAGATGTCGTGTGTAGCTACAATAAATGTCTGACCAAGCTTATTGTTGAGCTTTTTAATTAAATCTATAAGTTTCTTCGTGTTATCTGTATCTAGTGCTCCTGTGGGTTCATCCATAAGAATTATTGCAGGATTGACTGCTAGAGCACGAGCAATTGCAACACGTTGTTGTTCACCTCCACTAAGTGTATCTGGTGTTCTATTCGCTAAATGTTGAATACCTACAAGCTGGAGCAACTCTATTGCTCTCTCTTTCCTTTCTTTCTCTTTAACACCTAGAAGATACATAGGTAGCTCTACGTTTTCGAGTACCGATAATGTAGGTATTAAGTTGTAGAATTGAAATACGTAGCCTATCTTCCTGAGCCTAAACTCTACTAACTCTCTTTCATTAAGGCTACATAAATCAATTCCATCTACAATTACTTTACCTATATCAACTCTATCCAACCCTCCAATGATATTGAGTAACGTTGTTTTTCCAGAACCCGAAGGCCCAACTATACATACTATTTCGCTTCGTTGAACGTCTAGATCAATTCCTCTAAGTGCTTGAACGTACTGTTTACCGTATCTATAGGTCTTAACAACATTTCTTAGCTGAACAACAACACCCTTAGACATGCTTTAAAGCCTCAACAGGTTTTAGTCTATAAGCTCTATAAGCAGGATAAATACCTGCTATAATGCCTACAGCTATACCCAAGAATAGAGATAATGCTATCGTTAAAGGAGTTATCGATAGACTAAACTGGGTTTGTTGTAAATATGGTTGACTTAATCCTCTTCCAGGTGTGCTGAAAAATCTTTGTATACCTGCTTGAGCTAGTATAGGCGCTATAATATAGGATAGCACTAAACCTATGAATATACCTACGCCACCCCCGATAAAACCAAGAATCGTTGATTCTAATAGAAACAACTTCAAGATAAAACTATTGCTTGCACCAATAGCTTTTAGTATTCCTATCTCTCTTGTTCTCTCAGCTACAGCCATGGTCATGGTATTCATAACACCAAAAACTCCTGCAGTAATAGCCACAAGACCTATTATTGTAAAGAAGTATGTGACAGTATTGATTGCCTGAGATACATTTTGGATTGTGGCGATAGGTACAAATACTGATACACCTGGTACTAAGTTTGTTATTTGTTGCGCTACTTCTTGAGCCTGTGAAGGATCTACACATTTTATAAGTATCTGAGAAATCTTGTTGTTAAGTCCGCTTATGTTTTGCGCAATATCTATAGGAATATAGATAAAGTTTTCAGCAAATCTATTGAGACCCCTATATATACCCACAACAGTGAGAGTAGCACTCTTATTACCGAACTCGAGAACAATATTATCCCCTACAGAAATTTCTAACTCATCAGCTATAGCTCTACCCACCACAACCTCATATACATTTAGTCTACTTAAGAACCTCCCCTCCTCGATTTCGAGTAATGATACTGACATATAACTCGAAGGATCAATACCATAGACATCTACCTCAATCATGTTCCCAGATGACGATACACTAGCTCTATATAGCAGAACTGGTGATAAAGTGAGAATACCCGGAATAGCGGATATATGTTTTAAAGTCTCTATATCAATGTATTGATAAACAAAGGGTTGGAAAGATACACCCTGTCGAGCTCTAGACATTATACTTGTTGAGAAACCTCTAGTACCATTGTAAACAACTATATCTGCCCCTGATATTCTTCTAATAAGCTCTAAAGATCTTTGCGTACCAGATGCTGATATAGATAGAAGTGAAAACATTAATCCTACACCAACAGCTACACCAAGAATAGTTAGCACCGTTCTCGACTTTCTCTTAGCGATACTTCTTAATATGATGGTAAACACATTCATTATTTAAGAACACCTCCAAACCATCGATACCATAGTTAAGAAATTATAAGAATTGCTCACATCTTGTGAAGGGTCATAGACATCTGAATAAAGGTAACATGATGAATCTCGTGTAGCTCATCCACTCTCAAAGCTCTACACAAAGAATAGGTTCTAGAGTTTATCTAGAGTTTACCGACTAGCTAAACTATGAATAAACTCTACCTTTGTTAGGTTTAACCATCGATACTATAACCCAGTAGTTTTCGTTCCACAGATCCCTATCCTCCTACAACAATACTTACTGTAGGTTTAATACACGTAATACTATAACAATCTATAGATAGATCTGAAGTACTTGAATTCGATTCTGATATATTCATAACATTCTGTTTAAGCTAATCACTAACCCCAACAACTATGTCTTCTCACGAAACCATACCTCAATCGCTTTATGGAGTTCATTATGTTTGAAGGTACTGTTTCTTTGTGATGGAGAGAAGTTTTGCGTGATTGCATAGATATGTGATGTTCTTAATGTTTTGACTTAGATCTTGAGGTACACCTATAGCTCGAATATTAGGTTTCTCATTATTGGGTCTGGGATAGTATATGTATCTCCTTTCTTCTCTATTATTATAGCTTTCTCCAGATTTTGGATCATGTCGCTGAGCACTTTGCTATTTATATTCATAGCGTTCTTGAGTTCACTCCATCTAGCTGGCAAAAGCTTCAATAATTTTATGTATTTCTCAGGTATTTTACGCGACTCTAGAAATTTTTTGAGTTCTTCTAGAAGTATTTGTTTTCCTTCTTGATATACTTGTTCTAATGCTTCTTTATGTGTTAATCTACGTACACACCTCATATTTCCGTAGTAAGCTAGCCATCCTGGATATCCTCCAAGTAGATCTATAGCTTCTTCTAGCTCATTTAATGGTGCATCTAGTTTACATTCTCTGAATCCTTTAGAAAGAAATTCTAGGCTTTGCTCATGTGTAAAAGGCTTTAGCGTTATTTTAGCAGGCTGTCTTCCATATAAAGGGCTGTGAGGTGTTGGTTCTAGTAACCCAGTTATAAGCCCTACCATAGAGCCTGTAAAGATAATCCTTATATCATATGTATCCCACACCTTCTTGAGAAGTTTAAGAGTATAGTTCACAGGTAGATCTTGAGCTTCATCAAATCCTATCACCTTTCCATCAAACTTCGAGAAAACATCTTCAGCTAACCTAGACCAAGAAATAGTTAAAGGACCTACACTAACCTCTACACCAAGTTTTCTAGCATACTTCATAAGCTCTTCAACCAACCCTTTAACACTTCTAACACCAGAAAGATTGATGTAGATACCATCAACTTCGTGAAGGAATGTCTTAAGCAAAGACGTTTTCCCCATCATCCTCCTACCTAAGATAACAATCCATTCACTACCTACAAGCCTATGCAATATCTCTAACTCTTCCTCACGATCAAAAAGCTCATCTCTTCTCTCTTTAGGTCTAAGATCAAATAACATAAGCAGTTACCTAGGTAACTAGTTACCTAGGTAACTAATATCCTCTCTAGACAGACACTAAATCATTGTTTCAGTCCAAGCCAAGATATTCAATAAAACAAAAAGAAGCTCTAAACAATAAAATACAGTTTCTAATAAAGGTAACTTAAAATCGTCTCTACAATACCATAAGCCTTATGTTAACAACCTACTAAAAGATACTGTTAAAGGACGAGCTTTTACACAAACAATATTATAGAACTATGTATAGGATGTTTCGGGATCCATATCTATTCATATTGGTTAATGTAGATTGAGTTGCCGTGTTTCCTAGAATCATCGGCAAAGAGAGGTTCATAGAGCTTTACCCTTCGTCAACAGCTCACTAGCTCATCGAATCCGAACTATCCAAACCCTTGGCCATCTATACATCTTTAGGTAATCGATTCTCGGAATCCATAGAAGTATTCCCAATAGTTTAATTCTCGCGTACCTTGCTGAATTCTCAATAAACCTTTAATTTGTAAACATCTGTTTCCCCAATGTTTAGGATGTATTAGTATTTTATTTTCGAGGCTCTTCCAAGCCTTTCTATAGTATCATTATGTTTTCTCTACCATTTACTACACCTATGTATATTTGAATAATTGTAGATGTATTTTATCATAGACTTACGGACTTTAGAACATAGGCTTGTAATCTATGTAGTGATATCACTAGTTGTTGCTATATTAACGTATTTTTTAGCGATATTCATGAGTTTTCTGTCGTCGGTTACTAATGTTAGATTGTTTTTCATTGCGATATATATGTAGGATGCATCATAGATTGTTATCCCTTCTCTTACAGCTATATCCATAACATCTTTCTCGAAACCTCTTATTGTGTGTAGATCTAGTATGTTGAAGATCTTAGAGAGTAGCTCAATTAATTTATAGACTATCTCAATCCTTATCTTCTTAAGAAGATGGTATTCTTTCCAAATAGCATTGGCAGTCTCGTAGATAGCAAGATCTAAGGTATGTCCACCTAGGAGAACCCTTAATTCACCTCTCTTTACGAGATTAAGTATTGCATTTGCATCATAGAGATACAATACTATCTACCTTCCCTATCCTCTCTTATCAGCTCAATAATTTCTTCATCTGATACATGAGATAGCTCCTTAGAGAGCTCTCTAGATACTTCCTCAAGTTCTTCAAGCATTCGTTTTTTAACTTCTTCTTCAAGAGCTCTCCTAATAATAGGACCAGGCTTTATACCATATCTACTTAGAAGCTCTTTCAATTTCTTGGGGATTTTAGCAGATACTGTAACGTAATTCATAAACACACCCTAGGTAGATACTGCAGTAAACCTATATAAAGTTTACCTAATAGGAATACCTTTTTACTAACATAGTTTATCCATTCAATGACTCTCCTTGCTAGAGACAGACATCTTTCTGCCCTAGTTTTTGTGTATGTTATAGTTCTCTACTTAGATAGTGTGATAGAGTGTAGTGAGGTGTTAAGACCTCACAGAATGTAATCAGATCACCACCTACTTCTATATCTTTTAGTGTATCAATTAACTCAACCAAATCGTGTATAAAGATGAACCCTGTGGAAAAACTATTAGGGATTTTAGATATAGAGTTCAGCTACTTGATGTGCCTCAAAACAAGTTAACTAGAAGTGTCTTTCAGTGGGATGTTTTCAGCATTATTTAGAAATACATCAGCTTTTTCAATCCACTTAGTAGCAAGTTTAATGTTTTTCAAAACCCACCTTAATCCATAATCATTACACCGTATTATTAATAAATACTAAATAATAAATATACTGATTTAGAGTATTATAGTAAAGAGGTATACAACATTAACAACAATGCGTCTACTTTCCAAACAACAATATAATCAACATTTAAAGCCCTAGACATCAATTTACCTATGCCAAGATCTTCCTCAAAAACCTTTAGAGTCACGATGCTAAAAGTTTGTTACAGACTATATGGTGTGAAGGATAGAGAAGACCTTATCTATACATCTATACGTTAAGGGGTCTGAAGCCTCTAGCGGTTGGTAATTACCCTTATCCATTAGATAGATCATTTCAGTTATTTTAGGTACTTCAGTTTTTCCAATTCCTCTGGAGCCTTTTCTGATTGTTTCACGTCTCTTAACATTTATCGGGTTGAGCTTTATTATCGGTGTCTATACGACCTGTTCCTTGCTTATAGATCTCCGAGAATCCTCTTAACATCATCGATATCGGATACATCTACATCCATACCCATGTACTTTAGACTATTATTGGCTACACTATAGAAAGCGATAAGCGAATAGACATCTCTTCCGACAACCTTGTAGGCAAGTAGTCTAATGAACTCATTGCTCTTTGCGATTAGAACCACATCCCTTTTTACCCAGTCGACTAAACCCTTGCTGTCTATACATGTGTAGAAGGAATTCAAATCATCAACAGCCAAGTGTCTTTCACAATCGGACACAAGTCTCTTTATATCGTTCTCATCCACATTCATCACCTAAAAGCAGTGACATTCGGTACTTTCCCTGGTTGTCTCCCATCTTTATTTTATTTCGTTGGTTATAAGTTTTTATGGTAGGTTAGGGAGCTGTTTCCTGTCTATAAGTTTCTTCTATAGAGTTTGTGAAAACTATAAACTTACAGAAACCTTGGAATGAAGAACGGTTTTGGAAATCTATCGAACCTCATCAGGAACTGGAGGCTGTTTGATGCTGAGTATTTTGCTGCTGATTGTTTTATTGGTTAGTTTGCTAGTTTTTATACCTATAAAGAATATCTCTTTTACCCATAGCCGTGAATAGTAGAAGAATCTGTAACCAATGATACATCACAAGTTCTGTTACAACTTAAAGGCCTTGTCTTTCATAGTGTGGAGGAGGTTGAAGAGGAAACGGTCTATAACCATGTATAGAGTGAATGCTAAAGAACTTATAACACAATATAGCGAAGATATAGCTATATTCTCTAGTTCTTGCCGTAACATTGTTAAACCATGATGTATAGGAATGTGCTATAAATGAAAAGGATATACCATGAATTTCTTGATCAGTAGCTCTATACCTATATCTAGATGTTATATATGGTCATAGGTCTAGTGACTGTTGTTCTTGATTACATTAATTGATTAATATTTAATCTATATTAGCTTCATAGACAGTATAGGTTAAGAGGTATGCTTTGTAGGGAATATAATCTTCAATCAATACATGATCACAATACCTTATGTAGAATACTATGTTATCCGAGATGTGATTCCACTTGTTTTAACAGAAGGATTGAAGATATAGAGAGATCTGGTATAGATGCTGTATATAGTTTTGGTAAAATAGCTATATCTAGAGGTGTATATGTTGTTGGTAAAGGTCATTCATCTATTGTTGCTCTAGCTCATCATTCTCTGTATGGTGTTGTAGCTCTAAAGATTAGGAGAACAGACTCTAAGAGATTTTCTCTAGTGTGGGAAGCTGAGATGCTCAGTAAAGCTTCAGCAACAGGATTCGTACCTAAAGTCTATATGGCTACAGAAGATGTATTGGTGAGAGAGTATATTGATGGACCGACATTAGCAGAGTTTTTTATGAATATAAAGAATAATCGAGAGATATTGTTAAAAGTTATAGAGAGTTTGCTGAAAGCATCATACCATATGGATAAGATAGGGATAGATCTTGTCGAAATATCTAGACCTTTTAACCAAGTTGTGTATCTTTGTGAAAATCCCTCAAAACCTTTCTTCATTGATCTTGAATCCGCTAAAATATCTCTACAACCTTCAAATGTGACGAAGGTACTTGGATTCATAATCAATGGCACTATCAATGGTGCTAAGATTAGAGAAATCATAGGTATTGAGCCTGATAAAGTAGGTATACTGATGAATTTAGCTAAAAGCTATAAAGCTGACAGTATTTGGAAGAAGAATATTGTTGATGAATTAGTTAAGATCATTATAGGCTAGACTGATATAATAAAAATGTTTAAAAGCATTGAGAAGGTTATTATCATAAGCATAGCTCTTTAAAGTTAGTGAAGACTTTATGGAGTACTACGTATATAGATATATCAATGGAGTAACCATATCTGTTTGGGATGTTGAAGAAATTATCTCAAGGATCAAGAAGGGTGAGACAAGATTTAAAGTAACTGTTGATCTTGGTCTTAGAGAAACTGATATAGAGTATAGAAACGGTGTGGTAGTGATTAGTGGCGATACTATAGACATTAATGAACTTAATGCTGTACGTGAAGGTTTTCTATACAAGTTAATTGATGGTCGTCTCCATAGACTTGACATGTATAGCGATGGTAAGTACTATAAGCTGAGGCCTGTGGCACGAAATAAAGCTCCAACTATAGAGATCAACGGTATACATATGCATAGAATACAGAGTATAGATCCGTGGACCGATAGTTTTACAAAAATTAGGAGTATTTCTAGAAGGATAAAGAATGCTAGAGTTCTAGATATATGTACAGGTCTTGGCTATACAGCCATAGCTGAGGTCATGTTTGGTGCTAAATCTGTAGTTACAGTAGAACTTGATAGCAATGTTCTATATCTAGCATCACTTAATCCCTGGTCTAGAAAACTGGAAGACCCTAAGATCTCTATAGTTTTAGGAGATGCTTTCAATGTGCTAGATGAATTAGGTGAAGAAGACTTCGATGTTGTTGTACATGATCCTCCAAGATTTGAAATAGCTGGAGAACTTTATAGCTATGAATTCTATAAGAAGGTGTATAGAATTCTTAAAAAGAATGGAGTATTTGTACACTACACGGGAAATCCAGCTAAACATAGTAACATCGATATAATTAAGGGTATAAAGAATAGGTTAAGTAGAGCCGAATTTAGTGAAATTCATTGGATAGAAAGTATCAAAGGATTCAAGGCAATTAAAGTAACGTAGACTGTTTCTCTATAAAAGTTTTCAAGATGTTTTAGCCACCATAGTTGTTTAGAAAATTTAAATAATTAACAAAAACAATCAAAGCTTATAGAAATTACTCAAAACACTTTATGATCTATCTATTGTTTATGTAGTTGGTTTAATAGGTATTGTGCATAAGAATACTGTTCTTCCTTTATAGATGTTTCTATAGCTATGAACTTTATTGGGCGGTATGTATATAGCTGTAAAGGGTTTTAGATAATGTTCTTCATCTTCTACAGAAACCTTTAGCTCACCTTCGAGTACTAGAATCTCGTGTTCCCATGGATGACTATGGGCCTCGATGTATCCACCTTCATCCATTTCGAAAATCCTCATCGAAAACGTTGGCATTTCGTCTACAGAAAACAATACCTTTATCCATGTATTCACACCATTCTCAACTCTTTGTTTAGGAACCTCATACACATTAACGATCTTAACACGATTCATGTTTACAACCATTTTGATCATCTTCTGAGTACTTTAGCTAGATACACATATAAGCTTCTGTCTAGCTATAAACTTTGATTCGTAACCTAAATAGGGTGGAAGTATGGCTACAGAAGACTGGAAAACATATGCTAAACCTATAGAGACTGAAATAAAGAAGGATGTACGAGACGAAGTACACGAGTTCTTGACCAAGGTCTTTAATGTTTACATGGTTAAAATGCCTCCACACATGTTTAGGCAGCTAGATGTTGTTAGAGACAAGCTCATTGTGTTAACATCTAGATTCAGTAATGAGTATTATGAAGATCTGTGCGACACCTTCTCTAAGGTCTACAGATTGATAGTTCTAGATAAAGATGTACCTGAAGATGTAAAAAAGCTTGTTAGAGAACTTTCGGAAAAAACAAACAGTTTCTTTAGTTCTAGAGGTATGCATATTTGTGTGAAGGAGTTGAGATACCATAACCTAAGAATCAAAGTACTATTCAATTCATCACCACTTAAAGACACAAATGTTGTAGTAGAAGCTGAAGGAAGGGTTGTAGCATCAAGTAAAACAGATAGCAATGGTGTTTGCGTAGTAGAGGTTCCAGAAGGTAAGTACTCTATCTACACCTATAAATACGTTAAGGAAGGTGAGTATGTATACGAAGAAAAAATTGTGTCTATACCGACAGAATTAGAGGTAATATTCAATGTAACTGAAACCAAGTCTGCTAGCGAAATAGCTAGAGAAAGAGGTGGCAGACCGCTTATAAGAGAGGTTACAGAATCTAATAAGTAGTTTTCCTTTATATACCTTTTCTAGATCTTCCAATACACGTTATTTTGTGGATGGATTCTAAGTCAAATTAGTTAAAGAGTAGCAGTATATTATTTATTGTTATGTGTAGCTAAACTTTGGATAGAGACAGTTATTGATTACATGTTGTATTCGCAGACTCTATACGTCTTCTCTTTATAGCTATAGAATTCGATAACTATTCTATCTTTCGACAGAAGGAAAACTTCATCTAGAGCATTCCATAGATCCTCAATTGTTTTTATCTTGAAATTGTCTATAGCTACTATGATATCTCCTACGCTTATTCCACAGATAGATGAAAGCTTATTATTGAGTATGCTAGACACTACAACTCCTTCAATTCCTTCTTTAGATCCGAACCTGTACTCGATAACCCTTATACCCAACTTAATGTGGTCTATGTATCCGTATTTTTTGAGTATATTGTAGCTGTAATAGATTCTTTTAGAGGGGACTATTAGTGTGAATTCATGGGTGTTGAAAGCACTACCCGTTATTATGCCTACTGCTTTTCCATAGATATCTATCAGGGGACCTCCACTCATTCCCGGTATCACTGGTGCACTGGCTGTTAATAGACCTTCGATATACTCATTACCTATAGCTGCATTTATCTTGTGTCCACTTATTATTCCTAAGGAGAAAAATGGTCTTAGAAGACCGAGAGGCATGCCACATGCTAAAACAATACTCCCTATAGGTGGTACTTCTAGCTCTAGAGAAAGCGGATCCAAGACTCTATTACTTTCTATGAATAACAAATCCCATCTATTGTCGATACCCTTTACTCTACCTTCAGAAGATTCCCCATTGCTATCAATAACGCATACATGGTCCTTTGGCTCTATATGCGCTACAGAAACAACAATATCTCTGTTTATTGCGAAACCTGTAGCAAAATGTTCAAATTCATACCCATTTCTACATGAATAGTCTCTAGGTATAGAAACTATATAGAGAGAATTCAGAGTTTTAGAAATAATAGATACAATCCATTTATTTAGTACCGTGACCACATTACCTTTAAATAAATCATTTGCTATATCTCTATTATTCATACAATATCCCTTATTCTACATATATTATTTGACGTAAAGGTTATTTTGAGTAAATAGCCTTATCAAGCAGTAAAAAGAAAAAGAGAACACCATGGCGAGGCATGATGGCGTGTTTAAAGATATATATTAAAGGTGTTGTTAAAGGAGTAGGGTATCTAGCTTATATCTATATACAGGCCAAAAAACTTGATGTAAAAGGATACGCTCGTTATCTTAGCGATGATTTTGTAGAGGTTATAGCTATAGGTAGTGAAGATGCTATAAATAAGTTAGTAGATAGGTTGAAATATCATGATACCATGGCCATAGTAAATGATGTTAAGATTAATGAGTGTGATATTGTGGCAACTAGTATGGAGGATTTTGAGGTATACTTTAACTAGAGCTTGTTAAGAATAGATCCGATTATCGAATCACATTCGGCATACTTCTTTAGCACCATATAAGCTTTATCAGAAGCAATAAGTTTTCCATTCTCTTCCTTAACCAGGTTCATGAGCTTTAACATATTCACATCAAGTAGTATTTCTTTCGAAACACCTACTCCATATCCATTTTTTCCATTTACTTGGTATCCCGTATCGATACCGTGTTTATGTAGATACGATAAATAGGATGCGATATCCTTAATTGTCAGACCATTCTTGCTTTTGGCTATTATAGCTAAGATAATCATCTGGGGAGGGGTCTTCTGATTCAAGGTCATCTCCAAGGTTGTACTAAGATGATAATACCATATAACTACTGAGACCAACACATAGTCCATATGATGGTGATTTCTATTTTCGAGCAAGCTTAGTAACATTTGACTGAATTTTCTGAAAAAAGTTTCTTTACGATATCTTGGTTTCTATAGGTATCAGAGACAAATTTTATAACATCACACATATTCTCGCTACCCTTCTTGTTTCTAATGATGAGATTAAGAAAGGCTTTATAGCCGGGTACAGTTCTATTGAGTTTCTCCTCATCTATTACTCTCAATGTAATCAGCCTTTCCTAATATCACCAGTAGCATGTATTACAGCAGTATTATCTTTTGAAGCTTAAGCGACTAACAATCATAAGTAAGCAATATAATTTAGTTCGCAGTGAAGAGTCGACCTCTATTTATACCTTTCAGCAGTTAATTAGATTAAATTTAATGTGAAATAGATCTTAGAATAGGCACAAGACGTGTGAAATTTTCAGGGATCTGGAGCATCACTAGATTATTATAGACTGCAGTTTCGTGGTACTAAAGGAACTATTGACTATTCTCTATATGCTATAACATCGATTTCTACCTTTACGCTCCGAGGTAATGCCGACACCTGTACTGTTGTTCTAGCCGGTGGCTCCTTATCGAAGTAGAGACTATAAATGGTATTGAAGTCCTGAAGATCGCTCAAATCGGTCAGATATACTGTGACCTTGACTACATCCTTAAGTGAATAATTGCATGCCTCAAGTATCGACTTTATATTCTCTAGAACTCTTCGTGTTTGACTCTTTATATCTCCTTCGATAACATGACCCGTGGAGGGATCTATGGGTATCTGACCTGAGATAAATAGCCATGGTCCTATCTTTACTGCCTGCGAATAAGGTCCTACAGGTTTTGGTGCTTTGTCTGTGTATATCACCTCTTTAGACATGATGAGTGCCTCAACATCATTACTATATATCTCTAATATCATTCATAGGATATAAATACCTATCTGTTAGCCATTCTTGGTATGTTAACATACTGTCGAATTTTCCGTTTATCGATACGTCGTTATGTTAACGTTTAGACAAACATTTAATCAAGTTGTAACAAATCTCTGTTGTGGTATAGCTTATTGAATTAGATTAACTTATTAAATTAATCCGGTTATGCACTAGTACGTAATAAGTATAGATGTATACAATAATGTTGTTAAATCTTAAATATCTCTATAGCAGTTTCAGAAGCATTAGAATGGGGAATACTGGTGCTACCTACTGTAACAGCTGAGGAACTGATATACGATATTTTAAAAGCTATTCCTTTGTTCATATATATAGTATTTTTAGTGCGTTTCGTTACAAAGCATCTCTACAACTTTATGATCTCTAAAGGCTTAAAACATAATGTTGCTGTATACTTCAATAGAAAGATCATACACATGATGAGTGGAGGTATTGTTGCACTCCTTGTACCGCTATTATTCATCGAGCCTTTTGTCCCGATGTTTTTTGCATATCTATTGGCTATTGCTATATATCTACCACATAGATCCAGAAGGATAACGAGCTGGTTTCAAACTGAAGACAATATATATGAAGTTAATTTCTGTGTAGCTTGGGGAACATCGATATTCGTTTTATGGATCTTAACTGGAGATCCGTGGATAGCCATTCTACCTGCTCTAGCTATATCTTTTGGTGATGCTGTTACAGGTTTGGTCAGAAACATAGTCTTTGGATATAGAACGAAACACTGGGTGGGGAACATAGCCATGGCTATCGTTATGATGCCTATAGGCTATGTATTCTCAGGATTGATAGGTTCTCTAGCTATGGGTATAGCATCAATTGTAGAAAGAATAGAAATAAATCCCGTAGACGATAACATCTTTATAACACTTGCAGTAACAGCTATAATAGCTATAAACTATCTCCTCACACTATAATCGATATATCTATATTACATATCATGAATTACATCATTGGGCGTATTTACTGAAGAACTTGACACGATATATTGTAAAATTTTTACGGCATCTGTAGAATCTAATGACCCATAACTCATTAGGAAGGTTACTAAGAGAAACTTAAATGCCTGATATATTCATTACATTTACCAATATTGTGTGTACCCTGAGATCCATATTTAATCTATGAAATACGCAGATTCTTAATTGTCTAGATACTACATACTATCTTCGTTTGAAGTAGAGTAGTGATGAGAATACTGCTGCAACAATTATTAATGCAATAACTACATAGTTCCTATACTCTTGTACGAAAAACTGTGGAGCATGTTCTTCTCTAGGTTTTTGTGGTATTGTCGTTTGCTGCAGCTGAGTTGTTTCTTCTACTCTGAGTGTTTTTATAGAGCTTTCTGCTGAATATAGTTCGCTTGTTTCTTTTACTATAGCCTTAAGTTTATACTCGCCTGGTGTTGTGGGTATGAATATTGTTTCAGCAAAACCACTACTATCTGTTGTAACGTTAGTGTAGGTTCTCCAGCTATATTCTTTTGGAGATATGTATAGAATTGTTACGGGTGTTTTCATCTTAGGTTCTATTGCTACTCTTATCTTTACCTGTCTACCTACCTCAACAGCTTCTTTGTCTAACTCAAATGATATAGATGGCTTCACTTTCTCTACAGATACAGCAACAATATTGCTTAAACTTTCTCTCAATAATTCGCTTTCTATATTTCTTACTCTAAACAGATGGGTACCAGATGTATTTGGTATCCATACATAGCTGAATCTTCCTTCATTATCTGTTGAAATTTCTTCAACTCTGTTCCAGTCAATTCCATCGATACTGGTCTCTAGGATTAGTTTAAGTCCTTGAACTGGATTGGCTGAACCATATAACCTTACTGGTTTAAAAACATAGGTAACAGAAGTATTGATTTGTAGAATTATTCTTGGTACACCTTTTACGTATATCTTTGTCGATGCTATCGAGTACCCTACAAACCCTTCAGATGTTGTATAGTTTATAACTGCCGTAATTATGTATACACCTTGCTTATCTGTAGGTAGAGGAAATCGTGTTGATGTTATATTGAATGGCGACATAATTCTGTAGAACACCGATGTATAGAGAGAGCTATTCACATACATCATGAGGTACACATTGTGTAAAGGATTCGGATAGTTATTTGATGCCTGGACATCAATAATGTAGATAGCATCATACTTATCTACAGATAGGCTTAATCTTACAACAGATGGCAAAATATTAACAGGAATAGCTCTTACTGTAAAGTTCCTTGTAAAGAACTCTCTACCTTTATAACTCTCTACATATCCACCAATATAGATATATAGATCAATTAGCGTCGAACTCTTATTATCGAAAAGGTACCGAGGATCTATCGTAGGTAGACTTAGTGTGATACTCTTCTCCTCTCCTACTCGACTAAACATACCAACATACTTAGATACATCGATTTCTCCTGTAGAAACTCTCAAACTGTATATGGTTAGACCACCTTTCCCCACTTCACGAACTCTGAAAACAGTATCTATATCCACAACACTACCCGCTATCCATACCCACGGAAAAGAGACATGAAATTCCAAGACCCATTCATCTACAGTAATTATAAATGACGCAGATCTTTTTTGATCTCTATCACTTTGCATAGCTATACAAGCGAGATTAGATATCATTGATATGAATAAGAATAAGCTAACAATGTATGGAAATAGTTTCTTGTTCATTTTCTCAACCTCTTGAGATGTACTATCAATAAGATACCTATGCTACTAGGTATTAGAATTATTAAAGTAATAATCAAGGTGTTCAAAGTCGATGCGCTATTTATCAATTCTTGTGATTGACTAGATTTCGTATATTCCATGTAATTGTTAGAGGTATAGAGATGAGTATGCGAGGTTATTGAAGAGATACTAGTAAGAGTATGTTTAGTTGTTGTATCGTTATTAGAGTCCTCCAAAGGACTTAATCCTTCCATATCGATATCTATAGTGATATTCTCGCTAGAGAGACATCTAATAATTAAGATGGTGTAGCTTCTACCATCAACATATATTGTTAAAGGAGATAGACATGGTACTGAAACTGTTACAACACCTTTATCATCTGTATGTAGTACTGTTGAAAAGTTATAGAATGATGCATAAATAGTTATGGGTTTAAATTTCACTGGTGCCCCCTTTTCTGTAACCGTAAGTGTAAGTAATGATGCTGAAGATTTTTTATCTAGCTCTACAACAATTCTACTGTATGTAGATACCTTATCTAGAGGTACTTTATTGTCTTGATATCTATCGACATCAATATATAGTGATAGTATGGTAGATCCCCATCCCAGGTAGTGGATAGTGATTTTCTTCCTATTTATATAGAGATGGATTGAGGTGTTAGCTAATGGTGGTGGAACTGAGGGATTTAGTACTACGTATTGTTCTGTGTGTGTATACTCTATGTCTACTCTATAAAATCCGTAGAGCATAAGGTAGTCAGAGTTTATCGATATGGATTTTTGCTTTAGAGAGTACTCGAAGTATTTATTCAGAAGCATCATGGATTCCTCAACTCTATTACATCGTGCTAAAACAATAATGGATAGTTCTGACAATACATTGTAGTGTAATGCCGAAATATTCAGTTTCTCGATACTACCTATAAAATGATCGATATAGATACACGAGCTATTGGATAATGATGCGAAAGCTAGAACAAGTAACGCATTTTCATCCACATTCTCTACAATACTAGAAGATGGTTTAAGTAATCTACGAGTACTATCTAGGTAGCTATCGATATTCTCGAAATTTCTGCATGCTGTATAGCTACAATATTCTTTCATCTTCTCTAATATGAGGTATGCAAAGCCTATCCTGACAGGATTTAGCGAAGATCCTTTATTTTCAATGTGCGTTATAGTATCGTTATATATTTTCTCTAGATAATGTTCGTTGACATATCTTTCTATGGCTAGCCCATAGACTTTATAGAGATTGATTACGATATCCAGATATGAGTACTGTATTACTGGTTCATCAAGATCGTATAGACCGTGACTAAAACCATTAAGAAGGTATACCAATCCATATCGAAAGTTAGAGAATTTGAATATATATGATAGCGAAATTAGATCAAGAGGATTTACATTAGTAGAAAAATCGGCGTAGCCTATACGTGAAAACCTATTGATTTTTATGTAAATACTAAACGTGTAGAGTTTCTGTATAGACTTGTATTTAGTGACTATCCTAGGTAAATCATTTAGCATATTTGCAAAATATTGTTTAGAGAATTCTATTAGATTGTATACAGAACGTCTATCGATATACATCAATGCTTTGTCAAAACCTATCAATAGATTCATACATCTATTGATACTGATATTCATACTAATGTTTTGTTCTGTGTATCTGTAATCAACAGATGATTTATCTAGAAGAACTAGATACAGTGACTTGTTATTGATCTCTACACTGAAAGCTTTGCTGTAGCTTGAGGCTATGGCGGAAATAGATAGATTTGATGATGCATAGATGTCTAGTGTTATTAGATGTTGTCTAGGATTAGAGAAGCACAACATTAAATAAAACGAGTTATATCTATATAGGGATACTGTGTAAAGTGTGACCTGGGTATCGTCTTCTCCACTTAATTTGTATCTAGATGTGACCCCATATCCATGGAAGACTATACTTGAACTATTAGTATGGATCCAGAGGTACCTTCCATCTATAGCTACCTTAAAGTGTACCTCTAGATATGAATCACCATCGTATAGGTCAAGAAGCTTGGGCACACCTTTATAGATGTATAACGTGGCTATAGTGTTTGAGTATAAAGCTGAATATACGTCTCTTAGAGGTATAATTGCTTCTAGAGACCCATCAAATTCTAGCAAAGGAACATCTAGAGTCTGTCCATAGATATCGACATTACACATACAGCTGAATATGAGTATATAGATCAGTATCGTTGCTAGTAATGCAATTTTCTTCATCACAGACACTACTCTATCAGATATTATCAACAAATTATTATTTGAGCGGAGTAAAGCGACTGGAGGTCGCAAGAGTAAGCAATACATAATTATCTCGTAGAGTGGATATTAATATAGAGATAAGATCATGACTATAACCAAAAGAGCCCTAGTGCTGATAACATTATCTATATCTATTACCCTAGCTGTTGCCGGAGTACTGATGGCTGTTGCACAACCTCCGTTAGAAGTTCTTGGAATCATATCCATGATTCTTGATAATGTAGTTACGTCCATTGTTATGATCATCGTATTTATCTTTGTTTTGATCCTAGGTATAGTGATGGTCTTCACCTCGGATAACGAGTACGTTGTAGCATTAGGAGCACTTTTATCATTTATTTCGATACTTATTATTGTCATAATTATTCCAAGGCTTGTATCTAAAGCTGAAGAGAGTATTAATCAGTTTTTCGAAAATATTTATGAGGAATTAAAACCGTAGGGTATTCTAGCCTGGACCTACGGCAACCATTATATCCTCTATATTTAGTACAGCGAAAATCGATTGAGAGAACGTTGAGGATATAAGCAATGTTGCTCCACTAAGTATCAGCAGAATCGATGTGTGGAGCCATGCTGCTCCCACGAAACCTCCTCTAGCGAACTGCATAGCGAAAGCATTCAACGGTGTTATAATGAATATAAGACCTATTTTCACGAACATAAGCATATCTAGAGGTAGTATTGTGACGGGGAGTATCTGATAAGGTGTTCCAGACATAGTCGAGATAAGTTCATGGAGAATTATAACTAGTGTGAAGACGAATTCCGTTAGAGCTACCATAAGAACGTGAAGCACGTAGATCGTTCCTTGAAAAGCTCTAGCGATCTGTTCTCTCTGTTTCCTCAAGTTAACGAGTCTCTGAGTCAAAATACTTATCATCTGCCCTACTTTAGCTGGATCTCCACCTGCTTCAACAGAATCGTAGAATATGTCCATACCCTTTCTAACAGCCTCACTCCCTGTTTCACCAATAAAGTAGTACATAGCTATTTTTCTATCCACACCATTTCTAAGTCTTGCATAAAGTCTCTGAATAGGTTTTGTAAGTTCACCAAATTCTGTTCTAAGGATGCTTCTGAGAGAAGCTACATAGTTCCTTAAGGACGTATAGGCTAATCCCAAGCTCCTTATGAATACCGCAAAAAAGTTTTCGATATTCTTAACCTTATTCTCTATTTTTCTGCCAATGAATCCCGGCAGAAGTAGGCATAAGCCTGTAGCTATCAATACATAGCATTCCTTTCTAAACACATAGTATATGTAGGTACCTAATGCAATGCTAAGAGCTATAGATATCGTTAGCAGATACCTATACATTTTTCTCTCCCTAAGATTTATAGGCATATCGTGCACGATATCTTGTTTTGGCAAAGACTTCCTTATCAATAATACCAGCAGACCCAACATAATTACAGAAGCTATAAATGATATCACAACTATTTGTATATCACCGAGAAAGAGCATAGAAAGCAGTATGAGGTTCACGTTAATGAATATAGACGAGGACATTGCGGCGGTGTATATACCTAGAAGGATCTTTATAGCCTCTAGCACCCTAGTATAGTCAGCTTCATAGGTTGCCGTTAGAGTATCTTGCTCCATCTGGAGAAACAGCTCTAGATCTTCACCAACATTTATAGCTTCAGAGAGCCTGAGCAAAAAGTCTTTGAATACCACGTTGGTAACGTATTTGGCTTGATGTTTAACAGCATTAACGAATCCGTAACCCCACCGTTTAGCTAGATTAGATATTCTAGCTAATATATGGGTATAGGTTTTATATGTAGTTCCAGAAACATTGTATAGATTGAAAAGCTTTTCATGTGGGGGTCTACCTGTAGAAACACCATACATATGGGTAACAAGATAGAGCATATCTTCATCAACTACTGCTGTTATACCTTTTCTTCTCAATACTATAAGGATGTACCAGAGGATAACAGGTAGAGGTGATATAATTATCATACTGAAGTTATATGGAAAAGGTAGGAATATCCCTACAACAACAAGAGATATGGTTATTAGTAATGGTCTAATCTTAGCTAGTGAAGGCATGCTGATCACATTAAGTCAGTGAACCTCTTTCAAGACGATTCAAAGCTGTTTCCAATCCAATTTCATATGTCTTTATAATGGTGTTCCATACATCAAAATAATTTAATATCTTTTTCTTAACCATTAAGTCTAAGAACCGCGCCCGCATATTTAGTTCCTCGTATATCTGCCTCATATTGATTCTAGAGATACCGCGCATTACCGCTATCTTGTTCTCCAAAAGATAACTTGCACCCTCACCTCTAAATACAAAAACATCTCTAACAGGATCCCACGTGAATACAGGTACATAGATTATCGAGTCTACCTCAGGATCGTAACCAATAATCTCGTTAACACTAATAACTCTCCTAAGCATTATCCCGCCTCTCCATACAGCTGACTGTATTGTAACAAAGTTCAGATTATCCATAAAGCTCTTGGGGATCTTGATCGGCTCACCTGTTAATCTTTGAACAACTCTTTCAACACTTGCTGCATGAAATGTTGATAGTACTGGATGACCCGTCTGCATAGCTTGAAAAGCTATAGCTGCTTCTACTCCTCTAATCTCGCCAACAATTATGTAGTTGGGTCTCTGTCTTAAAGCAGCTCTAAGTAGATCAAACATTGTTACTGAAGACTCTTTAGAACCTGTATCTCTAGTTAATTCTCTTACCCAATTGAGATGAGGTAGCTGTACTTCTGCTGTATCCTCTATAGATACAACTTTGTACGTCGGTGGAATGAAAGCTGATATAGCGTTGAGTAATGTGGTTTTTCCTGAAGCTGTTTCACCACATATGAAGCCGCTCATACTATTGTTGAGGAGCATCCATAGATAAGCAGCAATCTTTACATCTAGTGTGTTCCATGCTATTAATTGAGTTACACTTATGGGTATTTTACTGAATTTCCTAATCGTGAAATTACTCCCATGGAGACTCACATCCCCTCCATAGACAATATTTATTCTTGAACCATCTGGAAGAGTTGCATCAACTATTGGTCTTGCATGAGATACAGGTTTCCCTATTCTTTCAGCAAGTTTAATTACGAAAGAATCAAGTTCTTCAGTAGTTTTGAACTCTATATTGGTTTCGAGAGGACCAAAGATTTTGTGGAAAAGGTATATGAAGCCCATACCTCTACAGGTTATATCTTCTATCCAGATATCCTTTATGAATGGTTCGAGAACACCTAGACCTATTTTATCTTTCGCGATATGGTACCTAAGGTATTCGTAATCTGCTCTATAGACTTGAATAGTCTTTGTACCACTTTTTAATGAACCGTAATTTACTGGTGTATCAACGATTCTTATAATGCTGTCTAGTTTTGATAATATGAGTTTTTTCCTTTCTTCAATATCTTCAACATTATCTTTCTCGGTTATAACATCGGCAAGCCTTATCTCGATTGACTCCAGCAATCTTGGGTGAGGAGAAGGTGGCTCAATAACAACATATTTTCTGTATCCGCTAACAGTTCCTTGAGGAGGCATATAGATATGTATAAAGATCCCTTCACCTATATGGTACATCAGATTCACATTTCGTAGCTTCTTTAAATCGTAACTAAGTTCAGAGACATCAAGAATATTGGGGAAACCTATACTCTTTTCAATATTTTTGATGTATCGTACAACATAAGGTGCTTTCTTTAAAGCGTCTTTAACTTTCTCACTAATTGTTACTGTTTGTAGAGACAAGACTTAATCACCATGTCATGCTTTTGCAAGAGATATCGGTATGATCTTGATACCAAAGGCAGGATCTACATCAAATGCTATCATACTGTCCACAGGTCCTAAAGCACCTCTAAGTTTCACAACCTCCATAACCTTGATGATCATTCCTCCTACGCTGTAGGGCTTCAACCTTATGTATCCATCACATTCGCTTCTCAATCTAATCATTATGTCATCTGTTAATGCTTCTGGATGAACCACGAATACCGTAACCTTTCCTCGCGAGGTAATGTTCTTGGCTCGGGATATGAAGTCTAGTACATCGTTTATAGAGGCATATACTGCTAAAACAGAAAAAGAGTCTATAACCATTAGGTCCCAGTAGTCTACAGTTCTAAGCATAAATTCTCCAACGATATCTAGGAGGTATTTAGCTACACGCTTAGCCCATTTAGCACCCTCTATATGGACGGGAAATATCTTTAGCTTACCTTTGAAGAAGAAGCTTGTCATATCCATACTTAGTCTTTTTGTTTGAAGTAGAAAATCTTTAACTGTGTTTTCTGTTGTGATGTAGTAGACATTCATGTTGTTTCTCAGAGCTCCATATGTTATTTGCTGAGCTAGAACGCTTTTACCAGTGCCATGGTCACCTTCGATGAGTATGAGTGATGGTATCGGTATACCTCCTCCAAGCCTGTTGTCCAGTTCTTCGTTACTTGTTGAAATTGCGAGAACCTTGTTTTCTCTAACCATATTCATCACCAACGATAACTACGAACTCTGCTTTCTCTCCTCTAGATGTATAGACAACTAAAGAAACATATGCATCTAAAGGTAGAAGAGGATATACTGCCTTGATGCACAAAGATTCGCCAGGTCTTAGAGCATAATTATTAACTACATCATATCGGATATTCCCAACATATCTACCGCATATGCTCCAGTAACCCGTATACAAAGTACTACCGTATACCGCCAAGTATGATGCATGTAGATCATTCGCAGTAACTGTAGCTATAATTTCTATCTTCCTCACATCCTCTAGCGCTATAGGACCATAGTTCGTTATGTTTATGTATACTGTGCCATTCGCATATGCTTTAGCACTTGTTATTCTTATCTCTATTTTATGCTGTTCTCTAGCTACATCTCGGTGTAGAGAGGATACCGTCATCAGTACTGTGTACACACTAAACAATGTTAGAATTAGTATTGTAAACCCTACTACGGTAGCTGAAATTGCATCAACAACACCTTTAGTGAGATCTTTAGCCTGAGTAAACATACTCATCACCAATACTGTTAGGTAGAACTACCTTTACATTCAATGGCACCTTGTACTGAGTCCCATTGTAGAGCTTAATGATGAGTGTTTCCCCTTTACTCCAAATACCATCTACAATAACCTCCGTATAGTTCCAACAACCAATATCACAAGTTCTATTGTATCTATATAGTCTCTGTGTAGATCCATCATCTATATAGATGTCAATTAAGTTGACATTATTTAGAGATATATCTCTATTACCTATATTCTTCATATATAGAATAAAGTATCTACCGCTATCGTTTCTACTTACGTTTAATGCAACACTAACTATCTTTATCGATGTCTCTAATCGTTCTCTAGTATTCCTTAGGGAAAGTTTCACAACACTATCTATGGTGTTCATCTGCACCAAGAGTGTTGTTGCTATAGCTGATGCTATTATTATACCTGCTACAACTATTATAGAGACGCTTATGGTTTCAGAAACCATAGAACCACCTACGTTAATGGACCACCCATTTTATCGTTATTCATAGCCATCTTGAGGATCTCTGCATCTGCTTCACTATCATTTATACCAAAGATTTTGGCTAATGTGTATATGTACACTATCTGTTCATTGACCTTTACACCGATCTTTCTAGCATTGTACACAAAATCTATTATAGCTATGAGTACGTTCTTCTCTTCTTCAGTAATTATACCTATATTGGCTATAAATTTCGACAACTCCTCAATAACATCTCTAGGAACTCTGTCAATCATATCATCTATCCATTTCATAAGCTTTATGATTCCCCCGAGACCCAGCCTCTTAACACCTTTACTGAATTCTATACCTAGACTAGGTACAGCTTCAGCTATATTCGTTATATCTATATCCTTAGATACAGCTGTTGACCCCTTAGCTTGTTCACCAGCATCTGTTGCTATACTATTTCCTCCTCGATAGAGTAGCTTCTCAAAAAGTGATAGAAATTCTTTTTTAATCTCTGATCTATCGGTCTTATTTTGAATAGTGGTGGAGGATTTTAACACATTGAATGGATTCATGAATTCAGCAAGTGCTGCTCTTACATCTACTAAAGCATTTCTTACATCATCTAGGCTTTTTGCGAAATTCTCTTGTACATTCTTTACCTCGTTTTCTATCATATCTATACGTTGGTTAATATTTCCCAACTTACTTTCTATAGTAGAAGATAGTTGAGATATTATACTTTCGCTCAGTTTCTCTAAATTAATTGAAGGTATAGAAGGTGAGATTTTTTCTGTCTCTATCTCTAATGATACTGGTTTCGGTGAGCTAGGCTCTTCTATCTCTTCAGACTTGACCTCTTCTTTAGAGCTCATTTCCTTTAATTTGAGGATAGGATAAACAAATACCCTGCATATGGGACATTCGCAGATCCATTTTCTATTAACTGAATTGTCTCTAGACACCTTAGCATCATTCTCTTGATCTAATAGTTCGATAGTCAGAATCTCACCTCACTCTTCGTATAATTGCTACGAGGGTTACAAAGATGATGTGAAATCCTATAAAGAACATAAAAAACGCTAATAAGATAAACACAATAAATGTGTAGAGATCTGGAAGAGATAAACTAAGAAAAGATAATATGCCCCCTACCAGGGCTAGCGTAAATCCTTCAATAAGCACTAAGATAAGTTGTAGAGTAGAATAACTTCTGTTGTCGCTTTCTAATTTAGCTGATATAGCCATAATGTTACCCCATTAACAATATTTGGCAACTCTGTATCGAGATTCTATCTAGACGGTAATGCTTGCTATCGTCAGTATTGTTGTTGAAATTATTATGCATGCTCCTAGAACAAAGGGTGTAATACTTGGTAATGCAAGTGAAAGAAGTAGCGCTAAAGCGGTGACTATCATGACCATTAATGTTGCTCTCTTTATGACAACTCTCGGATGTAGTGTTCCAAATATTGTTGAACCTATTTGTGTTAAGAGATTGTTTTTGAACTTGACGTAGTATGGATGTCTATAGAATACCATTAATCCCTCTTTTGTTAATCTATATGTATGATTATTGTTCAGAATCTTTATACCGATTTTGTTTAGCAAGGGATTCATGATCTCCACGAAAGTCTCTATAACCTTCGATCTCTTCTTCTCTACTTTCTTAAATAAACGGAGGGGACTTCTGCTTTCTGAATACATTTCTAGATATGTTTTTGCTCTATCAACACTAAGTTTCATTCCTTCAGCAATAGTCCTTATAGATGCTTCTTGGTTCTTACTTGTAGCTATAGTTATTACAACATCCGCTATGTGGTGGTACTTAACTAAATCTGATGCTATGTCTAGAACCATAGCCTTTATCTGAGCCTTACTTACTCGTTCTCCTTTATAGTATTCAATAAATCCCAGCATTTTGGCAAGCCTTCCATAGAATTCCATACCTTTCTCCGATAATCTATACAAGTCATATCCATTCTTGTCATCTTTAACCACAAGACCTTTAACCACAAGCTTCCTCATAGCGTCTAGAACTGCTTTAGGTCTCTCATTAAGGATTCTCGCAATATCCTTGACCGTGTAACCATCATCATTTCTGCCTAGTTCCATTATTATATTTAGCTGTAATCCACCACGAGCAAAATCTATTACAGCATCGAGTTCCCTCAACATGTTTATTCTCGTGTTCAGTAAATCTTCTATATCTATTGTTTGCTGAATCGTGTAATGCAACTCATTATCTAGGCTCATGGTGAATCACCCTTTAAGCTATACACGAGTTCCAACATCGATGGAGATTCTATTCTAGAACTATGTATCCTATAGCCATTCTTTTTAGCAAATTCAACAATAGATCTATGTACATTCAATATCTCGTCTATGTAAATTAAGCCAAAAAACCTTATTCTAATCTCATATAGAGAACTATTAATACACAGAGCTACAACATCAATAGCTTCGCTATCTCTAGTACGTTCCTTGATCCCATTACTGAGATCTCTCGTGGATCTACATGTAGATTCTTGTAGTATTAGCTCCACACTTCCACCAATTATAGTATACAGGCAGTAGCAAGCAGTTCTTCAGCTCCACAATGTGGTGTATATATAAGCTTTTCTGCTACTGCTAGGAAGGAAAGTCTTAGACTGCAAAAGCTTCACTCCACGCAATTTTCGCAGTACAACCAGTAGGATTACTGAAACTTAACTATGGTAACATAGAGATTCTGACTAGAATGCAATATAGGTAACATTTCGTTTATCATTTATAGCCAGGTTTATAGAGCAGTCAGAATGTGTTATGGTTACTGAGATGTGATTGTGATGCCCCTTATAGACTTAGAGAAAATTCGAAATGTGTCAAAAGCATTAACATCTGTAGATATAAAGCCTATGGATTTATACGACACTAGATTCTATCCCAACAAAAATGAGTCTTTAGATAAAGTGCTTATGTATTTCATAGTTATGGTGGCTATGGATCATAGACTTAGTAGACCTGGTAAACAATATAGAGCTTTTATATATGGTGAAGAGCTTCATGGAGCAGATCTCCTCTATAGACTAGGAATGAAGATGTATAACGAAAAACTTGAATTTTTTGATCCCAGAAATCTGGTCAAGATAGAGCCTCGAGATATAGTGTCATGGCTAACTATAGGAAGTGCTACTCCCCCCGACCCAGATGTGAGATCCCTGCTTTTACAGGATCTAGGTCTAAAGATGTTGAAGTTATTTGATGGAGATCCTGTAAATCTGCTTATTGTTTCTGAAAATCGGTTAAGAAAAGAAGATGGTGATGGATTTCTAGAGCTCCTCAAGATATTCAAAGCATATCAGGATCCTGTCGAGAAGAAGGGGATGCTTTTAGCTAAATTCCTCAGTTATAGAGGTATCCTCAATATAGTCGATGTGTGTAATAAGAGGGTAGCTGTAGACAATCATTTAACGCGGATAGCCATTAGATTAGGTATAGTAGATCTTGAGAAAAGATACATCGAAAAGATACAGAACATGATACCCATCGAGAGAGAGGAAGATATAGTCATAAGGTATAATGTGAGAGAGGCCTACAGATACTTATCTGAATACTCTAATGTAGATCCATTCCATCTCGATGATATTCTATGGAATCTAGGTAGATCAATATGCATTAAAGTTAAACCTTTATGTGAAATGTGCTACTTCAAGAGCGTATGTAGAGCTTATCTAGAGAATGTGTATCTAGATGAACCGATGTACTTCGATACATGGTATTATTGATTAGTTCAGCCCAGAAACCGTACATCATTAACTCAGCATATCTAGCTTACATCATCTTGCAGAGTATATACCATACAAAAAGATAAATCTGTTTAATTCTTTAAACCTTTCTAGGGGTGTACATGAACATAGGGATTATCGGTATAGGAAGACTTGGTACAGCTCTCATAAAAGGGATAATCCGTGGCGGTATAGATCCAGGTAGTGTAAATGTGTATGATTTGTCTAGAGAAGCTCTAGAAGGTGTGAGAACCTTAGGTGTAAACATATGTAGTAGTGCTGTAGATGTATATATGAGTTCTACCGTAATTATCATTGCTGTTAAACCACAAGATGTTGTAAACGTTATCAAAACATTTCCTCAAACAGTTGACAAAAACAAGATCGTTGTATCTGTAGCTGCCTTCGTCCCCCTTAAGGTTTTAGAGAAACATCTGAAACACGTGAATGTCTATAGAGCTATGCCTAATATAGCTGTGGAAGTCAATAAAGGTTTCATAGCTTTAGCTCCTAGCGATAGAATAAACGATACTGTCGAGAAACTGTTTAAAATTGTTGGTGATACTGTATGGGTTAACGAGGAATTATTAGATCTACTTACAATAGTCTCTGCATCTACGCCTGCAATAGTTGTTGAACTTATTGATGCATTCATACTAGCTGCACTAAAGGCTGGTGTACCCTATGGTATCGCTAAGAGAGCCACATTATCGGTTTTTCAAGGCGTTGGGAAACTTTGTGAATATAGAGACCTTAGCTCAGTTAGAGATTCTGTTATAACTCCTAGAGGAACTACCATAAGTCTTGTGGAGAAGATATATATGTATGAAGTAAAGAGTAGGCTAATGAAGGCGCTTATAGATTCTATTGAAGAATATCTGGATAGGTTAAAGAAGTATAGAGAAAATATCGAAAATTGATTAACTTTAGGGTCTAGATCTAGTTAGTGTAGGTGGTTAAACTGGTGAATGAGATAGGGTATGAATTAGCTGAAGAGATTCTTAATGAAGTTCTTGGTAGGGGTGTTCAAGAGGCTGTTGTTAGAATCCATGAGAAAGTTACTGAAGGTGTTGTATTTGATAATGGAAAGTTGAAGGTTTGTTCATTTTCTAGGGTTAGCGGTATAGGCATAGCTGTATATATGGGAGGTTCTATAGGCTATGGATACACAACGAGATTTGATAGAGAAAGTATTCTGAGAGTTGTAGATGAGGCAGTATCTTTTGCTAGGAATTTGTATAGAGAATCGCTAGAAACTTGTGAATTAAAGAGCATGACTACTAAGAAAGATGTATATAGAGTTCCATATAATATAAATCCGTTGGATGCAGATATAGAACAAAAGATATCTCTTTTAGAGAAACTGAATAGGGAGTCCCTGAGTGTAGAGGGTATAGTTTCTGCTATAACGAGATATGGTTTTGAAAGAGATAGAAGGATTACTGTATCTAGTTTTGGTGCTAAAGTTGATGTAGAGGTAGTAGCTGTAGGTATTTCTCATACTGTTGTAGCTAAACATGTCGATACAGTTGAAAGAGTCTCCGACCAAAAAACATTCATAGGCGGATATGAATATATAGAGAAATACGATTGGTATAACTTCATTACCGAGATAAACAATCTTGCAGTAAAAACAGCGCAAGCTCCTGCAGTAAAACCTGGTGTATATACCGTTGTTATAGATAACGATCTCATAGGGCTTCTCCTGCATGAAGCATTTGGACACGCTTCTGAAGGAGATGTGGTCTACGCCAATATGTCTGTACTTAAGGATAGGGTAGGCGAGGTAGTAGCAAACGAGAATGTATCTATAGTAGATGAAGGTGTTGTTCCAGGAGGATATCCTGTTCCATACGATGATGAGGGTTTTGCTAAAGAAAAAACATATATAGTAAAGAACGGTATCCTTATCAATTACCTCCATAGCATTTTAACAGCTAAAAAGCTAGGCTATACGACTACAGGCAATGCTAGAGCTCAAGATGTATCCTACTACCCTCTAGTTAGACAAACAAATTTGTACATGCTTCCTGGTAATGCAGATATAGATGAGCTCTTCGAAGGTATAAAATACGGGATATATTTGAAAGGAAGAAGCGCTGGAGGAGGACAGGTTAATCCTAGTGTAGGTACATTTACGTTTGGTGTAGGACCATCATATACTATCAGGAACGGTGAGGTATCGGAACTTGTTAGAAATGCCATAGTTAGTGGAAATATTCTGGATGTGCTTAAGGATGTCGAGATAGTGAGTAAAGATCTAAAGATAGAGACCTCGGTATTTGGTGGATGTGGTAAAAATGGTCAATCAGTTCACGTAGGTTTTGGAGGTCCACATATAAGGGTTAAGAAGCTGGTGGTGGGAGCAAGATGATCGATGTAGAGAGGATTATTGAGAAAGGTATAAGAAGAGCAGAAGGACTTGGTGCATCTGAAGTAGAGATATATGTTGTTGATGAGTATTCTACAGCTCTTTCAACAACAATGAAGGGTTTTGAGGGTATCCGGAGAGGTAGTACTCTGACAGCTGATGTAAGGATAGCTATAGGCAAAAAGGTTACAGTCCAAGGAGCTATTATCTCTACTGAAAATGATCTAGATAACTTAATCGAGAAAGCGATATCCATAGCAAAGATAGTACCTGAAGATCCTCAGTGGGTTTCTTTAACGAGAGACTATGGATATACACAAGTATGTGATATAGTTGATGAAAGGGTTAGACACATGGATGAAACCAGCTCAATAGAGCTATTGAGGAGAGCTATAGAGTTACCTAAAGAGGTAGATGCAAGAGCATATACAACTTTAGCTGAGGTTGAATTATCGTACATACGTAAATGGATAGGTAATAGTTATGAGAAACCTTTATCTTATGATAAAACATCGTTTTATTTCGCAATAGATGTGAAGGCTGTAGAAAACGGTTACGAGAGTTCTTACCATAGCTACTATATAGCTCCAACATTAAGAGAATTCGATATGAATGAGTTTATAAAGAATGCTGTAGAAGTAGCAGTATCAACCATTAGGTCAAAACCTATAGATACGGGTAGCTATAACGTTATCTTTATGCCTCAGGTGCTAGCTTCAATTCTTAGGACACTTATAGTACCAGCCTTAAGAGCAGATCAGGTTCAGAAGAATAGATCACCACTAGCCAAGAAGTTGTTTAGCCAAGTTCTATCAGAAGAGATAACTATTATAGATGATGGTGTTGCACCAAATATGATACGTTCTGCACCGTTTGACGATGAAGGTGTGACAATGAAGAGAAAAACTGTTATTGATAAAGGTGTGTTACTAACGTATCTATATGACACCTATACAGCCTACATAGATAACCAGGAATCTACAGGAAATGCTGTTAGACATGGACTAGCATCACCACCTATACCAGATGCAACAAACATTATACTCCTCCCAGGTACCTCATCAATAGAAAATATCGTTAATGATCTCAAAGAAGCTATAGTTGTGTATGCTACAATAGGTGAATGGCTCTCTAATTCTGTAAACGGTAATCTAGGTGCAACAGTAGTGAACGCAGTATATTTCAAAAATGGTACACCATTGCATGGAGTTAAAGGTGTAACAATCTCTGGAAACATACATAACCTTCTCGATAGAGACCTCGTGGCAGTTTCAAGAGACATAGAGCTTGTTGGAAACATGCTGGTACCTGCTATATGCTCTAAAAATGTAGCTATAGCCGGTAAGTAGCAATTACGTTAGAACTTTTTGAAGAACGTTCCTCTCTATAGCCATTCTCAACTCTCTTGAAATTCTTCTACCTGTACTCATAGGTTCATTCCAATAGAGATACGAGTAGGGGCTACCATCTATGTAGAGATTGGTGCCAGCCACTATTCTACCTGAGAATTCGAACACCTTTATATTCATATCTCTATCTATAATGCTCTCGAGGCAGAAAGGCCCTATAATACCCGAAGGTACGAAACTTTTAGCGGCTTCAACAAATTTTATACCATATTCAAGCACTTTTGGTAAGAGGCTTTCTCTAAGTACAAGAGGTATATTACCTACTACAGTAAACGTTGGCTCTAGATCTATATGTATCGATATGTTTGGAGGTATCCTCTTGATACCATCTATATCTGATTCGTATCTTATATCAGCTCCTAGAATCTCAACACGATCTAGTATAGGGCTATAGAAGTAGTGATAATAAGCTGTTACTCCAACAATGTATTCCTGGATTATAATCTCATCAAGATTCTTCACAATTCCTTTCTTCATGTACTCATTAATTTTTTCAATTATTTTATCTTTAGACATGGCTATAAAGTATCCTCTACCACCTTTAGCACCTGGAAGCTTAACCATGACTGGTTTCGTTATTTCATCCCCTAGATTAAATATTTCTGGAATAGGTATACCTGCTTTCTTAAGTAAAGCCATTTTTTTATGTTGATTAGCTTCAATTGAAAACAGATATCTAGAGCCGAATATAGGAATAGGTATATATTCTGCACACTCTAAACCTACATACTCGACATAACTTCCATGAGGAATCAAAACACTATTCCTACTTCTGAGTTGAAGAACAACTTCATCATTACAGAGATCTCTCCAACTCTCAACAACAATAACGTGGTCAATAAGATGCTTAAAGTTGTTGTAGAACCATAGTCTATCTTTAGTACATATTAAAACACTCGAGAGCTTCTCTAGCTTGGCTCCATGAAGAATCTGTAGAGATGAATGACTTGCTAAAGTAGCTACAGATATCTTTTCTGGATCGTATCCAGCGATAACTCTATCTATATTTATCATCGTTTTTCACAATGTACATACAGATTCTATAATGGACTTAGCGTAATTTATTGTTCGTTCAATAAGCTCTCTATAGTTACCCAGATAGTTTCTATAATCAAGAATCTCTCTAAGCTCTTCTTGTGAGAAGTATTTAGCTATTTCTGTATCGTTGATCAGCTGATCTAGAAGAGATCCATTAGAAGAAATACTTCTTGTAATCTCCTGAAGTTTTTTGTGTGCTATATGTCTAGGCATACCTTTTTCTACAAGTTTGATCATAACGGCTTCAGCCATTATAGCTCCTCTACTTAACTCTAGGTTTCTTCTCATAGCGTTTTCATCAACATATATAGTGTTGAGCAACTTCTCCATATCGAGAAGTATCTGGTCTATAACTAGAAACATATGTGGTATTAGTATTCTCTCACTACTACTGTTTGTGAGATCTCTTTCATGCATAAGAGGTATATTCTCTAGAGCAGTTAAGACAAGAGCTCTAGCTATCTTAGCTAATCCTGATATTCTTTCAGCCGTAATAGGATTTCTTTTATGTGGCATCGTACTACTTCCCACCCTCGTGACCGCTTCATATACCTCACCTATCTCTGGTCTCGAAAGTTCTCTTACCTCAAGAGCAAATCTATCCAATTGACTAGCTAGTATAGCCAGATTCGATATAATTTCAGCAAAACCATCTCTAGGAGCTACCTGTGTAGAAATTATATGGGGCTCGAGACGTAGATACTCTAGGGTATACTTCTCGACCTCAAGTCCCTTTCCACTCCATGCAGCCATCGTTCCAACAGCTCCACTAATCTTGCCCTTAACAACCCTTTTGCTAGATTCACACAACCTCTCGTAGCTTCTAGTGAATTCATATACATAGTTCGCCATCTTGAATCCAAATGTCATTGGTATCGCATGCTGTCCATGTGTTCGTCCAACCATGAGTGTATCCCTATGTTTTTCAACTAGATCTATAATCATGTATATGGTTTTCCTCAATCTATTCATAATAATGTTTAGAGCCTCCCTTAATATCAAGGCCCAAGAAGTATCCACAATATCGTATGATGTAGCTCCAAGATGTATATATCTACCACATTCACCACATCTTTCACCCAATATATACGCAAGAGATGCGACATCATGGCCTAGATCTTTTTCCCGTGAATACATTTCAGAAGCTTTCATGTTTTCAGAACATTTTTCGACAACCTCTACACATTCTCTAGGTACTAAACCAGCCTTAGATAGACCAACTATAAGAGCTTTTTCAACAAGTATATAGTGTTTTACTATCGATTCTGCTCTAAATAATTCCCTCATCTCTTCTGATCCATATCTCCACTCTAAGGTACACATAAAGTCTAGAGACATAGAATCACCTCTATCATGTAATTATTTCTTCAATACAGTTCATATATATACAGTCCTTTATCTCCATAGCTATACGTCTACCCATACTTATCGGCTTACCGAAATAGAGCTTACTATACTGACTACCTATACCCATGTGCACATTCGTACCACCACCTATCCTTAGAGCTACATCGAAAACAACTACATCCATATCAGGTGTAACAAAGAGTTGTAATGTGAATGGCCCTATTACTCCGGGAGGCTCTACTCTTTCTACAGCTTCAACAAATCTATCGCCTATCATGAAGAGCTTCTCAAGCATACTCTCTCTAATTGTCGCCATCTCGTGACCTATCTCTATCATCTCTATATCTATGTACTCCTTCAGCTCAAGCTGAATTTCTGCCGGTAACTTGAGGAATCCATCAACATTGGTTTGAAGCCTTCTATCAATACTTATCAACTCTGTATCTCTTCTAGCAATACTTCTAAAGTAGTTAACATTGAAGTGTGCTCCTATAACAAGTTCCTCTATAGAGGCTTTATCGAGATCTTTTTCGCTGATGATACCATCAGCAACGAGTTTTTGGAACTTCTTCCAAAAATCATCTTTATCAACAGCTACAAAAAAGCCTCTCTCAACCCTCTTTTTGGCGTGAGGCATCTTAACCATGACTGGTCTATCTATCTCATTTGGTTCGTTAAAGGTTTTGGGTCTCCTTATACCAGCTACATCTAGTAGTCTGTAGTATGTTTTTTCACCTACTCTTTCCTCATATCTAAGGAGGTACCTATTCCCAAATATAGGGATATTGAACCGCTTTTCAATGTTTTCATAACCTACATACACTGAGAAACTTCTGTTGGGTACGAATATAGAGTTGTAGAGTCTGAGAGTGGATACAACATTTTCATTAACTATATCTGCGAACCTATCGAGAATTATAGGGTGATCCACAATTCTTCTGAATCTAAGATAAGGTGTCTCTCTACCTTTCTGACAAATAGCTACAGTTCTGAATCCCTCATCTTTAGCGCCATCAAATAGGTCAAGAGCTGAATGACTTGCTATTGTCGATATGCTTAGGTGGTCCATATCTAGGCTATAACTCTCCAACAGTTCCTTGGGATTAAACTTCTTATCCAAATATCTCAACCGGATTAATCATAGCTAGTCTCAATATATAAGGCTTTTGAAAACACTATATGTATTAAATAAAGATAGTAATAGAACAATATATACATGTT
>Ga0209080_1000276_pt1 | contig 37870 bp, 32 predicted proteins | sample JNZ110809AmetaG_FD_184123 | JGI IMG/M metagenome (GOLD analysis project Ga0209080, IMG submission 184123) | Hot spring microbial communities from Jinze hot spring, China to study Microbial Dark Matter (Phase II) - JNZ 110809A (SPAdes) (version 3) ...
CTCTAATAAGGATATTATGTGGAATTCGATGAGTGCGGCTACTAAGAGAAGTGCTGCGCAAAAGACAATAAGCTTAGATGCGGATGCGAATTCAGCTTTAAGCCCTCGTTTAAATATTGAATATGCCAGGAAGAGACTCTCAGAGATAGCTAACGCGTAGGAGATGTATTCCATCCATGTAAACGGGAAGAAAAACATTACAAAAAATGTTAAAACTGGATTGATTCTTTTTAGAGCACTAACGGCCGCTATAAATCTTCCAGTATTGTATAGGACGTAGAAGCCCCAGCAGGGCCCAAGTATAGGAGCAAACATTATCAGCGCATGCATAAAATTATTGCCGAAAATTACTTGAAAACCGACTGTTTTCGTTGCCTCTCTTAAGTCATTTAGATTTTGGCTTAGCTTTAGCGCCTCCTCACTCTCGATTTCAGATGTTGCTCCAATCATTGTTATAAAGATGCATAATATCAAAAGCGCTAGAAAGACTGCAACTCTCGCCTTTAGCCTAGACACTAACGTGGATTTAGGGAGATTGTATTTTAGCCATAACCCAGCATTTCCTTTATTAAGCATTTTCCTGAACACCTTTCTCTTACAATAATTGTGGATGAAACTTGTTTATATAGGAAAGGCTCTCCTAAGAGATTGATTTAAATTACCGTGTCAAGTGATTTATTTTGGGTGATGACGAGTCTGACCCTTCTGAGATTCGGGTCAGTGATGTGGATCTTGAGTGCCGAACCCACCACATTTAAAAGCATCTGCCTCGGTGAGATCCATGACCCATGAAAGTAAGCATGACGCCGTGGTTATCATAGGTTGCAGGAAAGAGCAAGTCTTAGAGATAATTGAGCATGTTAGGGTAAAGTTCCCGGACGTTGAAATCAGATACGAAGTTTTTCGAGAGGAGTTTATTTAGGCAATAGTAGCCCCGCTAAAATCTTAATATGGTATGGTGTCCAAATGCAGTATTCTGGAGAGATAACGGTTTTACCAGTCGCCTTTGAGAGTCTAGGAGTTAGGTCTATGTGCACCTATATTGAGACTCCAGAAGTGAAGGTGCTGTTGGATGCTGGTGTCTCACTCGCCCCAAACCGCTATGGTCTCCCACCTCACCCGCGTGAATATATTGCTCTTAAAAACAGGCGTGAGGAAATAATAAGGTTCGCTGAGAAGTCCGATGTTATAACAGTCAGCCATTATCATTTCGACCATCACACACCATCATATACTGACTGGGCATATAACTGGTGTTCAGCCGAGATAGCCGAGAAAATATATAAAGGCAAAATCATTCTAGCAAAGAGTTTTAAGGAGTATATAAACTTCAGCCAGAGAAGGCGTGGATGGCTATTCGCTAAGACGAGTGGAAGTTATGCCGAAAGATTTGAGATTGCTGATGAAAGAACATTCAGCTTTGGTTGCACACAAATATCTTTTTCTAAACCCGTTTTCCATGGCCCCGAGGAATCGGATTTAGGCTGGGTTCTAATGGTGACCGTAAAATATAAAGATGAAAGTATACTCTTTGCACCAGATGTTCAGGGACCGATGTCTCAAGAGACCCTAAACATAATTATTGAGAGCAGGCCGAAGATGATCATAATTGGTGGGCCGCCAACATATCTTGCGGACTTTAGGATGCGGGTAGAGGATATAAATTTCTCCTTAGAGAACCTGAAGACTATTGTTAAGCATGTGCCAGATGTCATTCTAGACCACCACATTTTGAGGGATGAGAACTGGGAGAGCGTAATTAAGCCAATAGTTGAGAGGGCGGCAAGTTTGGGTCATAAAGTTTTCACTGCCGCCGAGTTCTTAGGAGAGGAGAATCAGACCCTTGAAGCATATAGAAAAAGACTCTACTCCAATGAGCCGCCCTCGGAGGATTTTCTAAAGTGGTCTAAGCTACCCTCACCTAAAAGGAGACTCATCCCACCACCACTCTAGAAAAACTAAGGATAAAGTTAAGTATTCTTCTGCAGAAGAAGACATAATAAACTCGCTTTAAGAATTAATTGATAGAACTGCTTATGTCCACGCAGCCAAGTTATGGAGGTCCCTTCATTGGTTGAGGATCTACTTAGATTTATCATTGAAAGAGGGCTCGCTTTTGGAGCGAGCTTCTGCGAGGCAAGGTACTTTGAGGAGAAAGTTAACAGCATAAATGTCGAGAATGGTGTTGCTAAGGCTCTGTCCTCCGGGATATTGAGAGGTATAGGCATAAGGGTTATTTTCGACGGCTGCTGGGGCTTTGCATCCACGAATATATTGTCAGTAGAAAGCGCTGAAAAAACTCTGAGGGATGCCATAAGCGGCGCCAGGTCTATAGCAGCCCATAAAAATGAGGGAGCCCAGATAGCTGATGTGAAGCCATCGGTTGATAAGGTTTTTCATAAAGTGGGAATTAATCCCGAGGACGTTGACCCAGAGATTAAAATTAAGAGAATACTTGATCTTGAGAGGGCTGCCAGAGAGTTTAGTAATAGAGTTAAGGATACGCTCATAAATTATAGAGATATTATTACAAAAGTTGTTGTACATAATTCTTTGGGAACGCTTGTTGAAGAAGTTACGCCTAGGACGATGATCTCATGCAGGGTTATAGCGAAAGAAAACGATCTGATGCAGGCTGGATATGAGAGTATTGGGAACGTCGCTGGCTATGAATTAATTGAGGGAATCAATGTTGAAGACTTCTCTATAAAGGCTGCAAGGAGGGCTGTTAGTCTACTAAGTGCTAAGGCTCCGCCAAGAGGAAAATTTAGTGTTGTTGTCGATCCAAAGGTAGGTGGCCTATTTATTCATGAAGCCATCGGACATAATAGTGAGGGAGATTTAGTTTATAGTGGCCAATCTATAATAGCTGATAAGCTTAGGCAGAAAATAGCGAGTGAGATCGTTACGATAATCGATGATCCGACAATACAAGGTTATGGAAAATTCACATATGATCATGAGGGGGTTAGAGCCAGACCGCACGTAATTATAAAAGATGGCGTTTTAGTTGGGTTTCTTCACTCACTTGAATCTGCAGCCAAGCTTGGTGGGATCCCTGAGGGGAGCGCCAGGGCACAATCACATCATCATCCGCCAATAGTGCGTATGTCTAATATTTATCTGGCGCCGGGGGATATGACGCTAGAGGAAATTCTGGAGGATATTAGTTATGGTCTCTATCTTTCTGGTTCAGAATATGGTTATGTTGAGCCGGAGAAGGGGCAATTTACATGTAAAATTGAGGAGGCGTGGCTTATTGAAAAAGGCGAGTTAACAGAGCATCTAAGAGATGTCGCTATAAGCGGCCTAATATTGGAGATTCTGAAGAATATAACTGCCGTTGGGAGAGATTTACGTCTAGAAATGCCTGGGATGTGCAGCAAGTCTGGGCAGAATATATATGTGGATGGTGGCGCACCACACTTCAGAATTGATGGAATTGTTGTGGGCGGAAGGAGATAACCTGGTATGGAGAGCCTAGACCTCTCAGCACCAGCTGAAAAGGCCATACAACTCCTTCGCGGGCTTAATCTAGACTTCTACGATGTTGTGGCGGTATATTCTAAGACAATAAGGATAAACATCTTTGGCAGGAGCATTAAGGAGGCTATATCAAAAGTTAATGTTGGCTTAGGTGTAAGGGTTTTCAAGAATAAAGGTCTGGGCGTAGCCTATAGTCAAAGCTTGGATGAAAGAGATATCGAAGAGACTGTCAAGAAAGCTGCCAAATACGCTAGGGTTGCTCAGCCAGATCCATACTTTAAGGGTCTACCTGGGCCAGTAAAAGCGCAGGAGGTCTCAGGATTATGCGACAAGGAGATAATTAACTTAACCCTTGAGGATGCAAGTAAAATCCCCAGAGACATGGTTGATGCATGCGAGAGCGTGCGTAGGGGTGGAATGTATTATGGTGAGTTCAGCGCCAATTATTCAAAATTCTGCCTACTGGTCTCAACGGGTATCGATATTGAAAGCGAGAAGACAGTTGCCTCCGCATATATACAACCAGTATATAGAAATGGCGATGATGTTGGGAGTTCATATGAATTTGATTATAGTGTATGTTTATCCAATATAGATCCTTACTGGATTGGGCGTAAAGCCGCCGAGAAGGCTATAGAACAATTCGGGTCGAGAAAGATTAAGAGTGGTGTACTACCGCTTATACTCCTCCCAGAGGCTTCTAGCACGCTATTTAGGAACATGCTCTCAGCCCTTTCAGGCGAACGTGCGGTAAAGGGAAGAACCTTTGCATCAAATCTTCTCGGCAAACAGATAGCCCCGGAAAACCTTAAAATAATTGATGATGGGACTATTCCTGGGGCTGTTGCCAGCAGCACATATGATGGAGAGGGCGTCCCAAAAAGACTAGTAAAAGTTATTGAAAATGGCACGGTTCTAACCTTTTTACATAACTCTTATTCAGCTGGAATTATGAATATTGAGTCTACGGGTCATGCTATTAGAAACGGTTACAGGGGCAACATTGATGCCGGACCAAGCAATATTAGAGTTAAGCCTGGGGATTGCACGCTAGATGAAATCATAAAGGAGACTAAGAAGGGGATATTAGTCGCCAATGCATCCTTCACACCGAACATCGTTTCAGGCGAAATCTCGACAACAATAGATGAAGGCTTCCTAATAGAGAATGGAGAAAAAGTTTTCCCTGTGAAGAATTTAATGATCGGCGGGCACATACTAGAATTCCTCAAAAACATCGACCTAATATCTAAAGAGGGGAGAGTTTTCGGCGGAGGCCACTTCTTCCCGGCAATAAGGGTCAGAGAAGCTAAGATATCTGGTGAATAAAGGCGCCAAAACCAACGTGATTCAAAGGAAGGGATGGTGGGCCCGACCGGACTCGAACCGGCGACCCGCGGGTTATGAGCCCGCCGCTCTAACCTAGCTGAGCTACGGGCCCAAGGAAGCTGTCAAATTATTCTTAGAAATTATTCCTATTTAAGGGTATTGCCATAAAATTAAATAGTAAGGATTAAAAACTTAAATATCGCGTATACACTCAAATTTAATGGCACTCTAGTTGGTAGAGTGAGCCGCCGTAGCTCAGCTGGTAGAGCAGCGGGCCCATGAGGCAATATGCCTCAGGGGCTGAGGCTGTTAACCCGTGGGTCGACGGTTCGAGTCCGTCCGGCGGCGCCACATATAAACTTTGGAATAATCCGTAGACATATATTATTTTCTCTTTCTAAATACCTTACAGTCGTCAGCCTCACATATGTATTTGAAGCCCTGCTCGACTAGCCCCAACATCATTGAGGGTTTTAGCTGCAGCCGATACATATTCATTCATTATCACGCTTTCACAAATGGCTTTGGCGAGGTTCACGATAGATTTTTCTGAGCGCTATCTAAGTAACATATTTGCAGAAAGCCCCTTAAAGAAAAAGAGAGGGTTTTGCAGGAAATCTCTAATAGTCTTTAAATCTATCGTAGTCAGGACTAACGACTACAAGATGTTCTGGGATTTATATACGATTTTCGTAACATTTCTACGAAAAGACGAAAGATTTATATTTTTGACGATGATATCAAGAATATCAAGATGGTTTGGTGTTTGGTATGTTGAGAATCTATGAGAAGACGCCTCCAGTTCCACCTGAAGAGTTTGTTAGGGTTGAGTGGGTATCTTTGAAAGAGTATGTCGCTGATGTTCTCTCTTCTCTGAAGGTTCCAAGAGAGCATGCTGAGATTGTTGCAGATGTTCTTGTGACCGCGGATCTCATGGGGATTGAGAGTCATGGCGTCCAAAGACTTAGAAGATATACCGTCGGCATTCAAGTTGGTTCAGTAAACCCGAAGACAGAAGTGAATATTGTAAAAGAAACTGCCTCAACAGCGCTAGTTGACGGTGGATCCGGGCTAGGTCAGGTTATTGCTTATAATGCTATGAAGATCGCTATCGAGAAGGCTGGAAAAACGGGTGTCTCAGCGGTCGGAGTTAGAAACAGTCACCACTTTGGTATAGCTGGATACTATGCTTTACAGGCGGTTAAGAGAAATATGATTGGTATCGTGATGACGAACTCTGAAGCGCTAGTATCATACACGCATACGGTTGGCAGGAATATGGGTACGAATCCTATAGCTGTTGGCTTCCCAACGAAAAATCCACCTCCAGTGCTCTTTGATGCTGCCACAAGTGTCGTTCCCATCGGGAAGATAGAGGTCTATGCTAAGGAGGGTAAGAAGATACCGCCTGGCTGGGCCCTTTCCCCTGAAGGAAAAATTGAGGAGGATCCAAAGGAGGTTTTGGCTAGGAAAGGTTCGGTATTGCCATTAGGGGGGCTTGGGGAGGATTTTGGCGGGCATAAGGGTGCAGGCTTAGCTCTCGTCGTAGATGTGCTTTGCGGCGTATTAACTGGAGCCAACTATGGAATATTCGTCAAACATACAACCGATAAAGAGAGGGCGAACGTCGGGCACTTCATGATGGTAATAGATGTGGATAAGATATCATCGCTAGACTTCTTTTTAGAGAAGATTGAGAAATACAAAGAGTATATAAAGAGTTTGAGAAGGATTTCAGAGAATGCTGAGGTATGGATACCAGGAGAGAAGGCCTGGCTGACGATGGAGACTAGGAAAAGAATAGGGATACCAGTTCATAAAAATATCCTCAAGGAGATAAAAGACGAAGGAGAAAAGCTTGGAGTAGAATTTAAAGTTAAAATACTTAAAGAAACAGCCTAAGAGCTTAAACATTATGATGAACTGAACTAGTGTGATCCTAATGGAGATTGAAGAGATTGCTAACGAAATGATTAGGATGCAGAAGGATAGTGTCATTCAGGCTGGTTTAAGAAGATCCATAGATAATTTTTTTCGCTCTATAAACAATGTCTTAAAAAATTACTCTATGCTTATAGAGATCGCCGAATATATAAGGTCTGTTAGAGAGAAGGTTTTAGGAGACCTTGAGTATTATATTGATAAGGCAATTAAGAGTATAAGTGCTACTGGCGCGCATGTGTATTTCGCCAAAGACAGCAATTCTGCGTTAGAAATAATAGATAGAATTATTGGTGACAAAAAGAGGGTCATTGTTAAAGCTAAGTCTATGGTGACCGAGGAAATAATGCTGCGTGAACATCTTATTGAGAGGGGGCATGAAGTCTACGAGACAGACATAGGCGAATTCCTAATACAGATATCAAAGGGAAAGCCGATGCACGTTATAGTTCCAGCACTTCACTTGAGTAAAGAGTATATAGCTGACTTACTAAGACTCTATTTGGGATTAACTATTAACAATAACGCATCCCACGAGGAGCTTGTCTCGCATATCAGAGACTTCTTGAAAGAGAAGTTCCTTAGAGCTGATGTTGGAATCAGCGGTGCAAATGCTATAGCTGCCGATACTGGGTCTATTTTCCTCGTCCATAACGAAGGTAACATAAATGAAATAGCTGCATTACCACCCATTTATATAGTGGTTGCAGGCGTTGAAAAGATCGTGCCAACCTTTAGGGATGCTTTTCTACAGGTTATGGTTCAATCTGGTTATGCTGGGCTTTATCCACCAACATATGTAAATATAATTACGGGGATAAGTAGCACGGCCGATATAGAGTATCATAGGGTTTATGGTGTGCATGGTGCAAAAGAAATCCACGTAATACTTTATGATGGCGGAAGAATTAGGGCTTCTAAGGATCCAATTTTAATGGAGCAGCTCCGTTGCATTAAATGTGGGAGATGCCAAATTTCCTGCCCAATATGGGGTATCTGTGGTAATATATGGGGTGGGAGGATTTATGGTGGGCCAATGGGCGTCGGGTGGACGGCGATAACCGAGGGAGTAGAGATCTCCGAGACGATTTCCTGGTTCTGCTTGCTTTGTAATGCTTGTAAAGAGTTATGTCCAGTTAAAGTAAACAGCGCTGGTATCTCCAGAATGTTGAGATCTAGGAGCATTGAAAAAGGGAAGGTGCCTCCAAAGATCAGAGATATGCTGGAAAACATATATAAGTATGGAAATCCCTTCGGATTACCGCGTGCAAAAAGGTCTGAATGGGCTGGAAATAGTATTCCACGATTTAAGAGGGGTATGGAGGTCCTCTATTATGTAGGTGATATGGGCTCATTCCACCCAAGGGCTCAGTTAGCAGCCAAAAGCCTGGCTGAGATTTTACTTTTGTCTAATGTCTCCTATGGTATTCTGGGCGAAGAAGAGTATTGCTCAGGAAGCGAGGCTTATGAGATTGGCGAGACCGGTCTCTTCGAAGAGATGGCTAAGCGAAATATAGAGATTTTTAGAGCACTTGATGTGAAGAAAATCATCACCCTATCCCCCCACTCCTATAATGTCATGAAGAACTTTTATGGCGATTATGGCGGCAAGTTTGACGTAAAACATTACACCCAGTTTCTTTGGCATCTTATTAAAGATGGAAGAATAAAATTTGATTCTGAAACCCCGCTTAATAAGACTATCGCATATCATGATCCATGCTTCTTAGGTAGATGGAATGGCGAGTATGAGGCTCCAAGAAATATCCTGAAATCTATCCCGGGTGTCCATTTTGTTGAATTAGAGCGTGGTAGAGAAAACTCCCTTTGTTGTGGTGGTGGAAGCGGTAACTGCTATGTTGGTTTCGGCTGCGGTCTGCTGTTTGAAAGCGGCTCTAATCCTAATAGGATGAGGGTTAAAGAGGCTTATAACGCTGGCGTAGAAATATTGGCGGTAGCCTGCCCCTCTTGTCTCATTATGTTTGATGAAGCCGTTAAAGCAGAGGGTTTGGAGAATGATCTTGCTATAATGGACATTTCAGAGGTAGTCAAACTAGCTCTCCAGAAGGCTAAAAGGTTATAGTTAAATATCTCAAAACTCTTCTTTTATTTTTAGATGAGGAGGCCGTCCCAGACTGACCCTATGGAATGAAGACTTCACGACGGTCTGATAAATTTCCAGTCATCTTTAAGAAGAAACTTTAAGTAGTAGTTTCGCAATCTTCAAAAAGCAGAGTAAATATTTAAAGTTTGGGGGAAGGGTGAAAAGATGGAGTATATTTATGCCGCGATGCTCCTCTATAAGGCTGGTAAACCTATAGATGAGGAGAATCTAACTAGGGTTCTCCATGCGGCTGGAGTTAATGTCGATCCAATAAGGGTTAAAGCTCTTGTGGCCGCCCTCTCAGAAATAAATATTGATGAGGCTATAAAGTCCGCGCCAACTTTTATGCCGATGATGGCTCCAGCAGCTGCTCCTGCAGTTACTCAACCACCAGTTGCGGAGGAGAAGGCAAAGAAGGAAGAAGAGAAGAAAGAGAAAGAGGAGAAAAAAGAAGAAGAGGCGCTGGAGGGTCTAGCAGCCCTCTTTGGATGATCTTGAAATGGCGTGGATGCAGGCACTTCTCCTTTACTTTAGGATTTCTAGTGGCTCCAAGTTGATGGGGATGCTTCCTATCTAGATTATGGCTATGCAGGTATCCAATCATAAAATCTTAGAATATTTTTGTTGAGGGGGTTTAATGCACTTTAGTGAAGATGAATATAGGTTGCCCTTCTTTCTAGAAAATGGATATGTTAGAAAGAAGTGTCCGAGATGCGGAGAATTCTTTTGGACGCTGAATCCAGATCAAGTGTTATGCGGGGAGTCTAATGTTTATGGTTGTGCCGAATATGCGTTTATAGGTAATTCTCCAATGAACAGACATTATACTCTGGCAGAGATGAGAGAAGCCTTTCTATCATTCTTTGAGAAGAGGGGTCATGAACGCATTAAGCCGTATCCTGTCGTTGCGAGATGGAGAGATGACTTATACTTTACAAATGCGAGCATAATAGATTTTCAGCCATATGTTACAGAGGGAATAATTCCACCGCCAGCAAACCCATTAGTCATTAGTCAACCATGCATTAGATTTCAGGATCTAGAAAACGTTGGCCCAACATTCGGTAGACACCTAACCATATTTGAGATGGGCGGGCACCACGCATTTAACTATCCAAACAAGGAAGTTTACTGGAAAGACGAGACCGTAAGATATCACCATGAATTTGTAGTTAAGAGCCTCGGCATTAGACCAGAATTAATAGTCTATAAAGAGGGGATATGGTCTGGAGGCGGGAACGCTGGCCCAGACGTTGAGAGTATAATCTGCGGCCTAGAGGTTGCAACATTAGTCTTTATGAAGTATAAAGTTGTGGGCGAGGAGTTTATTGAACTACCTATAAAGACAGTTGATACTGGTTATGGAATTGAGCGCTTTACTTGGCTTTCTCAAGGGACGGTTAGCTGTTTCCACGCGGTATATGGAGAGTTGTTAGATAAGGTGATGAAGATTGCCAGCATAAGTAGTGTAGATCATAGGCTTCTGGAGGATTTCGCTAGGGTATCTGGGCTGATAAGCATATCGAAGACCGTTAGTAGGGCTGAAAACTGGAGACGAATAGCTGGTAAGCTGGATATAGATGTCAGCGAACTACAAAGAATAATAAATCCAATAGTTGATGTCTTTGCCATCATAGATCACACAAAGTGCTTGGCCTTTATCTTAGCTGAAGGCGTCGTCCCATCAAACGTTGAAGAGGGCTACTTGGCAAGATTACTTATTAGAAGGACGTATAGGCTTCTAAGGAATTTTGGGATTGAAAAGCTGATGCCTGAAATAATTAGCATGCAAGTATCCTACTGGTCTAGAGACTTCCCACACCTAAAAGATATGCACAATGAAATTCTAGAATTACTCGAGATTGAGATCGAGAAGTATAAGAGCACGTTAGAGAGAGGGAAAGACATTGTTAAACGTTTAGTCCGAGAGATTAAGGCGAGGGGTGAGACTGAAGTTCCAATAAGTAAGCTCGTGGAGCTTTATGATTCGCATGGCTTAACGCCAGAAGTTGTTTCTGAAGCAGCTTCTTCTGAGGGACTGCAGATCAATGTGCCTGAGGGCTTCTATAACTATGTTGCTGAGAAGCATGTTTCCTCAAGAAGACCCGCTTTTAGAATGGTTGAAGAACTAGGGGAACTGAAAATGGATCTCACTGGTCTGCCGGAAACTAAACAATTATATTATGAAGACGCTTACATGAAAGAGTTTAAAGCTAGGGTTCTTAGGGTTTATGGAAACATGGTTATATTAGATAGAACTGCTTTTTACCCAGAGGGTGGAGGGCAGCCCTCGGATCAAGGACGTTTAGAGTTTAATGGCGGGAGCTCCAGAATCTATGATGTTAAGAAGGTTCCTGGAAACATAATAGTCCACTTTGTCGAGGGTCCGGTTCCAAGCGAGGGCTCTGAAGTTAAGGGGGTTGTAGATTGGGAGAGGCGCATCAGCCTGATGCGGCACCATACGGCAACCCACCTTCTCATGGGGGCTGCTAGGAGGGTTCTTGGTGAACACGTTTGGCAGGCGGGCGCACAGAAAGATGTTCATCAATCAAGATTAGATATAACCCACCCGAAGAGACTCACGAGGGAAGAGATTAATCGTATTGAAGAGCTGGCGAATGAGGCGGTTATGAAAAATATGCCTGTAGAGGTTTTTTGGATGCCGAGGGAGGAGGCGGAGCGGGTCTATGGCTTTAGGCTCTATCAGGGCGGAGTGGTTCCCGGTAGAGAAATAAGAGTAGTCAAAGCGGGTGATTGGGAGGTTGAAGCTTGTGGAGGGACACATTGCAAATCCACGGGTGAGGTCGGCGCAATTAAGATATTGCGGACTGAGAGGGTTCAAGATGGTGTTGAGAGAATAGTTTTTAGCGCGGGGTTACCGGCGATAAAAAGGGTTCAAGAGATCGAGGCAAGGGTTCACCATATATCGGATATATTAGAAACTGATGTTGAAAAGGTTGATGTCGCTTTAGAGAAGGTTATTAGTGAGTGGAAGAATCTCCGCCGAGAAAGAGATCGATTGATAGAGAGAATCGCTAGAATGATGGCTGAAAAATATGTTTCTGAGGCGAAGGAGATAGGTGGCTTAAAGTTGATTTCCCAGATACTCGCTGACAAGGAAAATAGCATAGATCTGCTTATTGAGGTTGCAAATGAGATTGTTAAAATTGATCCAAGCACTATAGTGGTTCTCATCCGTGTTGATGGGGAGGCAAGATCTGTTGTAAAGGCTGGAGATAAAGCCATAAAGGCTGGCATAAGAGCCTCAGATATAGCGAAGAAGATAGGGGAGATCCTTGGGGGCGGCGGAAGTGGTAGAGCGGATTTTGCTCAGGCGGGCGGCCTTAATGTTAAGAATGCTCCTAAAGCTTTAGAGGAAGTTGAATCAATAATATATAAAATTACCGCTGGGCGTGAGAAATAGTGGCGCAGATAACTTGGAAAGCAATTGAGGAAAAATGGATTAGGAAGTGGGAGGAATCACATTTATTTGAGGCAGACCCAGACCCAAACCGCAAAAAATGTTTTGTAACTTTTCCATATCCATATATGAATGGCCCGCTGCACTTGGGTCACGGCTTCACCGCAACCAGAGTTGACGTATATGCTAGGTTTATGAGGATGAGAGGCTATAATACGCTTTTTCCATGGGCCTGGCACTGGACTGGCGAGCCAATCTTCGGTGCCTCTTTAAGAATAAAGAGTGGCGATAAGGATTTGATAAGAGCCCTTAAGGAGATAGATGGAGTCCCAGACGAGGAGCTCGAAAAGTTTGTTGACCCCATTTATATGGCAAGCTACTATACGAGGGAGAGCAGGGAGATTGTTAAGAGAATCGGTTTCTCAGTAGACTGGCGTAGAGAATTCCATACAACAAGCCACGAGCCAACCTACAGCAAATTCATTGAATGGCAGTATTTAACCTTAAGGGATTTAGGATACGTTGTTAGGGGAACCCACCCAGTCGTCTGGTGTCCCTCATGCAAGAGCCCAACAGGGGATCATGACAGGCTTGTTGGTGAGGGAGTCTTTCCGGAAGAATATATCCTAATAAAATTCATTTTTGGCGACGCTTTTCTCCCAGCAGCCACATTTAGGCCCGAGACAATCTTTGGCGTAACAAACATATTTATAAATCCAGATGGAGATTACGTTGAGGCATTAGTGGACGGAGAGAAGTGGATTATAAGCAAGAGCGCAGCCACGAAACTTTCAGAACAGCTTAGGAGAGTTGAAGTTTTAAGGGAGTTTAAGGGCAGGGAGCTCATCGGAAAATACTTTAAGGAGCCGATAAATGGTAGAGAGCTCCCGATACTACCGGGATGGTTTGTTGATCCAGACTCTGCAACCGGAGTTGTCTATAGTGTTCCAGCACACGCACCCGCAGATTGGATTGCCTTAAAAGATCTTATGAATAAGCCGGATTTATTAAAGGAGTTTGGGATACCGCCAGAGATTGTAGAAAACATTAAACCTATTTCATTAATTAGTGTTGAGGGCTTCGGAGAGTATCCAGCTATAGAAGTTGTTGAACAGATGGGCGTAAAGAATCAGTTTGATCCAAAGCTGGAAGAAGCGACCTCAATAATATATCGAAAAGAGTTTCATACTGGTGTTTTAAAAGCAATATGCGGGGAGTATGCTGGCAAACTTGTTAAGGATGCTAAAATTAGGATAATAGAAGATTTTAAGAGGAAGAATATAGTCTCATCGATGTATGATCTCCCACAAAAGGTTGTATGCCGGTGTACAACAAGGTGCTTAGTAAAGATATTGTCAGATCAGTGGTTCCTAAAATATTCTGACCCTGACTGGAAGCGCCTAGCACATGAGGCAATAGACTCGGCAAAAATCTTTCCTGAGAGTGCCAGATCCTACTTCCATGACAAGATTGACTGGCTTAAAGACTGGGCCTGCGCGAGGAAGACTGGTTTGGGGACTCCTCTGCCATGGGATCCAGAATGGATAATCGAGACTTTAAGCGACTCAACAATATACATGGCGTTCTACACGATAGCTAAACACATTAGACAATATAATATTCGCGCTGAACAGCTGACTAGAGAAGTCTTTGACTATATATTCCTTGGGAAAGGTGATTTAGAGAAAGCTTCCAAGAGGTCTGGAATAGAAGCGAATATTCTTGAGGAGATGAGGAATGAGTTTCTATATTGGTATCCTGTTGACTTAAGAATTTCGGCTAAGGAGCTTGTTCCAAACCATTTATCCTTCTTTGTATTCCAGCATGTCGCACTATTTCCAAGAGAGCTATGGCCGAGGGCGATAGGCGTTAACGGGATGCTGATGATCGAGGGACAGAAAATGTCTAAGTCGAAAGGAAACTTCCTAACCCTTAAGGAGGCAATAAATCGGTATGGGGCAGATGTCACTAGAATGACACTTCTTCTTGGCGCTGAGGATATGGATGACCCGGACTGGAGGGATGAGAATGCGAGGAGTGTGGATGCTAGATTAAAATCGCTTTACACGTTAATAAGTCAGATAGCTGGTCTTTCAGGCGAGGAGGAAATAAAGAGCATTGACAAATGGTTGCTGTCAGCCATACAGAAAAGGGTTCGTGCAGTAACCGAGGCGCTGGAAAATCTGAAGACAAGGACCGCGGCTGAAATAGCCCTCTATGAAGTATGGAATGATATACGCTGGTATCTGAGACGAAGAATAAGCCCGAATCCAAAAGTGCTTAGAGAAGTTGCCAGTATATGGATTAGGCTTCTAGCGCCATTTATACCCTTCTTCTGCGAGGAGCTGTGGAGCATACTTGGAAATGAGGGTTTTGTCTCCGTGGCTAAGTGGCCAGAGTATGATGAGTCAAAAGTTGACATTAAATCCGAGGAAGCTGAGATTCTCATAAAGGGTCTGCTTGAGGATACACAAAACATTCTTAAAATAGCGTGTTTATCGCCGAAGAGAATTTACTATTATGTTGCATCTCCATGGAAATGGAAAATATACATGAGGCTGTTGGAGGAGTCACTTTCGAAGAGGATTGATATGAGAGGGGTGATGAGAATACTTATGTCGGATGCGGAATTAAAGAGTATGGCAAAGGTTTTAGCACCATTTGTAAACCGCATAATAGAGGAGATCAACATTCTTCCCCTGGAAAGAAAGCAGAATCTTCTGAAGGTTGGCGTAATAGATGAGTTTCATGAGATAAATGAAGCGAGAGACTTCTTTGAAAGGGAATTTAATGCTAGCGTGACAGTTTATAGGGAGGATGATCCAAATAAATATGACCCGAAAGGTAAGGCCCAGCAGGCCAGACCGCTAAAACCAGCAATATATATTGAATAGAAGATGCCAAGTGATGCAGGCCCTTCCTTCTATCTTTTCCTTATAACTAAGTATGCCGAATAGAGCCATGAGATTGCTGGTAAAAGGATTCCAAACGAATTTAATGAGAGATTTGAGAGCAAAATGTTTATGAAAAGTAGTGTAATTAGCGCGGAGGCAGCTAGTCTTAAGGCGAACTCTTTCTTTCTCCCGCCCTTATCTGCATAAGTATTCCTTTTTTTAATCCTTTCAGTCGGCACCCACTCCTCCTTTCTACCCATTAAGATGTTAGCGATTGGGAATAGGCAATTTAACATGTTATCATACCAGATGAGTATAAGCCCAAAAACAGCCCTAACATCAATCCCACCTCTTTCACCCAAAATCTCATGGCCCAAAATTTTTACGAATCCAGGGAAGAAAAGTAAGATAAAGGCGGATACAGCCAAAGCTACAATAAAAGACGGAATAGGTGCAATCATTATAGCGATCTGTGGGAAAAATACGAGCAGCAGAGAGGAAGATAAAAATCCGGCGGGTGAAAGCCAGAATTCATCAATTATGTTTCTTGGAACAATTGCATATGTGGTGATCGTTAATGCCAAACATATTAATCCCAATGGATACACTAGTGAGTAAGCCAGCTGCATGAGGGCCTCAATCTTTTTAAACAGACTTAAACTCCTGTGTCTAATGATAGATCGCCAATGCTTCATTAGGTTCTGCACAGAACCTTTAAAATGTCTTCTAAACCTAATTACGGCCGAGTAGTAGCTTGGTGGAACTTCCTCGAGACTTGATGCGTTCTCAAAATAGAGCGCATCCCAACCCTTAAGCTGAATTCTATACGCTATATCTAAGTCCTCGGCGATTGTATCGGTCGCCCATCCTCCAACATCATCTAAAGCTTCTCTTCTAAATATTCCGCCATGCCCCATAAAACCAATTATCATACCACATTTAGAAAGAGATGATTGGAGAAAATATACGAACCAGTCATTTACGATAGCAAGAGTTCTTGTGAGCCAAGACTTTTTCTTATTCAAATATTTTAATCTGCCCTGAATAAAACCTAATTTCCTGTTTGCTAGAAATAATGGTATCGTCTTTTTCAGAAAATCTGGTTTTAAAACAGAGTCTGCATCCAGCACTAAAATAAATTCTCCCCTAGAATTTTTTAGGGCTTCATTCAGCGCCCCAGCCTTATAGCCAGCCCTGCTCTCTCTATGTATAACCCTTATCTTTGGATAATATTGTTTCTCATACTCCATGAGAATGCTGAGAGTCTCATCAGTTGAATCATCTACGACTATTATTTCAAACTTGTCAGATGGATAATCAATTTTTAGGCAACTCTCAAGAAGTCTTGCAACCGTAGGCCCCTCGTTGTATGTAGCTACTTGGATTGTTACAAAAGGCCACTCTATACATCCATTCATCCCCTTTTGGATAAGGGATGGAGGATAAGAGCATATTTTCCTGAAACATGCAAGTATGCAATTGTTTAAACCAAAGATACCCATAAGAGAAACCACAAAAACTAATGCTGTAGAAGTTACTGATTGGATCGGTGTAAGGCTCAACATACCTCCTCTTCACTATAACTCAAAGTGGGCTGCTATATGTCATATAACTCTGTAAGAAAATTTATATTTATCACTTAACCTACACCTCTGTTATGTCTTGCTTATAAAAAGGGTTTTCGACCCCGTGGAATTCATTAACGCCATGGATTAAAAAGGCTGAGGATGCAGAGTTTTGGGCATGTTTAGACAAATAATACTCATAATTTTCAGGCTTTTCATCACTCCTTATACTCCAATAAGGTTCTTTGGCAGCCTTTGCCACAAAGAATCTCTTTTGCAGTCTTCCAAGATTTTCTCACAAAACTTGGATACGAGTTATGCTTCTCAACCCACCTCTTTAGAAACTCGATGGTCTTTGGATCAGCTGGATAGCCAGAGCCAAAGTCACCGTACTCCCGTCGAAGCCTCTCTATCTCCATATCTCGCTCAACTTTAGCTACGATAGACGCCGCTGATACAATGGGGTAAATCTTATCCGCCTTATGCTCAGATATAACCTCGATTTTTAATGGAAGTTCCTCAAGAATATATTGTCTGAACCTTTCGGGGAGCACGTCTGATGCATCGACATATGCTATGTCTGGCTTGAGTTCACCTATTATTCTGGCCATAACACGGGCCTCGAGCCTATTCAACTTATTAAGCTTTTTACCAGTCTCAACAACATTATCTATTTCCCACGGCTGAACCTTTATTACACTATAATTCTTTGCTATACTAGTTATTTGCATGGCAAGCTCTTTCCTCCTCTTTGGGGATAGTGTTTTCGAATCTCTTACCCCTAGCTGGATAAGTTTTTGTAGGCCGATTTCGTCAACTAAAACGCCAGCTATTACTAGTGGACCTATAACTGGGCCGCGGCCAGCGTCATCGACACCACATATAAGCATCCTGCTCACTTCTCTAATCCCGTAATCTTGATCAATAACTCTTCCGATATAATTTTGGGGAGAACGTTTCTATTTTCATATTTTACCTCAATTATTTTTACGTCTCCCCTCTGCCTTATCATTTCAGTAAATGGGGTTTTAGCCCTCCAATGGATTGTTCCTAGAACAATTTTCCCACTATTTAAAGCCCTTAAAACGGCATCTTTAAATGTCTCAGAATATAGCTCCATTGGGCCAACCTCATCGATAACCACGATGTCAGCCCTTTCGCAAGCATTTAATATGGCTTTTACACCAATTTTCTCAAGATCTTCTAAACAAACCCTGTATTTACCTATCTGTGGGCCGCATTCTCGGTTGATGTGCGCTAAAATACCCTCAAGATTATTCAGTAAATCTATTATTTTGAAGCCGACTCTTACACCTCTCTCTAAAATTTCCTGGCTGATCATTCCCCCAATCCTAACATTTTTCTCTCTCAGAGTGTTTAAGACTTTTAAGATAACGGTTGTCTTCCCTATTCTTGGCGGCCCGGTTAGAAATATGTGCCGTTTATCCGTATTGAATCTCTCCTAAAACTGCCTTAAAATATCTTCTTTCTCCATTATTGTGCCGCAGTAATGGCATCTGAGTTTCAAAGGCTCCTCATTCTCAACGTAAAAGATGGATCTCACAGGCTCATTTTCATTATTAGAGATGCATGCTGGATTATTGCATTTAAGTATTCCATGAATTATTTGTGGCAGCTTAACTCTCTGCTTCTCGATAACCCTATAATTTCTTATTATATTGATTGTGGCGTGTGGAGCTATAAGTGCTATCTTATCAACCTCCTCAGGCTTCAACTCTCTCCCCTCAATCTTCACGATATCTTTTACACCCAGCTTCTGGCTGGGAACGTTCATGGCGATAGTGATAACACCACCGCTCCGCCCATTAATCCCTAAGATTCTAATAACGTTTAAGGCATGACCCCTTGTAATGTGATCAATTACTGTTCCGTCCTTAATCTTTGACACTCTAAGAGTCTTCTTAGCCATACCACATCATTTACAAAATAAGTTTAATTGTCATAATAAGGTTATAGAAAACTTAATGAGACGATAAGATAATTCTGATGGTTGCTTGCCTACTCCCGGCAGATCATTCTCCCTTAATATCTCTATACTCATGCCAATCTTGCTTCAGTATTTAAATTCTTTAATCGTCCCGATTTTTGTAAAAGTTTTTATAGTGCTCGTGATGTTAATGTTGATATCAATAGTGATATCTATGTTCCATCATTTCCCTCCAGCCTTTAAGCATTGGATGAAACATATGGCCGCTGTGCCAAAAGGCTTCCTGCGCTATTTGGTGCTTGAGCTTTTAAATGAAAAACCGCTCTCAGGTTCAGAGATCATGAATGAAATAGAGAAGAGGACATTTGGTGTTTGGAGGCCTAGCCCAGGCTCCATCTACCCACTCCTTACATGGCTCCATGAAAGTGGTTATATATGTGAGGTTCCTACGCGGGAAGCGGGGATAAAACGGTATATCCTTACTGATAAGGGTAAACAGCTCTTGGAGGAGCAACGAAGAGTTAAGGAGCAGATTAGAAAGGGATGGAAGATTTTTGCTCCCCCTTTCCTCTACATCCTATGGCTACGTATTCCTTCAGAAGATGCTGAAAAGTTGAGGAGGGCTGTAAGCCATTTTATGATAGCCCTCTTTAAATTGTGTCTTGATTTAGAGACAAAGTTTTCTGAGGAGGCGCTTAATAGCGTGTTAAAGGTTTTAGACGAGGCTCTTCGGAAGATTGAAGAAATTGATAAAGGATTGGTGGGTGAGTAAGTATGGTGGATGAAGTAATTAGAGCTGATGGTTTAACAAAGGTCTTTAATAAGAGCTTGGTAGCCGTAGACCACATAAGTTTTAGCGTTAAAAGAGGCGAGATCTTCGGCTTTCTAGGCCCTAATGGTGCTGGGAAGACAACAACTATAAAAATGCTAACGACAGTCCTAAGACCAACTGAAGGTAGGGCTTTTGTCATGGGCTATGATATAGTTAAGCAAGCAAGTAGTGTCAGAAAGGTTATAGGGGTTGTCCCGCAAGAGTATACTGCGGATGAGGATTTAACTGGTTATGAGAATATAATGCTTTGCGCAGCCCTTTATGGTATCCCCCGAGATGTAGCGAGAAAGCGTGCCCTTGAGCTCTTTGATCTCGTTGAGCTGACACGCTTCAAGGATAAGAGGGTTGAAACTTATTCTGGCGGTATGCGTCGGAGACTTGAACTTGCATGTGGCCTAATCAATAGACCAAAGATTTTCTTTCTAGACGAGCCAACATTAGGCTTAGACGTTCAGACGAGGGTTGCCATATGGGATTATATTCGCAGACTCAAGGACGAGTATGATATAACAATCTTTATGACAACACATTATATGGAAGAAGCCGATGCTCTATGCGATCGCATAGCAATAATAGATTATGGAAAAATAGTTGCTCTCGACTCTCCAAGCAATCTAAAGAATACCTTGGGCGGGGATATAATAACTCTGGCTATTAAGGAGAACATTGATGTCACTGAGATAATCCGTTCAGTCGAGAATGTTAAGGACGTGAAATATGATGGCCGCGTTTACAGGATTAAGGCTGAGTCTGGCGAGATAACAGCACCCCTCATAATTGAAGCGTTGCGGAGGAAAGGTTATACTGTGACTAAACTCTTCCTTTCAAAGCCAACGCTTGATGAGGTCTACCTTGAGTATACTGGCAGGAGCATGCGTGATACTGAGGAATCTATGGAATCATTTATAAGGCATAGGATAACCATGAGGAGGGCTAGAGCGCGATGAGTACTCTTGAGGAATCTAGCCCAAGCTTGGTTAGGGGTCTATTGGCCTTAACCGCTAGAGAGCTAAAGAAGTGGCTTAAGGATCCAGTAATGTTAGTAATGTTCATCCTTCAACCACTAATATGGATGGGCTTCCTGGGGAAATCCATTAATATAAATGCCCTCTTCTCTCAGCATAATATAAGCGTACCAGACCTGATCCCCATTCCAGGAAGCTACCTTGTACCACCACTACAGGGAATCGTATATGTTAATGGTACGCTGCTCCAGCAATTTTTTTCAAATGTAGGTTCAGAGGTTATGCGGAGCACATTTGGGGTTGCAGATTACTTTAGTTACATGGCTATTGGAATGATCTCTATGATAATTGTTATGACTTCTACATTTAGCGGCGTCTCCATCGTCTGGGATAGGCGCCTAGGATTCTTGGATAAGGTTCTGAGCACGCCTGTGCCTCGCACCGCTATAATATTCTCTAAGATCTTAAATGCTATTCTCAGAGCTATGTTTCAATCAACAGTTATCCTTATGCTTGCATATATTCTTGGGTTACAATTAAGCCCTAGCTTTACACTAATCAATATTCTTGGGGTCTACGCCGCAATATCCCTAGTTAGCATAGGTTTATCATCAATTTTCTTGGCATTCTCGATAAGATCAACAAGAATGGAGAGACCTATGCAGTTTATAAGTCTCATAACGATGCCATTGATGTTTGCGAGCAATACTTTCTTCCCAATAAATTTGATGCCAGGGTGGTTGCAAATAGTGGTTAGAGCAAACCCGCTTACATATTTAACAGATGCCATCAGGCAGCTTACCATAATGCAACCAAATCCCTTAGCACTTGCGGTAGACTTCATCTATCTGACAGCCTTCGCAGCAATTCTGGCAACTGTTGGCATAATACTCTCATGGAAATACCTGACAGAATAAATAACAAGATTTATCCAGTCAATTCTAACATACCAAAAAAGTAATTAAGGTTAGAACGAAAATTAGGATCCGTTCACGTCAAACTATCACTTTAATAGAGCTGCCAGCAGAATCCCCATGGCTTTTATAAGAGTATGATCTGCAGAATCATCTGAAGGACAAGATGCTCCGGGTCAAATCCCAGCAGGCTAAGGGGAGATGTCTCAATAATTGAGAGCCTAGCAATGTCCTGGTCAAAACATGCTAGTGATAGCGCTGATAGTTACGTATACGCTCTTCGTTAGACAAAGAAACGAGATAAACTTCTCATTCCACTCTTCTTTTTCCTACTTAGTTTTTAAGATCTCTATCGCCTTATCTATGTATTGGTGTTTTCTCCTCTGATGTTCCTTCACAAAGTCCATTACAATCTTTGCTAAGCGAGATTTATCCTCGCCACATAGAATGTTTCCATGTTTACAGTCGTTATATAATTCTATAACTTCTTTATCATCCTCAAGGAAATGGAATAAATATAGATCGAAGATTGGGCAGATCTCTGGATTCCCACCGAGCTTGCGCTGCTCCTCGGCAGTTGGCCGCCCACCCGTAAAAGCATTAAAAATTTTCTTCTTTATTATCTCTGGATCCTCATCAAGTGTGAAGTAGCTCATTGGGTCACGCTTACTCATCTTGTAGCTGCCGTCTAAAGCCTTAATCAGCCGGTGATAAGTTGATGAGGGTGGAATAAACCTAAATTTGTTTTGGAACTTATCTGCGAGATCTCTCGTAAATCGTATGTGTGGGTCTTGATCTATGCCAACTGGAACAACTGTTGGCTTTGGTCCGCCGAAATCCTCGAGCTGGGGCATTAATATATCTCCAGCCTGTATAAGTGCAGATAAGTATAGACCCATATGTCTCTCGCCATAAATAGCCTTTATCGTTGCCAAAGTCACACCCCTACTAAAAATTATTGCTAGATCCTTCACTCTCTCCTCCTTTGACTGGCGATATATATAGCCCCTCCTAGGATCAAAACCCAGAGCTAATAGATCTGCAACGTTATTTATGGCTATTTTTTCGCTCTCTTCAAAGGGTATTCCATTATCTTCGTAAGCCTCTATATCAGCTATACAGTAAAAGGCTGTTGCGCCCTGCTGCTGAAAATATATTATTTCACGGGCGGTCATCAGTGTCCCAAGGTGGAACTCCCCTGTGGGCTTTATTCCACTCATAACCGCGTATTCTCTTCCACTCTTCATGGCTTCAATTACGCGTTCAAGATCTCTATGCCCAAATATAACGCCCCTACGCATAGCCATAAACGGATTAGGTATCTCTGAGAGGAGGGGCTTAAGCGGTCGGATTCCAAACTCCGTGAACAGCCTCTCGTAATCTTCTATGACTGTGGTCCCAAAAGGATCCAGAATAATTCTTTTATCCTCAGACAAGGGTTCTCCCTCGCACTATGAAGGAAATAAGAGAAATTTCTCCCCTGATACTTATATGGTACTTCACTTCAACCCTCGAAGCTAATGCCATTCCAAGGCATACACCCTTTCAGTTCAATAGTCCCCTTTAATCCTCAAGAAATGATCTTAGTATAAGAGGCAATATATATGGTTTTGGTGGAGGAATTGATGATTGGCTGTAAGTGTAGCCTTTGATGATCTTGAGATTTCGTTAATGTATATTTTGTATGTGGAGGACTGCAGAGGTTCAGATTCTTAATACTAAGTGCGCTTTAATCCCTTGTAATCCTCGTCAATAAGAGATATGAGAAGAGTGGAAGATTAAGAAGTTATTAGAGGGGGTGGTCTCTTGAAGATATATTTAGCGGAGTTGTCTGTAAGAAGTAAGGAGAGAATGCAGATTATAAATGTGACAAGCGAGGTGAGCGGTATAATTGAGCGCAGTGGAATAAAAGGAGGTTTCGTCAATTTATGGGTTCCACACACAACCGCCGCAATAACAGTCAACGAGCATGACCCAGACCTATGGACAGACATATTAGTGACCCTAGAGAAAGTCGCACCAATAAAAGGAGATTACCGGCACAATGCTAAATATAGGTGGATTCCAGGCGAACAGAATGCGCATGCGCATATACTAAATTCTCTAATCAAGCCCTCTATAACAATACCAATAGTGAATGGTAGGATGCTGCTCGGCACATGGCAATCAATATTATTCGTTGAGATGGATGGACCTCAAACACGCACTATTCAGGTGCAAGTAGTTGGCGAATAAGGTTGGGTCGCTTAAACATTAATTTTTCGACGAATACTAAATATTATAAGTTTGAGAATCATAAAATAGCATTGTGATCTAGCATGGATATAATAGAGATTATAAAGACTCGTAGAACCATCAGAAAGATTAAACCTGACCCTATTGAAAAGGATAAACTGCTAGCCGTTTTAGAGGCGGCTAGATGGGCTCCATCCTGGGCTAACACGCAGTGCTGGGAATTTATAATTGTCATGAGCGCCGAAACTAAAGAAAAATTGGCCGAAACATTAACTCCAGGAAATCCCGCCGTCGAAGCTGTTAAAGGAGCCCCAGTAGTTATTGTCGCCTGCGCTAAGCTTGGGCTCTCAGGCTTTCTACGTGGAAAGCAGGTAACCGATAAGGGAGACTGGTTCATGTTTGATGTGGCATTAGCCCTTCAAAACCTTGTCCTTACAGCTTGGAGTCTTGGATTGGGCACAGTTTATGTCGGCGCCTTTGATGCAAAGAAGGCTGGGGAACTTCTTGGAGTACCACCCGGAGTTAGTGTCGTAGCGTTGGTTCCACTGGGCTATCCAGTGGAGGTTCCGAGGGAACCGCCTAGGAGGAAAGAACTTAAAGAATTTGTCTATCTGGAGAGATACGGCAACAAAATGATCACTTAAGGGCGCTCGCCTCCACTAATTAACCTAACTTAGCTTATTTCTTCTTTTTTCTAGAACATTTATGAAGTGCTCTACCTCAGGATATGTTTTCTCATATATGTGTGCGCTATCTGAAAAATCTATATAGGGGCCAACCTCAACATTTAATCTTTCAGATATCCTCCTTTGGAGCTCCGTCATCACAAGCATATTCATATGCATTGCCCTGAAGATATCCCTGCTCCTCCAGGATGCATGTGTAATGAGCTTCCCGTCTCTTATAGTGCACCAGATTCTCTGCAGGCATGGTGGGGAGTCAGCCCACATATCCCTCTCTGGAACCCAGGTTATTGCCTGAGCCCTCCTAGAAAAACTTGTCTCAAGTAACTTATTTATAATATATTCTATCTGGTTTATACCCTTCGGCGGATAATTAAAGAGTCTCTCGTGGTATGTATAATGTATTTTTCCTTCCTGAACAGCCCAATCAAGAGTGCCCTCTAAGATTTCGCTAATATATTTCTCTAGTGAGCCTTTTATGGCTGTGAATACGTCGCCCCTATGAACCCGCGGCTCAGCAAACGGCTCCTCAACAACTACAAGCAAACCTAAAATCTCCTTACATTTTTCACCATATTCTGTTGGAACTTCAACTCCATTCTTCCAGCACTCTATTACACATTTCTCCCAAGCCTCAGACACGGTGCGTGCCCTAATTAAAACGCCATAGGATTCAGGCATCTTCCTCAGCCATTTAATTTGATAGAATTAATTAAGATATAAGTTTGCTTAATATATTATAATGATTGATATGCTTGTATACCCATTAAATGGCGAGCCATGCTTAAGGAACAGCTGTTCACGGTGCTGTCATGAGACAGGGATGCTATTGACGAAGCTCGACATTAACGTTCTAGTGAAACTAGGTTATAGATTAAAAGAGTTTGCAGTTAGATCTGGTCAGAATTGGAGACTGAGAAATCTCAATGGGGTATGCTTCTTTCTTAAGGAGAACAGATGCAAAATATATAAGTTTAGGCCCTTTGGATGCCGCCTATATCCGCTGGTATATGATCCAAATGAAGGCAAAATTAAGCTAGACGAGTTCTGCCCACATAGAATGGAGTTTAAAGTTCAAAAAGAAAACATTAATTCTCTTCTTCTCATGCTCAAGTATCTTTGATCAACCGTGGAGATAACCTTATTTAAGGGATTTATCTAATATATACATTTGGTGATACACATGTCCTCTTTCGATGAATTTTGGGAAAGGTGGTTCGGGAGACGGAGACCCTTTTCGAGATTCTTTGAAGAAATAGATGAAATGTTCAGGGAAATGGAACGAATGTTTGAAAGAGAATTTGAGGATCTAGCAAAAAGAGTGCCAAGGGATTTAGTGCGTGAAAGGGTTCTGCCAGATGGAACGAAGGTGCATGAATGGGGCCCCTTTGTCTACGGATATAGTATAACAATTGGCCCAGATGGAAAACCAGAGATAAGAGAATTTGGTAATGTGAAGCCTAGTGTTGGCAGGTTTGGTAGGCCATCTATATCTATTAGAGAGGAGAGGGAGCCCCTCGTAGATATAATTAATACTGATGGTGAAATAAAGGTTATAGCAGAGCTGCCAGGCGTTGAGAAGGAGGACATAAAGTTACATGGTACCGAAACAAGTTTAACGATCAGTGTTGATACGCCGCAACGCAAATATTATAAGGAAGTTGAATTGCCCGAAAAAGTAGATCCAAAGCAGGCTAAATCAACATATAAGAACGGTGTACTTGAAGTAACATTACCAAAGAAGAAGGAAGCCCCGAAAGGGGAGCCAATAAGTATAGAGTAACGCCATAATCAAATAAAATTCCCAGTTTTTATAAAATATTGTTTTGGCCGATCAAATTGAAAATATTGCGGAAAAAGATATTAAAGAGGGTTCAAGAGAGCGTTCCATGGCTGGAGCATATTATCAGTGATGAAGAGATTGCCGGGGATATAAATCCACAGCCATCAGATCTAATTCTTAAGTTTAGGGAAAAAAGTCTCTGCTTATATTGTAGAGGGGGGAAATTACTATGTGGGAAGCCAAGGTGCCCGGCGCTTACTAGACTATTCTTCTTTATGAAGACTAAAAATCTCATCGAGTCTGAAAAAATACTTGGTTCATCCCCCCCAGGAGTCTTTGTTGGTCGGATAGGTTATCCCCACGTTTACGCCGGGCCACTTGTACCACCTTTCCTTGGGGATACGTCACTCCTCGATTTTCCAGAGAAATGGATTGGGAGGTCAATTAATGAGATAGTTGGATTTAGGACCGATTTGATCCGCGGAAAATTTAGGGTGAATGTTAAGAAACCTCTTGAGAATCAGCCTCTATTAGATAAAACTTTTGAGATAGCCCTTTCAAGGGAGCCCGTGGATACAGAGATAATATTGAAGGGGAGGCCCTCTGGAAGCTTTCTATTCGACGATGAGGTACAGCCAATGGGCCCCTCAGCTCCATTATCTAAAATTGATGTTGGGAACCCTAAGATTGATTGTAGAATTGAAAAAGTATATGGAGATTATGATTTAAAGGCGGAGGAAGCTATACTAAACCTTTACTTAAGCAATGTTCCAGTATCAATGATTCAGAGAGCCTTTTGCCTCGGTGCATTTGGCGTAAAGAGACAGAGAAGGCTTGTACCAACAAGATGGAGTATAACTGCTGTTGACTCGTTAATATCGAGAAGGCTGATAGAGGATAATGTTAAGAGGAACCCAGAGATAAATGAGTATTGGGTTTATAGTTTTAGTTGTTTCGGGAATAAATTTGTTGTCCTTCTGATGCCCTCAAAATGGGCGTATGAGTGGATCGAGGCATGGCATCCTGGGACATTATGGAACCCGCAGAGCGATTATATAGCGATGGGAAGTGATTGGGAGGGCTATCGTGGGAGGACTACATATGCTTCTCTTGGAGGATGTTATTATGCTGTTAGGCTGGCTGTATCAGAATTTCTGGCAAGGGAGGGGAGGCAGGCTAGTGTGGTGGCGATGAGGGAGATTAATCCAGATTATATTATGCCCTTGGGCGTATGGATAAATAGGGAGGGTGTTCGAGAAACCCTCAAACAGGATGGAAAAAAATTCGATACGCTTAGAGAAGCCTTAGAGTATATAGGCTCTAAATTCTCAACCCCGCTTGAGGAATGGATAAGAATAAGTGTTCTCTTAAGAAACGAGATTATGCAAGAGAAAATCACAAAATTTTTAGATTTATATAAATAGATTCCATCGATGTTGCAAATGATTAAAGAACTATGTGATTGAAAAGCATGCTCACAACAATTTTTTAAGTTTATACTTCATCATGGATTTGAGTAGAGTTGTTTATTAAAATCTTTGATAGTATAAGCTTGATGTTCTCTTGGACTTTAAAAGATTCTTTGAGCAACTTCTCTCCTTTAGTTGTTAAAGTATAAATTCTCTTTCTTCCCCTATTCTTGCCCCTAATTAAACCCTCCCTCTCCAGCTTATAGAGGATTGAGTAAATAGTTCCCGGACTAATAGACGATCTGAATCTTTTTTGGAAAGCAACAATTATATCATAGCCGCCAATAAATGGTGTCTTATAAATTTCGTATAAAATTAATAAGTCTATAAAATTTCTAAAGAATCTCCTTTGTATGATCTTATTTATATCATCCTTATCATAATAAGATTTAACCATACTTATCATATTAATACATATTCTCTATAATATTTAAAACTTATCATAATAAATGCTCTTTGGTATGTATAGAATGATATTATTTCCGTAGCATACCCTTGTATATACTGCTATATTATCCTCACATAGGCATGCATGATGGGAAACGTTATTTTCGGTTTTGTTAACTCTTTTGGCGAGGTGTTAGTATTGGTCTTATGGAAGTATCTCTTTAAGTTAGTCTCAAAAGACCTAGAAGCACTAAAGAGGAAGAAGCAGGCGCTAGAAGATTTACTTTCATCTAACAGGATCTCACGGCAAACATATGACTGTTTAAGCAAAGAAATAAGCGATGCTATAATAAACACTGAGAAATATTTAGACTCTCTTGTCTCTAAAATGAAGAGCAGGGTGGATGATTTAGAGAGACAAATAAGTGCTCTGGAAATATTCTTGGCGAATAGCGAGATGATGTATGCTGCTGGCGAGATAGACTATGAGACATATGAGAGGGAGAGCAAAGCATTGGCCGCGGGCATAGAATCTATGAGGAAAGAAATATCCGAGATAAAAAGTATATTAAATCCACCTGCACCAGAGACTACAGCCGTTTCTGAAAGCGTATCTCCAATTGCTGCAGAGACCAAAAATGTAGGAGAAATCCTTCAGCAAGTATAACCCCCTTTGAACCTACTAAACCCGAGCCTTATCAGTAACAGCATATTTCTCACTTTTGTTTCTTCTAACACTTTTGTCAGCTTCTTCTATCTCCATTTTCTTTGAAATCTGGTATTCGCGAATTTTTTCAGAGAGCTCCGGGTCATCAAGCGCGAGGATCTTAGCAGCCGCTATTGCGGCTCCTTCTGGCTCAATTATTACAACGGAGCCTATTCCACTAGGCACCCTCAGCGAAGAAAATATATCCGCGCCACTAAACTTTTCTGAGTATGGTGGGCATGCTATGACTGGCTTTAACGTATTTGCATCGACAAACGCGCTTAGGGCGTTAGACCTTCCGGCAACAGTTATATAAACTACCTTTTCCTCCTCATACTCCCTTAATATCTCAAGAACTTTCTCAGGAGTTTTATGTGCTGAGGCGATCCTAAACTCATAATTTACTCCCAAAGTCTCAAGATATTTTCCAATTTGTTGCGAAAACTCGTAATCACTTTTCGAGCCCATTAATATGACAACTTTCCCCCTCATATCTCTCAAACCCACTAATGATTAATTGTTTGACCAATTATTAAGAAAGATAAAGATTATTATTATAGAAATACGGTCTTCTTCTCTTAACAGCCTCGATAAAGAGATCCTTTAAATAATTATCGTCAACACCTCTTCTTATCGGACCTAAAACATCTATTAGATTGTCATTTTTGAAGAGACAGGGTTTTAATTTTCCATCGGAGGTTAGACGAATTCTGCTGCAGTGTAGGCAGAAATCGGTGTTGTGCATTGGCCTAACAAACTCAACTTCAGTATGATCATCCAATGTATATTTCCTTCTGTGGTGCATAGATCTAACAGTAGTCTTAACAGCTCTCTTTTTAATCTTGTCTTCAATGTCTGCAATGTCTATATGGTATCTCTGATAGACAGCATCTATTCTTGGCCTCTCAAATTCTATTATCTGCAGTATCAAATTATTATCTCTGGCAAATGTTATCATGCTAGAAACTTCATCTTCATTTATCCCCCTAAGAATAACCATGTTAACTTTAACTGGCTTTAAATCGGCGTTTACAGCCTTAATTATCCCTCTAATAACGGATTCATGTCCATCAACCCCAGTTATCATCTTAAATTTCTCAGGATCTAAAGTATCTAAACTTACGTTAACCCTCATGAGCCCGGCCCTCTTAAGATCATCGGCATAATCCTCTAGGAAGAAGCCATTAGTCGTCATAGAAATATCGTTTATTCCTGGTATCCTACTTATCCTATCCACGATCTCAACAATATCATCCCTTAATAATGGTTCACCGCCAGTCAACTTAACCTCATTGATGCCCAGCGATGCAGCCACCCTAACTATCCGTTCTATCTCTTCAGGGAGCATTTCGCAGTAAGATGGGTTCTCTTCCCCCTCCCTATGGCAATAGAAACATCTAAAGTTACATCGCTGCGTCACAGAAATACGAATATTCTTGATAATTCTCCCGAAGCTATCTCTGAGCATAAATTTGTCTTCCCTTGCCTTATTACCAATAGATCTATTAATGAAAATATTTATCCTTAATGTTCTATTCGATTTGTAATTTTGTAAGGAAAATTTATTTTGCTCTAATTAAGAAGATAATAGTGGGCCCGTAGCCTAGCCAGGATGGGGCATCGGCCTCCTAAACCTTAAAGAGGGAAGCCGAGGGTCGGGGGTTCAAATCCCCCCGGGCCCGCCAACTATGTATACAAGTTAATTCCCCCGATTTTAAGTTTAGGAATCTTTCACTTCCAGTAAGACGTAAGGTTCAAACGACATAATGTTGTCACCGCACTAAACGCGTTTATTGAGTGTCTTCATATAATCCCAGACACTTTAACTTAACTCGGTCTAAAAGAGCAAATATGAGTTTGTCTGATGCTCCGCTATCCTTCTTAAATAATTTCTTAGGAGTTCTTCGTTGCTTGTCTATTAGCACTCTACGCTACCTAAAAACATAAAATTTTAATTAAGTTAATTAAATATACAAGTTTACAAGAGATGTTTTCTATGTATGGGTTTACAGGTAATATTTTAAGAGTTGATCTGCAGAATAAAAAATCTACTATGGAGTCTTTAAAAGAGGATGTTCTCAGAAGATTTATCGGCGGTAGGGGTATTGGTGCGTGGATCCTTTGGCGTGAGCTTCCACCGGGCATAGATCCACTCAGTCCTGAAAACAAATTGGTCATTAGTATTGGACCTCTAGCGGGCACAAAAGCTTTAGGCACACATAGGTGGATAGCTCAGTTCAAGTCGCCGTTAACCGGTACCTACTTTAGGTCCGTTGGCGGCGGCTTCTTTGGGGCTGAGCTCAAGTTTGCTGGCTATGACGCCTTGATAATAGAGGGGAGGGCTGATAAGCCCACCTATGTATACATATATGACACTAATGTTGAGTTCAGGGATGCCAGTAGGGTTTGGGGCATGACTACTGAGGCTGCAAGAGATTTCCTTTTGGAGGAGACTACTAAAGATGCGAGGATGGTTATGATAGGCCCCGCTGGCGAGAACCTGGTGAAGATTTCTGCGTTGGTTACTGATGACATGAGAACTGCTTCGAGGGGTGGTGGAGGCGCTGTTATGGGTTCAAAAAATCTGAAGGCGATAGTTGTTAAGGGCTCGAAGAGGCCAGAGATATTTGATGAAAAGACTTTTGAAGAGGCTGTAAGGGAAGAAATAGAAATCATTAAAGAAAGCCCGGCGTATGAAGGTTTTCACAGCTTAGGCACAAATATAGCGGTCTATGGCGAATACCTGGGCGGTTGCTTTCCAACATATAATTACAGACAAGAAAAACTAAAGGGAGTAGAGATGTTTAAGCCCGAGAACCTCTCACGCTACGTTGTAAAACATTATGGCTGCTATGGATGTATGGTTCGCTGCGGCAAGATATTTAAGCTCACTAAAGGCCCATACGCCGGTTTAGTATGGGACTTTCCGGAATATGAGACGCATTGGGCTTTTGGGGGAAACCTTGGGAATATTAATATTGAGTCCATAACATACGCCAATATGTTGGCTGACAGGTATGGGCTGGACACCATATCGGCTGGCTCTGTCATAGGCTTCGCGATGGAACTTTATGAGAGGGGAATAATTGGTAAGAGTGAAACAGATGGGCTCGAGCTTAGATGGGGTGACCCAGATATTATTTGCGAACTCGTCAGGAAAATAGCTCTTAGAATTGGCATTGGAAATATATTGGCTGAGGGGGTTAGAAAGGCAGCTGAAATAATTGGTAGGGGTTCAGAAAAATATGCTATGCATGTTAAGGGGCTTGAACTGCCAGCCCATGATCCCAGAAGAGCCAAAGCTTTTGGGCTTAGCATGGTTACGTCTCCAATAGGAGCAAGCCATACTATAGGCATTAGCACCTTCGAGGAATTTGGTATTCCATTCAAAGGCAGAAGGGTAGATCCCTTCGCAACCGAGGGGAAGGGGGAGATAGCTAAGTATATGCAGGATGAGACAGCTGCGTATGAAACGGGTGTATGGTGTATATTTGTCGCATCATTCTGCGGCATACCCTTAGAGTTATATGCCAAACTCTTGCGGGCAGCTACTGGCATAAAGGAAATTGATGCTCAATACCTGCTGCTTGTTGGAGAGAGAATATTTAATCTTGAGAGGGCTATAAACGCGAGGGAAGGTATTGATGCAAATTACGATAGAATGCCTGAAAGAATAACGAAAGAGCCCATCTTAAGGGATGACACAAAGGCAAAGGGACAGGTGTTTGAGGAAGAAATTATGATTAAAGATTACTATAAGGTGAGAGGATGGAACGAGAAAGGAATCCCAACCAAAGAGAAATTGAAAGAGCTAGGTTTAGAGGACTGTCTTCTTTATCTCTAGCTCTCGTATGAATGAAGGACCACCTATATGAGATAATTAATATACCCTAAATGTATCATGAGGATGAGCCCTAAAATTGCAGCAAGTTTTTTATTCTTCATTTGTCAAACCAAATTTAACCGGGGGTATGTCTATTGGAGGAGGAGAAGGGTGAGGAGAGAAAGGATATTAGAGTTTGTTATGTTAGCCATGGTTTAGGTGGAATAGGGAGTTCGGCTGAGCCCCTAGAGGTTCATGTTAAAGACGGCAAAATTTTAAGGATTAAGCCAATGCACTTTGAAAAAGTTAGATTATATGAGATTAAAGCCCGCGGGAAAACCTTCACTCAACCAGCTAAGACTTTGCCCTATTGGGTTAGTCTATCCTATAAGAAACGCGCCTATTCGCCTAATAGGGTGAAGTATCCACTTAAGAGGGTTGACTGGAGCCCAGAGAACAGAAACCCGCAGAATAGGGGGAAGAGCCCGTTTATTAGAATAACGTGGGAAGAGGCTCTAGATATAATCGTGAGTGAGATAAAGCGGATAAAAGAAAAGTATGGGTTATGGGCGATACTCGTCCAAGATGATGGGCACGGACAATGTAGCGCCACCCAGACACCACATGGCGTTTATCATGAGCTCTTCTATCAATTAGGTGGACACACAATGCAGGTGAGGAACCCAGATAGCTGGGAGGGATGGTATTGGGGCGCAAAACATGTATGGGGTATGGAGGGGCCCCACGCTGGCCTCCCTCACCAAGACGCCATCTTCGATGATGTACTAGAAAACACGGAAGTGCTAATATTTAGTGGCTGTGACTTAGAAACAACTGTCGCCGGATTTGCTGGCCAGATTGGTAGTATTATGTGCCGCTGGTTTAAGGAGGCTGGTATAAAAATAATAGCTATAGCGCCTGACTGTAACTTTACAACAGCCCTACATGCTGATAAGTGGATCCCCATCAGACCCAATACTGACGCGGCGTTATGCTTGGCTATAGCCTATCTCTGGATCAAAGAAGGAACATATGATAAAGAGTATGTGAAGACTCATTGCATCGGCTTTGAGGAGTTTAAAAGGTATGTCCTTGGCGAAGAGGACGGCATACCGAAGACCCCTGAGTGGGCTGAGAAGATAACTGGGGTTCCATCCAGAGTTATAAAGGCTTTAGCTAAAGTCTGGGCTAAGAAGAGAACATCGTTAACAGTATTTTTTGGAGGGCCAAAGATTAGGGGGCCATATTCCCATGAGGTTGCTAGGCTGGAAGTCGTATGCATGGCGATGCAGGGATTAGGGAAGCCTGGAAGGCAATTTCTTAGGGGATTTTATCCAGCAGCCACTGGAAAGAGAATATCTCCAATCCCCCAGTATCCAGAGGTTACTAGGTCTTTCGTGGCCAACCCGATGGCTAGATATACTGTTGAAGCCCCAGTATCAGTAATTGTACCTAAGGTTCTCGTCGCCGACGCAATATTGAACCCGCCTATAACATGGTATGGCACTGGTGCAATAGCCGCTACTAGGGAGGATCAATTTAAGAAGTATTCTTTTCCGCCTGAAGGGCATCCTGGCATCCACATGATATGGAATGCTAACTGCTGCTACATCACATGCTGGAATGGTAAAATATTAGAGGCATATAGAAGCCCACAGATAGAATTGATTGTGGCTGTTTCTCCATGGCTTGAGAATGAGGCTGTTTTCGCCGACATAATACTCCCAGCCCAGACAATATTTGAACATGAGGATCTGGTACAAACCACCCGCGCAGCCGTAAGTGCAGTCGCTTTTCAAGAAAAATGTATTGAGCCTATTGGGGAATCAAAGAGTGATTATGAAATATGTCGGATGCTTGCGGAGAGGCTGGCAAAGGAGTTCAATAAGCCTGAGCTGCTTGAGGTCTTCCCGCCCCCAGAGAAGTTTATGAGGAACCTATACGAAAAAACATACGCCTTCACAAAGTATGGGTTGAGCTGGGAGGAGCTGAAAAAGAGGAAGGTGTTTATCCCAGATCATCCAACATGGGAAGAGTGGAAGCAGATTCAAAATGATATAGCTGCCAAGCATGGGTTAACATGGGGCTCGAGACCTGGCTTAACATGGTTTTATGAATTGCCTGAGGGCAAGGGTCTTGAAACACCTACAGGCAAGATTGAAATAGTTTCTACAGGCCTGGCAAAACACTTCCCAGACGATGAAGAAAGACCGCCACTCCCACGATACATCCCATATGGAGAAACCCACCAAGAAAGCCTATTCCATCCAAGAGCCAAAAAGTATCCACTATTATTGGTCTCAAACCATCCCAGGTGGAGGTTCCACGCCCAAGGAGACGACATAACGTGGTTAAGGGAGATACCAACATGCAAGATCAAGGGGCCTGACGGCTACTATTATGAGCCAGTCTGGATACACCCATCAGATGCGGTTAAAAGGGGTATCAGGCATGGGGATATAGTTAAGGTTTATAATGATAGGGGAGCAATTCTATGCGGAGCATACGTGACGGAGAGAATAATGCCAGGATGCATCCAAATACATCATGGTTCAAGAGCAGATATAATATTATTAGACCCGCTCATAGATAGGGGTGGAGCAGTTGATGTACTTATGCCGCCCAAGCCGATCTCAAAGAACGCTGTGGGACAGGTGTGTAGTGGAATACTGGTTGAGGTGGAGAAGGTAGATATCTTCGAGTTAATGGAAAAGTATCCGGATGCTTTTAGGCGTAAATTACATAAGGATGTTGGACCATGCTATGAGTCGTGGGTCATTGGGTGACTTGTTATGGGGAAGGTTCTTATTATAGATGTTAGCAAGTGTAATGGTTGCTACTGCTGCCAGATAGCCTGCAAAGATGAGCATGTTGGTAATGACTGGAGCCCATATGCGAAGCCCCAGCCCGATACAGGACACTTCTGGCTTAAGCTCGAAGAGATAGAAAGAGGAAGTATACCAAAAGTTATAGTAACATATATACCGCGCCTCTGCATGCACTGCGATAATGCCCCGTGCATCCAAGCATGCACGATAGGAGCAATAAATAAGAGGGCTGATGGCATAGTTCTCATAAACCCAGAGAAATGTAATGGCTGCAAAGAGTGTATAGGTGCATGCCCATACAATGCCATATACTTTAACGAGGATCTTAAGATTGCCCAAAAGTGCACATTATGCGCGCATATACTGGATGGCATGGACCCATTAGTTAAGGTTCCTCGGTGCATTGAGGTCTGTCCGCATGATGCAATAGTCCTTGGAGAAGAAGACGACCCCAGAATAAAGGAGATCATATATAAGGCTGAGACTTTAAATCCGGAATGGCAGAAGAAGCCATTTGCAATCCCGTACGAAGAGAATGGATATAAACCGAGAGTCTATTATCTTAATCTGCCAAGACCATTCATAGCCGGAGAAGTATACGATCCAGAAGTCGATGAATGTTTAGAGGGAGCTAAAGTAACTCTCACAGACATGAAGTCAGGAAAGACCTATATTACCGAAACCGATGAATTCGGAGACTTCTGGCTCAAAAACTTGGAGTGGGGACATACATACATGATCAAAATAGAGAAAGACGGATACATGCCATGGATCCTAGAAGATATAAAAACTGATAAAGACATAAACCTGGGCGAAATAACATTATTAAAAAGAAGGAAATAAGCCATCATTTCCCCATAATTTTTCTTTCTCCCCATAATTGGAGAGAAAGAAAAGCTTCTTACAGGGCTAGTGGTTGCCTATAAGCAGCAAATAGCTTAACAAAACACTCTTAAATCAATTTATCATAGATGTAATTAGGAGGAGCTGGATCCATTTGGGTTTCATTAAGGTTAAATTTGGTGTTTTTAATCCACTTTCTCCCACAAAAATTACTGAGGTAGAGGGTATAGTTGATACAAGAGCAATATATAGCGTTATACCTAGAGGGAGACTTGAGGAGCTGGATGTTAAGCCAATTGAGAGGAGAAGGTTTAGGACTTTCGGCGGATATATTGAGAGGGATATAAGCGAGGTTGGAATAGAGATTATGGGAAGGAGGAGGACAGTAACCGTTATTATGGGGGAGGATGAAGATCAGATCATTTTAGGGTTCTGAGCTATGTAGTCTTTTATAGACATACATAGCCCTTCCCCCTCGATTAACTCATTGGGGGCTCTTTGGGGGAACCCAGCTCCCCGCATCTGAAGGTTCAATACCGCTATAACGTCTCTATCCATTGTTAATCCACATTCTTCGCATTTCATGATTCTGCCCAGATAGGAAGCCATGCTTCCAGAGCAGACTGGGCAGGCTTTAGAGGAGTTTTTAGGATCAACGTATTTTACTGGTAGGTTAAGCCATTTAAGCTTGTATTCCAGCATGAATTGAAATGTTCTCGCGTTCCACTTTGATAGCTTGCGGTTCATGTCCTTCGAGCCGTTAAGAATCCGTTTCTTTATGCCTTTCAGGTCTTCAAGTATTGCTCCGCAATTCTTCTCCTTGAGCTCCCTCGCTATGCTGGTGGTTAGCTTATGCATGAAGTCTTTAGCCCTACTCTTCTCACGCCTAGAATACTTTTTCAGTAGCTTCTTTGAAGTTAGAGGCCTAATCTTAGATAACTTTTGTATCCTCTGTCTTTTAACCTCGTAGACTCTGTGAATATGGTAGAGCTCTCTTAAGTCGTAGCGCTTGACCTCGCCATCTATGAGCGCCGTTACGTTTGTCAGGTTCACATCAAAAGAAGCCCACTTATCCGCTTTAGGCTCAACGTCCTTCTTAACCGTGATTATCAGTTCTTTCTCCGTTAAGATTAGTCCGCCGATTCTGCTAAAATCGCTCGGAATCCAGCTATACTTTCTTAAGTCAACTCCAAGATAACGTTTATTCGGCTCTATGCTTATCTTCAGTATGCCGTTCCTGAAGCTGAAGAGCGTATTCTTGATGTACACTATTCTTTTAGTTATCTCAGGCTTACCTTCAGCTCTCCCCCTATTGTAGAGCGTTATCCAGCCCTTAACCAATCCGATAACGGAGTTTATTGCTGAATCAACGTAGTGTTTGGAGTATTTCCACTCTCGTAGCAATTCACCTCTAAGCCTTTTCCTATACTCTCCATCGAATTCAAGGTGAGCCTTCTTAGAAATTTTAACATGTGAGAAGATTGCATCTAAAGCCTTCCGCTTAACCTTGAAGTATTCTTCGATTAAATCCCTTGGACCCTCTACTGGGATCCTGTAGCTTTTAATTGCCTCCATAACCTCTCAACCTCACTCTTAGGATAACGGAGCTTACCAGTCGGAAGCTTAACCGCTTTAATAATGCCTTTCCTTTGCCACTTCCAAAGCGTTTTAACTGAGATTCCGAACTTCTTAGCAACCTCAGAGGGACGTAAGA
>Ga0209080_1000283_pt1 | contig 37370 bp, 36 predicted proteins | sample JNZ110809AmetaG_FD_184123 | JGI IMG/M metagenome (GOLD analysis project Ga0209080, IMG submission 184123) | Hot spring microbial communities from Jinze hot spring, China to study Microbial Dark Matter (Phase II) - JNZ 110809A (SPAdes) (version 3) ...
TTTGTGATGAATTAATTAGAATGGGATACTTTAAGAGTAATATACCTCGTAGACGCTATAATTTGATTAAAATATTCACTGTTACCATAGTAATTTTAATGATAGCTACATTATACATTTACAATTTCATTCCAAGCAATAGATTTCTATTCAATGTATATAGGGCTTTACTACCATTATCTGCTGGTTTTGGTATTAGCCTTATACCTGTGGGTGTAATAATGATAAGTTTATTTAAGAATTATACTTATGAAGGTGCAAAAGCTTATTGGCATTGGAAGAAGTATCTTGATCGTTTAACATTAATTAGAGGGGAGGATTTAAAGGAGTATGTAGGTAAAGTTGAAACTCCAACTCTATTTGAAATTAGCTTCCCATACATACTATTATATAGACCATTACTGCTTCGTTCATGGGTTATGCCTTGGATTCCACTTATGCCGAGATACTATTATCCAAGATGGTTCTATACCACTGGAGGTCCAAGTGTACAACTTGATTTCTCAGCATTTACCAATGCCATAATTTCATCCATTGAATATGCCCTTAGACCTCCACAAATAGGTAGAGCTATTCCTGGCGGAGGAATTTTTGGAGGAGGATTTGGTGGTAGAGGAGGATTTGGTGGTGGCGGTGGAAGAGTTGGTTAAACCCTAAAAATAATACCACTTTTTCTTTTTCCATATGAATATTGGTAGGAATGGAAGGAATATTGGAAACCATAATAGTAATGGTGAAATCCAAAATCCATTTCCAAATCCTATGCTAAATGTAAATCCACATTTCTCACATCTTAAAGTTCGATAACCCACTGGTTTTAAATCTTTTGAACTACATTTTGGGCATATGAGTTCCTTAGAAATTTCATTAATGGTTTTAGGTGGATAATATAATTTAACCTTCATTAACCCTTTAGTAAACATGTAAAATGTCAATATGAATAGTGATGCAAATATTATTGTGAAAGCTATAATTATTATTAGGATAATGGTTTCTATTGGCCAATATATGATCGTCATACCTAAATCATTAAAATTTGATTTTTTATATTAGGTTTTCTCTAGCATACTTTAATATTAATGGGTTTGATTTAATGTAATCTTCACATCCCATTTCCATAAGTTTTTCTGAAGCTTTTTGTGCTTCATCAATTATCTTTTCTTCATCCATTTTCACGTATCTACCCTTCTCCACAAGTATTTCTCCATCTACAATTACATATTCAACTTCACTTCCATTAGCACTATAAACTAAGTTGAAGGCTATATTTCTAATTGGTTTATATATTATGGGTGTTAAATTTGGCTTCTTTAAATTTACAATGATTATATCAGCCCTCTTACCCTCTTCCAGTGATCCTACAATATCATCAAATCCTAAGCATCTAGCTCCTTCAATTGTTGCTAATTTAAGTATTTTCCAAGCTGGTAATACAGTTGGATCTCTATGTCTAACTTTATTTAGTATTGCAGCCATCTTCATTTCAATAAACATATTAACCGAATTATTACCATTGGCTTGATCAGTACCTATACCTACACTTCTCCCACCTAATTCTAGATAGAGATTTAATGGAGATATTAAACCATCAATTAATGCTATTGAAGTTGGACAACTAACCATTCTCACACCTCTATCAACCATAATCTTTAATTCTTCATTACTTGCACCATGACAATGAACACCAATAACCCTATCACATAAAAACCCTATATTATCAAGATATCTAACTGTGGTTGTATTGTATCTCAATTTTATCTGTATAGCTTCTCTACCACCTTGAGCCATATGGAAATGCATTAACAAATCATATTTCTCAGCTAATTCTTTAACTCTTAATAGAGTTTCTGTAGTTAACATATCTGCTGCCACAGGACCTAAACAACATCTAATCCTACTATTACCCCAATTATGCCATTTCTTAACAAGTTCTAATGCTTCTCTAATCCTTTTCTCACCAAGTTCTTTATCCATCTCGTATGGTTCATATGGATTTTGACCAATAAGAGGTTTAACTTCACTTATAGGGGTACAAGTGAATGCTCTAGAACCCATTTTAGAATGAACTTCACTATTAATTTCCATCATATAGGGGCCATAATCAGCAAATAATGTAGTTCCAGTCTTCAAACCCTCTAAAACTGTGAGTTTAGCTGATTTAATAGCTAAATCAGAGGTTAAATGTTTTGTGAAGGGTGAAACAGTTTTAATCATCCACTCAATTTCAGGGACATCTTGACATTCACCTCTAGCTATAGTCATATAACTATGAACATGTGCATTAACAAGTCCAGGCATAATCACCATACCATGAGCATCAACCCTCTCTTCAGCACCACCAATTTTAGATTCAACATCAAAAGTTTTACCTACAGCAATAATCTTACCATCTTCAATAGCTACAGCACCATCCTCAATAAAACCAATACCATTACCCTTCATAGTTAATAGAAATCCATTACGGATAATTAAATCCACCATAATAATCCCCAAAATAATTATATTAGACAAAATTTAAAGAAGTGGGTTTAGCATTTCATTTGATTTTTATAGGGGTTTCCCTGCTGGGATTTGAAGATTTAAAATGAAGATTGCTTTATATAGTTAGATTTTGAGATTTTAATGTGCATTATTTAAATGTTTCTTTTGAACCTGAGGGTAAAAGGGTTAAAGTGAAGTATGGTTCAACTATTTTTAATGCTGCTATGGAGGCTGGTATTCGTATTAGGTCTGAGTGTGGTGGTATTGGTTTTTGTGGTAAATGTAAAGTTGTAGTTAAAGATGTAAATGCTGTTAGTGGGTTGAATGATATTGAAAGAAGGTTTTTATCTGAATTTGAAATTCATGAGGGTTATAGATTGGCTTGTCAAACTGAGGTTTTAAATGATGTTACAGTATTTATTCCCCATGAGAGTTTTATAGGTTTTTTGAAGATGGAGATTTCAGGTATTGAGAGGAGTATTAATCTTAATCCATTAATTAAAAAGTTTTATTTGAGATTGTTTAAACCTTCATTAATTGATGCTAAACCAGATTTTGAAAGACTTCAAGAATCTTTAATTAATGTAATTGGGCGTAGAGTTATCTTCGATATTGATTATGAAGTTTTAAAAGTTTTACCTGAAGTTCTTAGGAGTGCTGATTGGAATGTTACTACTACTTTGTGGGGTGATAATAGGATTATTAGTGTTGAAGCTGGTGATACTTCAAGGGAAATTTATGGGTTTGCTGTGGATATTGGTACATCAAAGATTGTAGGTCATTTAGTTAATTTAGTTAATGGTGAAACTATTGCTATTGGTGGTATTGAGAATCCCCAGATGATTTATGGTGAAGATGTATTATCTAGGGTATCATATGCATCTATTAATATTGAGAATCTTAAGGATTTACAGAAGCTTGTTATTGATGGTATTAATAGGGTTTTATTTGAATTATGTGATAAAGTTAATGTTAATCCAAATAGGATTTATGAAGTTGTTATTGTTGGTAATACTGTTATGCATCATTTATTTCTGGGAGTAACCCCTAAGTATCTTGCTCTATCACCATATACACCAGTTTTTAAGAGATCAATTAATTTGGTTGCGAAAGATTTGAATTTAAATATTAATCCTACAGGTGTTATTACTGTTTTACCTATTATTGCTGGTTTTGTTGGTTCTGATGCTATTGCTGATGTTTTAGCTACTGGCATTCATAAGTTAGATGAGAATTCATTGTTAATTGATATTGGAACTAATACTGAGATTTTCATTGGTAATAGGAGTGATTTAATTTGTTGTTCATGTGCTTCTGGACCTGCTTTTGAAGGTATGCATATAAAGTATGGTATGAGGGCTGTTGAAGGAGCTATAGAGAAGGTTACTATTGATTCTAATTTAGATGTTGAGTATAAAGTTATAGGTGATATTAAACCTAAGGGTATATGTGGTTCTGCAACTATAGATATTATTGCTGGATTATTTAAGAATGGTGTTATAGATCGTTTTGGAAAATTTAATGTGGATATTAGATCTAGGAGGATTAAACGTAGTAGTGAAGGATTTGAATTTATAATTGCCTTTAGTGATGAAACTTCCATTGGAAGAGATATAGTATTTAGTCAGAGGGATATTAGGGAGATTCAACTTGCTAAAGCTGCCATATACTCTGGATGCTATATTTTAATGAAGAAGAAGAATTTAGGTTTAGATGATATTAATAGAGTGTTTATAGCTGGAGCTTTTGGAAATTATATTGATGTTGAAAATGCTAAAATTATTGGTTTAATACCTGATATTCCAAGTGATAAAGTTAAATTTGTTGGTAATACTGCTATTGTTGGAGCTAAAATGGCTTTATTATCAAGTGAAGTTAGAAGTGAAGCTGAATCTTTAGCTAATATTATTCGTTACCATGAACTTGCCGCTGACCCTAATTTTCAAATGGAATTTCTCAATTCCATCCCTATACCTCATAAAGAATTGGATAGATTTCCAAATGTTAAAAAGCTTTTAAATCTTTAAATTTCCTTTTGTTCACCCATTCTTTTAAGGTATTTATATGATGTATTTATAGCATATGTTGCTGGATAAATGTATTTACAGTTTTCTATTGGTCCATAAATTACAAAATCTGCTCCAAGAATTATTGGCATTATATTAACTGCAATATCACATGGTTTTACAGCTTCCACCCCCATAAACTTCTTCAATCCAATCCAAGTTGTTATCGCGTTATGTGCTCCACATCCACATGGATAACCTAATTCCCCTTTTAAATCTATTATTGTTTTACAAGCTATTGATAAACTTGGTATATCTATTACAAATGTATCTAATAGTGGTTTTGTTACCCCTGCATCTTCAGCCTTCTTCAGTAATTCCTTTAATGCTTCCATCCTCATCTTACTACTCATAACTCCACTTTTATATGCTAAGAGTATTGCACTTTTAATTCCATATTCCATTATAGCTTTAAATTCCACTTCCTTTGATTCTGGTATTAATGAGTTGTATACAATCTTATCCTCAATTCCTATTTCTTTTGCATATTTTACTCCAGCAATTTTAACTTCAGCACTTGGTGAATCTATTAGTATTGGCATATTCGTAGTATTAACTGAAAATTCAATGAATTTACACATAGCTTCTTTCGTAGATGCTATAACATCAAGCATTCCTGGAATACCCGTTTTACCAATAAATTCCTCCTTTAATTTAATTAGTTTCTCAGCCTTCTCCCTATTGAATTCTCCAGTTTTCTCATTTAAAACGATCCTATGTCCATGATAGAATATACTTCCAATTAATACAGTTGGATTCTCACCTGGTTGTCCACCTACTTTAACTCCACCTATCTCAAAAACTTTTTGAGGCGTCTTAAACTTCAACATTTCAATCTAAATTACTTGTTAAATTAAACATATATAATTCTCTATGGGAAGTATAATTGTTGAAGGTTTTATGTTGAAATTAAACATATCTAGATTTGAATTACTTAGTAGAGATGATCTTTATAGGATCAATAATTCAACGTTAAAGATTTTGGAAGAAACTGGTGTTGTTTTTAAACATAAGAATGCTCTTAAAATTTTTGATGAGTTTGGTGCGAAAGTTGATTATAAAACCGGGAGAGTTTTTATTCCACATCATCTTATTGATGAAGCTTTAAAGAAAGTTCCAAAAAGGATTGTTTGGTATGCTAGAGTTGATGAAAAGAGTATGAAGATTGAAGATGGTATAGTGAATTTTGGTGGGATGCGTACTCCAGCATTTATTTATGATCTGGAGACTGGGTTTAGAAGGAGATCTACGAAAACTGATTTTGAGAATATTGTGAAGATCATGGATTACTTAGAGTTAATTGATGAAGGATATGGTTCTGTTCATATTGGAGATGTACCTGAAAATCTTTCACATCTCTATGCAATTCTAATTCAAATTAAGAATACTGGAAAGCCTATTTGGGGTAGGGTTAGAGGTGGTAATGTAGCTAGAGATTGCCTCAATATGATTTCTATGGTTGCTGGTGGCAGAGAGGAGCTTATGAAGAAGCCGATGATTGCTTGTTCTATTAATCCCACAAGTCCATTGCAATGGGATGTTAAAATGATAGAGGGGATGATGGAATATGTTAAATTGAATCAAATAGTTATCCCTTCCTCAGAGGTGATGTCTGGTGCTACTGGTCCGGTAACTTTAGCTGGAACTATAGTTCAACAAAATGCTGAAATTCTTTCAATGATAGTTTTAATACAAATCATAAATCCTGGGAATCCAGTTTTATATGGAACTGTTTCCACGGCAATGGATATGAAGACTGCAAATACTAGAACTGGAGGCCCAGAATTGGGTATTATGCATATTATTTCTGCACAATTGGCTAGAATGTATGGAATACCCTCTAGAGGAGCTGCTGGATGTACTGATTCTAAAATTCTAGATGTTCAAGCTGGTTATGAAGCAGCCTTTAATCTACTTTTAGCAGTATTATCTGGATTTAATTTTATTACATATGCTCTAGGTGGTGTAGAATCTTCATTATCTGTATGTTATGAGAAGATTTTAACTGATTATGAATTTCTCAATATGATTAAGAGATTGGTGGATGGTGTTGAAGTTTCTGATGATACTCTAGCTATTGATTTAATTAATAAAGTTGGACCTGGAGGACACTTCTTAGCACAAAAACATACTAGAGAGTATCATAGGAGAGAACATTTTATACCAAAAATCTTTAATACTCAATCCTATGATAGATGGTTTAAATCTGAATTTAGAGATATTAGAGATAGAGCTAGAGAAGAGGTTAAGAGGATTCTTAAGGAACATGAGCCTCCTCCAATTGATAAAACTTTAGAGAAGGAATTAATGGATTATTTAAAGAAGATGGAAGAAGCTTACTGTAAATAATTGTGTATTCATTAAGTTTTAATAATTATGTATTTATAGGTTTAATTCAAGATGGAGGTTATGTTATGAGGGAAATTATTTTGAATAAATTGATGGAAGCTATTTTGAATTATGATATTGAAGGTGCTATTAAAGCTGCTGAAGAAGCTCTTAAATATGGTTTAGATCCTATTGATGCTATTGAGAATGGCCTTGCTAAGGGTATTAAGATTGTTGGTGAAAAATTTGGTTCTGGCGAGATCTTTTTAACTGAACTTGCTATAGCTGCTGAAGCTATGAAGGAAGCTCTTAAAATTTTTGAGCCAGCTATATTGAAGAGTGGTAGAGAGAGGAAGGTTTTGGGGAGAATTGTTATTGGAACTGTTGAAGGAGATATACATGATATTGGTAAGAATATTGTGAGTACCCTCCTCATGGCTTCTGGATTTGAAGTTATCGATCTTGGAGTTGATGTTCCAGTGGAAGTCTTCGTGGAAAAGGTTAAAGAGCTTAAACCTGATATTCTCGCTCTATCCGCTTTAATGACGACAACTATGATTAAAATGGTGGATGTTATAAAGGCTCTTGAACGTGAAGGTTTAAGGGATAAGGTTAAGGTTATGATTGGTGGTGCTCCAACATCTAAGGATTGGGCTAGGGAGATTGGTGCTGATGGTCATGGTGTAGATGCTATAGAAGCTGTGGAAGTAGCTAAGAAGCTTATTGGAGTAGCTTAAGTATGGTGATTTAATCTATGAGCACCCCTAAAATTCAATTATTATCTAAAGAAGAAATTGAGTATATTCATTATTCTTCAATTAAGATTTTGGAAGAAGTTGGTGTAAAGATATATAATGATAATGCTCTTAAACTACTCTATGATAATGGTTGTGAAGTGGATTTTAATAGGAAGATTGTCCGTATACCTCAATCTCTAGTTAAAGAAGCTTTAAGTAAAACTCCATCCACCATAAAACTTTATGGTAGAAGTAGAAGTTATGATCGTATAATTGGAGGGGATATTGTTACATTTAATCCAGGTTCAGCTGCACTATACATTTTAGATTATGATAGGAATGAAATTAGAAAGCCTACTTCCAATGATTTAGTTAATTTAGTTAGATTGACTGATGCACTTGAGAATATTCATGCTCAGAGTACAGCTTTAGTTGTTTCAGATGTTCCAGAATCTATTGTTGATCGTTACCGCCTCTATATTGTCCTTAAAAATTCTCTTAAACCAATAATTACCGGTGCATTTACAATTGATGGAATTTACGATATGAAGCGTATGCTTGAAATTGTAGTTGGTGGTGAAGAAGAATTAATTAAGAAGCCTATGGCTATATTTGATGTATGTCCTTCATCACCATTAAATTGGAGTGAGATTGTAACTCAAAATTTAATTGATTGTGCTAAATTTAATTTACCCATTGAAATAATTCCAGCTCCTCAATTGGGTGCTACTGGCCCTGTCACCATAGCTGGCTCCGTGGCTCAGCATAATGCTGAATTTCTAAGTGGTTTAGTTATGGCTCAACTTGTTAATCCAAAGACTCCTGTAATCTATGGTGGTTCACCTACAGTTTTAGATCAAAGGTTTGCTACCCCTTCTCTTGGAGCTATAGAAGCTATTATGGTTGTTTGTTGTTATACTCAGATTGCTAAGAATTATGGAATTCCAACACATGCATATCTTGGAATTAGTGATTCAAAGATTATTGATGCTCAATGTGGTTTTGAATCTAGTATTGGAATATTTCTAGGTGTTCTTGCAGGGGTAAATGTTATTTCTGGTCCTGGAATGCTTATCTCTGAGAATTGTCAAAGTTTAGAGAAGCTTGTTATAGATAATGAAATATGTGGTATGGCTTTGAGATTGGCTAGAGGTGTAAAAGTTGATGAGGATACTCTTGCTATTGATTTAATTAAGAAGGTGGGTCCGGGAGGTATGTATCTAGCTGAGAAACATACTCTTAAACATTTTAGGAGTGAATTGTTAATACCCTCTGAAATTATTGATAGGAGGGATTGGAAAATTTGGATGGATTGTGGAAGTAAAGATACCGTTAAACGAGCGCATGAAATTACTTCAAAAATTTTAAGTAAACATAAACCTGAACCTCTACCAATTGATGTTGAGAAAGAACTTGATAACTTCGTTAAAGAGATCTTAAAGAAGAAGTGTTGAATCCTCAAAATTTTACAATACACATTTATTTTGAAGAATATAATGATAGAATTAATTGAAAATCCATAACTTCATCAAAATCATTGTTTTACATCCTTTTAATTCCAAATTCATTCCCATGAACCTTTAATTAAATTGATAGTAACATGATAAAATTGTGTAAATGATATTATTCTCTTTTTCAATACTTCACACCTTAACTTTTACCCTAACAAAGCCTACTACTCATATAAAGAAAAGGATGTTAACTCGAAGAAAACGCCGAACTATAATTATCCAAAGACTATAAATGATTTAAATATTATTTATAGAATTTTATTTACGTGGTTGGTGTTTTCTTTGAGTTTTGCTTTGTCAATGGTTTGTGAGAAGTGTGGTAGAGAGTATCCTTTGGATAGTTATAGTTTTAGATGTTTTGATTGTAATGAGCCTATAATGGTGCTATATGATTATGAAGCTTTGAAAGATTCTCTGAGTAGAGATTCTCTGAAATCTAGGGTTTTTAATGTTTGGCGTTATAGAGAGCTTCTACCAATTAAGGGAGATAATGTAGTATCTTTATTTGAGGGTGGAACTCCATTGATAAAGAGTTTTAGGATTCATAGGCTTTTTGGTTTTAGGAATTTATATTTTAAGGATGAGAGTAGAAATCCCACTGGATCATTTAAGGATAGGGGTTCTAGTGTTGGTGTTTCAAAGGCTTTGGAAATTGGAGCTAAAGTTGTTGGTTGTGCATCTACTGGGAATATGGCTTCTTCTCTATCTGCATATGCTACTAAAGCTGGTTTAAAATGTATAATTTTAATTCCAAGGAATACCCCCATGGAGAAGATTATGCAAACTCTATATTATGATCCATTAACTTTCTCTGTGGATTTACCATACCCTGAACTCTATAAGCTTTCCTTTGAAGCTGCTTTAAATCATGGTTTATATTTAGTTCATTCCGATAGTCCTATGAGGATTGAAGGTCAAAAAACTATTGCATATGAAATTTGTGAACAATTGAATTGGATTGCTCCTGATGTTGTTATTGTTCCAACTAGTAGTGGAGGTAATTTTAGTGCTATTTGGAAGGGGTTTAAAGAGTTTTATGATTTAGGTTTTATAAGTAAACTTCCAAGGATGATTTGTGTTCAAAGTAGTGGATGTGCACCTATTGTTGAAGCTTTTAAATCTGGTGGAGATTTAAAGCCTTGGGTTAATCCTAAGACTATTGCACATTCCATATCTAATCCCAATCCATCTCTAGCTAGTGGTAATCGTGTTTTAAGAATTTTAAGGGAAAACAATGGTTATGCTGAAATGGTTTCTGATCGTGAAATTTCTGAATTTCAAAGGATACTTGCTATTTGTGAGGGTTTATTTATTGAACCTGCTTCTGCAGCTTCTGTAGCTGTTTTACATAGATTGTTGGATGATGGTATTATAGATAGAGATGAAACTATTGTATGTATCCTAACTGGTTCTGGATTTAAAGATTTAAATGCAATAAGAAATTATATTAAAGTTCCAATTATGGTAGGTTCTAAAGAGGAATTTATTGAGAATATTACCAGTATTAGTTAATTAGTGTATTCTAGTAAACTTTAAATGTAAATTTTTATACTTTATTTTGTGTTTAACGATATATCTATTAAATTGATTCTTTCATTGGGGAAGTTGGGTGAATCTAGATTTAATGATTTAAAATCTTTCATTAAGAATTCTAGGAGTTTATCTATTAATTTGAAGAAGCTTATGAATATGGGTTTAGTGGAGAATGTTAATGGATTATATAAGTTAACTGATAGAGGTGTTAAAGTTAATGAACTTTTGAGGGAGATTCATAATTTGATTTCATTATCTAGTCTTAAAATTGAGAATTTTGAGAGGATTCCACACTTATACTTTTCTCATTTAATTAAGAGGTATTGTGAATTGCTTTTGGATTATTTTGGTGATAGATTGATTAGTATTATGCTTTTTGGCTCTATTGCTAGGGGTGATTGGAGTAGGGATAGTGATATTGATATTCTAATTGTAGTTGATGGTTGGAATGATAAACCTATTTGGGTTAGAATTGGAGAGCTTAAGAATGTTAAGAAGATGCTTGAAGATACCTTTGAATTTAAAAAGGCTTTAAATGCTGGTTTTTGGCCTATAATTCAAAATTACCCTTTAAGTTTAGAGGAGGCTAAAAGGTTTAATAGGATTTATCTTGATGCTATTATCGATGGAATTATACTTTATGATAAGAATGATTTCTTGAGGAATGTTTTAGATAAGATTCGTAGGAGGATGGAGGCTTTAGGTTCTATGAGGATTACTCTGCCAAATGGTAAATTTTACTGGGTTTTGAAGGGTGATATAATTGCTGGAGAGGTTATAGATTTTGAGTGAAACTACAAATATTAAATTGGCTATTTCCGCATTGAAGAGGGCTGGTAGATGGCTTATGGGTGCATTTAGAGCTTTAGAAGATGGTAGATGGGATGATGTTGTTTATTCATCTCAAATGGTTATTGAACAATCTTCAAAGGCTGTTTTAATAGCTCTTGGAATAGATTATCCAAAGGAACATGATGTTAGTATAGCATTTAAACATATTTTGAAATTGAAGAATATCCCAGAATGGTTTATAGCATTAATTGATGAACTCTCCGATAATATTTCTGAACTTGCAGAATTGAGGGGTTTAGCTGGATATGGATATGAAGAGGGTATAGATGTAGATTACTTTAAAGATTATGCCCCCATAGCCTATGAAAAAGCTAAGAAACATTATGATGCATGTTCTAGATTACTTAGGGAATTATTCCATTTAAATGTGGATCATGTTTAGTAATGATTTACATAGTCCACATATTGTATCTATGTAATTCTTTAAAATCTCTTTCAGCTCTATCAATTGAGAAATTTATGAATTCACTTAAACAACCCTTCTTACCCATATAATTATTCCATGATTTTATAGTTTCCCTCCAAAGACTTAATTCTAAAATACGTATTTTTGCAAGTCTAATTAAGCTCTTTTCAATATTCTTCGGTATATTTTTCGAGTCTACTTTTAATCCTGGACACTTCCCTATAGCTTCATCATTAACTCCTATTATTATCCCTCCATTTCTCTTAATTATGTATAGGAATGGATAAAATCTACATACTAATGGTTTAAATTTATGTACTAAACATTTGCCATCTTCTAGGAATATACACATTTTTTCTTCTCTATGTAGTGATATATAGTATTCACCATCTTCAATCATCACTATAAATTCATCTTTAATGGGCTTTTCATCTACATTCTTTAAATCTACAATTTTCTTTAATTGATATCCACCATACATCTTTAATCTAAGCATATCAAGATGTGTTATGGGTATCCAATACCATTCACAACATTTCCCACATAATATACAATTGAATTCCACCATTTCTAGACAACCTCGTTGTAGAGATCGCCTAGAAATGGTCTATTTATTTAATACATCTCTAATATTTTTAAATCTAATTAATTCTGCATACTTTTCATCTGTTAATCCAATAATGTTTAGTAATCTTCCATTTATCCTATTTCTATCTAATGCTCTCTTCCAAAATGGTCTTGGATCAAGTCCTTGGAATAATGGTGTTAATTGTGATTTATGCATTTTTATAGCTTCAATCTTTTTATTCATGAGTTCTTCATTGAATGGTATTATCATATCTGCTTCATATATCATGTATTCTTCCCAGCTGCCTTTGTAAAGCCATATTTTAGATTCATGTTTTGTAAATGTTCTTTTTAATGCTTCAAGTATTATTTCAATACATTTGCCATGGGTTCCATGGGGATCATCAACTTCACCTGGCATAACGATTATTTCAGGTTTGATTTCATTTAATAATTTCATGACAATCTCAATGTCAGCATTTGTTATTGGATTTTTAATTATTACACCAGATTCATAGAATGGTAGTCTTAAAAAGTATAGTTTATCTCTCTTTATCCCTAGAATTTCAGCGGCTTTACAAGCTTCCCTTTCTCTTATCTTAGCTTTTAAATCCAAAAGCTTTTTTAATTCTATACTTCCATTCTTAATGTCGTTTATTATTTTGCTTAAGCTTTCCCCATTTTCAATTAGTTCATCTATTTCTTCAATAACGTCGCTATCTCTTACAGCTATATTACCTGAAACCATATACGCCACTCTAACATCATTACCTGTGTCATTAAGTATTTTCATCGTAGCCCCTATACATATTACATCATCATCTGGATGTGGAGAAAATATTAAGATTCTTTTATCCTTTGGAAGTTTATTTTCATCCACTATTTTTGATTCAAGTATACTAATTACATTTTGTTTTAGAAAATCTAAATTGTAGGATGCTAATTCTTCAAGCTTCATATATTTTAAATCTTCTACGTTTAACTCAATTATCCTCTTCTTCAGTTCTATTGCTGTTAACGTTAATGCTTTTTCCAAAAGGTTTTCCTCTTTTCCCAAAGCTTTCTTCAATTCAAATGTCCAATCAACTTTTGAATATAGCCATGGCATAACTGTTCTCTTTAATTTTGATGCTGCCCCTCTATCTAGTATGAATATTGTGTTTGGATGTTTTTGTAGTATTGATGCTGGAACTAAATTTGTTATTTCACCTTCTAAAGCTTCTTTTACACTACTTGCTTTATGCTCCCCTGAAGCTAACAATATTATCTTTTTTGCCTCCATTATTGTCGCTATACCCATTGTTATAGCATAGTATGGGACTTCTTCAATTCTCATGAAGAATCTTGAATTATCACTTCTAGTTTGTTCAGACAATTTTACAAGTCTTGTTCTACTATTAAATGATGATCCAGGCTCATTGAAACCTATATGTCCACCAATATATTTGCCATCTTCATTATAATATCCACCGCCTATGCCTAGAATCTGTAGATCTATTCCACCATGAGCTTTTATTTCATCTTCATACCATTCACAATACTCATTTATTTTTGATATTTCAACTTCGCCATTGGGTATATGAATATTTTCTTCTTTAATGTTTACGTGATTGAAAAAGTAGTATTTCATGTAGAAATGATAACTGTAGGGGCTATTTCTTGGCATAGGCCAATATTCATCTAAATTGAACGTTACCACTTTGGAAAAATTGATTAAACCACGTTTAAACATTCTAATAAGTTCATCGTACATTCCAATAGGTGTACTTCCAGTAGCCAATCCTATAACGCTGTCAGGTTTATTTATAATTTGATTTGCAATTATTTCAGCAGCATTTCTACTCATTTCCCAATAATCACTTTGAATCACTACTTTAACCATGGGTGTGTCATGTAAATTTTGTTCTCTCCCCTAAATTTAATTTTTTCAACTATATTTAACTAAAATTTAATTTAAATAAATATGGATTATTGAAAACAAACATTTCACAAATTTGGAGATAGCTTATATACTGTATTTACCTTATAATCTATTTGGTGTTATGCATGTCTATGCCATTTCAAATAACTCCTGAAGATATAGTTGAAGGTGAAGATGTGGATTTCGAAGAGGTTGAAGAGCATTGGAATGTTTATAAACTTAAGGATGGAACCACTTTGAAGGTAAAATTGGTTTTAATTGGTGTTAAGAGGTTGAAGAAATATAATCCTGATGGTACACCAATATACATTATTAATGCACAAAATATTGTTAGAGCAGTAAATATACCTAAAGAGTTGAGGTTAAAGACTAAAGCAGATTCCTTTAAATCCATCTAAATCTTCTCATGGTATTTAGACAAAAGTTTAAATTAGGTTTTGTTTTTAAATATTTTAAGGTGTCTTTTTTGTTTTCAATTAAAAGTAAATTTGGAGCGACTCCAGTTATATCTACTGTTATACTTGTTGGTGCAGTTATTGTAGCATTTAGCTTCGTTCTTGTTTTCACAAATCAATGGATAAAAGTTAGTAGGTATTATGATGTTGAAGGAGTTTATGAGAGGATTGTTATTGAAGATGTATGGTTTATGCCATTACAAAATAATCGTGTCATTAGATTAACTATAACTAATGTTGGAAAAATAGATGTTAAGATAGTTATGATCTTAATTTTCAAGAAGGATGGCAATATCCTGGTTAAATCATATAATTCCGAATTAGATTTATATGTTATCCATGAAGCTGTTTCCATCGATTTAGTTTTAGATACCTCTTGGACTCCTAAAACTGTTTATAGAATTGAAATAATAACTTTGAGGGGGAATAAATTTGAAGTTGTCTGTACATCACCGTGATAAAGGGTTTGCAACAGTAATAGGAGCTATATTCTTTGTTTTAATGTCAATGTTAATAGTAACATTCATTTATGATGGTTATCGAAAACAAATGGAAATGTATAATTTTGAAAAGGAGGTTTTAAGGGAACGTATAGATTTAACCGTAACTATTTCCAAAACTCTTGGTTTTACAATGTCAATAGATAATAATGGGCATGAAACTGCAGAGATAATTAGGTTTTGGATTATTGATTTAACTGGAAATCTACACTATAACTATACTCTACCTGAAGGTAAACGAGTTATACCATCCCACAGTAGTATTACCATTGAATCCTACGAAATCATGGGTTCTTCAACACTAATTAAAGGAAGATATTATATATTCCGATTGATTACAGCCCGTGGGAATATTATAGAAACAAATTCGATTAAAGCCCTCCCAGGGAATATAGCAAGTACATATCCTCAGGCTCTTCAAACTTTACCTCAATTACCATGGTTAAGTAATGAAACCGTAATAGTATCAACAAATGCTTCTGAGACTCCAGTATATAATATAAGTAGCGAGAAAAACAGGGTAGTGCCATATGATGGGAGAGAAGCATATATTTCAATTAAAAATACTGGTGATGCAGCAATATTTTTAACATCAAATACTAGAATTATATTTAGAAGTTTAAATGAGAATAAGTCTTATGCAGGAATACTTTCAGGGTGGTATATATACCGCTGGGATCCGGATAAAAAAGAATGGAAATCTGAAGATAGTGGATCAATTAGTCCCTATGTTGATTCAAAGGTCATATACCCTGATATGGTTGTAGTTCTAGAGTTCTCGATACCAAGTGAAGTTCCAGGAAGTACTGATGCTAAGTATAGGATTAAGAAGGGGACTTATGATGTTTATCTTTTACTTGAAGGTTATGATGCTTATGGAAAGAAATTTACTTCAACCATATATTATGGGACTGTAAGTTTCTAAATTGCTGATTTTAAATTTTGTATTATATTGATCTTAAACTTTTTATTTTAATTGAAGTATATTGAATTTTAATGCGTGATTATTTATGTTGTCTAAAGTTTTAGAGCATGTTGTTAATAGTTTGGAAGGGTTGAAGGCGAATTTAATGTTTGCAAAGGAGAGGTTTGAAGCGTTGCCTTCATATATAAAGTATTATGCTATAAGTGACTTTAAATCGAGTACTGGTATGGATTTTGATGGATGGTTGAATGAAGTGGATAAGATGATGGGTATAGTGGAGATGATAAAGGCTAATCCCTCAAAAACTTATCTTAGTAATATTGAAAGCTTCTATGCGAATCTACTGAAACTGATAGATTATTTAAGGGGGTTGAAGGTGAAGATTGATTATCTGCCTCCAGGTTTAATACCAAATATTGATGAAATAATTAAGAAATTCTCACATATGATTGAAGAATTAGAGGGTTTAAGGGGTGGATTAGAGCAGCTTAAAAACTTATTACAATAAACTATTTTTAATTTTTACTGTTAACCTTTACCTTCTACTTCGATCTTGATACGTATATATTCCCTTTTACATAGAATCTTAATGGTTTTGGTAAATCTCTTTTTACCCCTATCCTATTGCTTCTCCCTATTTCATAATTCTCCACTTTTCTCCCCTCTTCTATCCATATTCCTGATGTTTTTGTATATACTGGTTTTCTATGTAGGGTTTTGTCAATCACCATGGCTTTACATAGTTTTCCTGGACCATTTGATAATTTAGTTATATCTCTTACTCCAGTGTTTTTAATCATTTGTTCTATTCCTTCATATGGTTCTATCGCTCTTATCAGTACTGCCCCTCCATCCCCCTCTAAATGTGATACTATGTTTAATAGCCATTTTCCATGTACTCCATATATTAATGTTAATCCTACTTCTCCATAGAGTGTTTTTGCTAGATCTCCTTTCATGCTTTTATGGGCTCTTGAAGCTGGGTCCCATGCTCCATAGTATGCTTCTGTTTCCACTATATATCCAGACATTCTAATACCATTTACTTCTCTAACAAGTAATTTCCCCAATAATTTTATGGAGACTTCTTCTGGGTCTTGTAAATAGAATTCTCTTCCAATTATCATGTTGGCATTATATATCCTGGTTTTGGTTGATACAATATTCCTTCCTTCAACATTTTTTCTATTATTTCAATAGTCTTTATTCTTTGTGCTCCATATTCTCTTTCCAATTCTTCTATTATCAATTCTATTTTTACTGGTCCCCCCTCCATATTAACCTTTTCTTCAATGTATTCTCTTATCAATCTCCCACTTATCATCTTTCTAGATAATGTTTGTCCTTCACTCATGCTCCTTACGTATTCTTCTATTGCTCTATTCACTATTTTATTGAGTATTTTTTCTGCATTTTCCTTTACTTTTACTTTCTCCATGAAGGCTTCATATAATTCTCTTTTAATGAGTATCTTCTTCTCCATGTAATCTCCATTTACACTTTTCCCATTAGGATTCATATTTCTACAATAATTTATCTCGTTTTATGATTTATTTAATTTTTTATAATTACTCTTCTTATTGGATAGTTTCTTTTTATTATTGGTATTAATATTATGATTATGGGTATTGGGTATAGTAGTAATGCTATTAGTATTCCTCCAAATCCAAAGTTGTATAATTTTTGGAATAATTGCCATTGCCAGCTTAGAAATCCAGCCCAATGTAGGTATCCCCATATTAGTATTGTTGTTAATGTTATCCAGTTTTTTAATTTGTATGTTAATATTATTCCAATTGTTGATTCTATTATGGCTGGTACTATTAAAACTTCTTTTCCATAATTCTTTATACCCCATTTAGCCATTGGGTTTGCTTCATTATCGCCAGTTGGATCTACCATTACATATGTTATTGATATATCTAATATAGTTGATATTATCATGAAACCCAGTATTAGTTTGTGTAACTCTATTTCTTTATTTCCATTATTTTTATGCGGTGATTTTGGCCTCAGCATTTGTTTACCTCATCCCTCCCATCGGTACTCGGCAAATTCTTCATTGGCCAATAGATTTATTGATTTTCCTACATATATTCTTTTAAGTATTTTGATAAATCTATGAATTCATATTTATGCTTTTTAAATTCCTTTATATTTTTACCTAGGGGTATTGTAGCATCTATACCTGCTTTAGCAGTTATTGGTTTTTCTCCAGGTATATGTTTTGCTGATGGATCTAGTGATGACCCTCTTTGATTAGTGTATATGTATATGTCTTCATCTGCTTGTACTCTTGTTGCTATAGCCCATTCAACTTCATTTGGATCATATATGTTTATGTCTTCATCTACAATTATACAATGCTTCAATGATTTATGTGCTCTAAATGCTGCTTCTATAGCTTTTTTAGGTTCATCATCATTCTCCTTTCTTATTTGGATTATTGCATGAAGCCATGAGCATCCTCCAGGGGTCATTAAAACATTTATACATTTACAAACTTTATTTACTTCATTATATATCATTGGTTCCATGGGCATACCCATTAATATTTTATGTTCACTTTTACCTGGTAGTAGTGCTTGATATATTGGGTTTCTTCTATGGGTTATCTTCTTTACTTCTATTATTGGTTGTTCCCGTTCAATATCGTAGGTTTCAGTTATATCTAAGAATGGACCTTCTGGCGCTCTTTCTTTAGTTATTCTTCCTTCTAATACTATTTCTGTTTCAGCTGGAACTTCTATATCTATTGTTTTACATTTCACTAGTGGAGTTGGATGTAGAGCATTAGCCATACTTAATTCGTCTACACCATGTGGTAGTGATGTTGCAGCAGCAATTAAAACTTGAATTGGACTTCCAATACAAATAGCAATATCAGCTTCTCCACCACTCTTCTTTAGTATTGTATCTGTTCCTCTACTTTCTACAATTCTAGCTACAAACCTATTTTCATCAAGTAAGAGTAATCTATGAAATGAAGAATTTCTTACACCTGTTTCAGGATCTTTCAATATGCAAACAGCACTAGTAATATATCTACCACGATCATTAGGCATATGTTTCAATATTGGAAGCATTCTTAAGTCAACTCTCTCTTCAATAACTTCTTGACATACTCCCACATCAACTATCTCTGGTTCCTTTAAATTGTTTATAGCCCATGAAAGTTTATGTATTATCTCTTCTCTCTTTATATTTAATGCTTTAGCTACAAGTTCTCTAGATGATAATATATTTCCAATTATTGGTATATTTGATTCTTTTATTTTACTAAAATATACTGGTTTTCCATCTAATGCTGCAAGTATATTAGCAACTTCATATTCCACTGATACTTCTCTATCTATTTTCACCAAAATTCTTTCAGCTTCAAGTTTTGAAATAAAATTTCTCAAGTTCATAAGTCCCTAATTAAATATGCCAATCTATATTTAAAACTTAATTAAATCTATTTGCAATATATTGTGTTTTATTAACGTTATAAAATAGTTAAATATATTTACTTAATAATTATCAATGTTTTAAATCGTAGTAGGTAGAATGATCGATGAAATTTAAATCTTCCAATAAATTTCCAATATACACCTTTATTGCTTTAGTACTTATTGGATTCTCTACACGTCTTAGTTATAGTTTAGCTAGAAATCCCATTTTACCCCTCTTTGCAGCGGCATTGGGAGCTTCACCATCAATTATAGGTTTAGTTGTTGGGATATCTACAGTTACTGGGATATTATTTAAAGCTCCTGCTGGAGCTCTTTCAGATATTTATGGTAGGAGAACTATTCTATTTATTTCAACATTGATTTTCGGTCTTGTACCCTTCACATATTTACTTGTCAATAATTATATTCTTTTAATTGTTATTCGCTTTATTCATGGTTTTGCTACAGCCATTTACGGACCTGTTGCCATGGCTTCAATAATTGATATTGCTGGAGAAAGAAAGGGTCAATGGACTGCTACATTTTCATCGATTTCAACCATTGGAAGCATTATTTCCGCCCCTTTAGGTGGAGGACTCCTATACATACTTGGAGGTTCAAATCCCAGTATAGAAGTCTTCCACTTCATTTATTTTATTGCTGGATGTATTGGTAGTATATCTATAATTTTAGTATTTGCATCATGGAAATATCTTCCACATAAAGAATCTTCAACATCTCCAACCATGGGAGCTGTTATTGAGAAGTTTAGAAAAGATCTTTTAGCAGTTTTTAGAGATATTCAAGTTTTATTGATAAGCTCTATGGAAGCAGTTCAAAATTTAACTGTAGGTGCATTGGAAGCTTTCCTACCATACTATATAATTTCTATAGCTGGTCTCTCATCTTTTCATGCTGGAGTTTTGTGGGGTCTCCAACTTACCCTACTCATATTATTTAGACCTTTAATGGGGAGATTTTCAGATGTTTATGGTAGAAAACCATTTATCACATTTGGAATGATCTTTTGCGCTTCATCATTCATTTTATATCCTATAACCACTAATTTCCTAATTTTGTGTATTCTAACGATAATTTTTGGTTTAGGGGAAGCTATGGTTACTTCTTCCACAGCAGCTATGGTTGCAGAAAAGAGTAAAGCTCATGGTTACGGAGTTTCCATGGGAGTTTTTGGAAGTCTTTGGGATATTGGACATGCTTCAGGACCTATAATTACTGGAATCTTATTGGAAAAGTTTAATTATATGTATTCCTTTGGTATAATTTCTTTAATTTTGTTTATCTTCACTATATTATTTCAAATGTATGTTGAGGAAAGTGAAAAATCAACTTAGATTTTAATTCGATATGTATTGTTAAGGATTGCTAAATTTTATCCTTTGATGAATTTTACAAGGTTTTCTAAGAAGTTTTTATTATCGCCTATATCATGAAATGGATCTAATAGGAATGTTAGATCTCCAATGGCTATAACATTACCATTTATAGCTATAGGTGTATATACATTTCTTACATCTAATAGTGATAGGTAAGTTGTATTGAAGGTGTATGCTAACTTCTCTTTTCCACCATATACTTGTGCAGCTGTAAATAGTATGAGTTCAGTTATATTTGATGTTAATGGATGATTCGTAAAATTCTTCAACACTATATTCCTATATATCCCATAATTATATTTTAAATCGTATAAGTAGCCATCGGAGAAGTGCATTCCATATTCTTGAGCTAACATATTTATGTATATTGATGAAACTATGGAAGGATCATAAATCATTAATAATTTCCCTCCATTACTAACATAATTCTTTATAATGTTTATTTCATGGGGAGTGAAGGGTGAACTTGGGCAGATGATTAATAGGGCTTTTGGTATTCCTATGGTCATCATGAAATTCTGTAATGATTGAATATCTGTGAATAATATTTTTATGTTATTTTCAATTAATTTACCCCAAAGTGCTCCTAGAATTTCATATATAAAGAGATTTCTATGTGAGATATCTACAAAAACAACTTCTTCACCAGTGGGATTGTAATTTGATATGATATTCGTTGGTGTATTGGAAATAGTATTTTCTCCCATAAATCTATAAGCCTTGATATAATATGGCGATAGATAGTATATGCCCAATGGTTCTGGTTGAAGTTTAGATAGTAATTCAATAGATAAAAATTCACCTTTTGACCATAATTCCCCTCCTAAGGATTGTATATTCTTCTTAAACATTTCAGTTAAATCAATAATCCTATATTCAACTATACCAGCAATTTTAGCTACTCTATCTACAACTTCAATAAATGAACTAAAACCATCTATTAAACCTAATTTAATAGCATCATTGGCTATATAGAGTTTACCTAAAGAAAGTTCTTCCATTGTAGTATTCAATTTTAAACCTCTACTAGATTTTATGGCATTTATGAAATTATCTAAAGCCTTTTTAACAATGAAAGGAACCTCCTTTAAAGAGAATCCAGTATATTTGTATGGTCCAGTTTCTATGATAGCTTCAGAAGGAATAACTAGGTATGGTTGACTCATAATAAGTCCAATATTTCCAATAAGGGAAGTTGGTGTAGAATATATCTCTCTAGAACCAAGACACACATAGTATCCTCCAGAAGCAGCAAGTCCCTCAATAATGGTTACCACAGGTTTAATTGAATTAAGTTTCTTTAGAGCATTGTAAATATCTTCCACTATGGAAGCATAACCACCTGGAGAATCTACTCTTAACACAATACCAGTAATAGAATTATTTAGATAAGCATATAGTATTGAATTTATGTAGAGTTCCTTATCATAATCACTAATCATATATCCATAAATACTTATAACACCAATTAATGGGATGGCTCGAATGGTAGGTTTAAAAATGAGTGGAAGGGTATAGTAAGTTATATAGTATCCTAAAGCTAAACCTGCAAAAAACATTACAATAAATAGTATGAATATACTAATACGTAGAGGCAAATTTCTCAAAGAATTATATTGAGGTCTTATTACTTAAATTTTTAGTATAATATACTACATAAATGGGATTCAATACTTGTAGATTCATATATTTATTTTAACTTTTATAATAGCTCATTTATCCTTGTAAGTGTTTAATTAATTTAAAATACTTGTTAATTGCTATTTATTTTGTTTATGGGATTTCCAATTATTAGTGGTATTTTAGAGAGGATTCATAGTTTTATTGTTTCTAGAGTTCCTGAGAGATCTAATGTTAAAAGTATTAAATCTATATTTAGAAACCCTCTCTTTGCTGCTCTTTCCTCTCTTATAATTTATTTTCTTCCTAGAATTTCTTATGGTATTATTGTAGATGTGGCTTGTGGTTATGGATGGCTTTCAGGTTTTCTAAATCGTTTAGGTATGTATGTTTTAGGTATTGATATTTCTCGTGACGCTATTCTAAATGCTAAGAAGAATTTTCCAGGTCCAAGTTATATTATAGCTTCAGCACTTAAATTACCTTTAAAGAATTCTAGTGTATCCACTGTGATTAGCATAGAGACTATTGAGCATCTTAAAGATGGAGAATCTTTTTTGAGGGAGATTTATAGAATTTTGAAGGTTAAAGGTGTTTTACTACTTTCAACGATTAATGGTGATAGCTTATATCATAGAATTTATAGAGTTTTAACTGGGAAGAATTGTGTAATATGTAGATTTCATATTCATGAATACAATCAACATGAACTTATACGTATACTTGAAGATATAGGTTTTAGTGTTAGAGAGAAGGGTTTATTGTCTTTTGTTTATCCAATATTTATACCACAAATAGCTTTACTATATTTACTCATCGCCTTTTTAACGTCAAAGAATTATTGGCTTTTTAATGTAAAAGATAAATCATTAATGGGGGTATTCCTATTGTTTAATACTATAAAAGAAGGTTAGTTAATATTGGTATAAGCTTAAGATAATGGTTCTATTAATTGTTAATTTAAATTCCTAGACAAAATTTATATATATAATGTTTATTACATGGATTTTTTGAGTATGTATGAATTTTATATTTGAGACATCTCAAATAATTCATTCTGGTAGAGCCAGCGGCCTAGTCATATTATTAATAATAGCCTTTGCAGCAATTTACTTTATTAGAAGGGGTAAAGGGGGTAAAATTCCTAGTATCCGTAGAGTGGCTGGTTTAGATGCTATTGAAGAGGCTATTGGTAGAGCTACTGAAATGGGTAGACCTGTATTTTGTTCTCAAGGTCTTGCGGATATTCATGATTCAACTTATGGACCTCAAACTATTGCTGGTTTATCTGTATTGGGTTATGTGGCTCAACTTTGTGCAAGATATGGTACAAGGGTTATAGTTCCTGTTGTAAGCTTAACCGTTTATCCTATCGCTAGAGAAATTGTGGAAAATGCTTATAGGATGGAGGGTAAGCTTGATCAATTTAGAGTGGAAGATATACCTTTCCTTTCAACATGGCAATTTAGTTATTCTCTTGGTTATATGAGTTTAATGAGGAGGGAGAAAGCTGGTGCAAACATTATGATTGGAGCTTATTGGGCTGAATCCCTTCAGCTTTCTGAAGTTGGATATAGAGTTGGTGCTATGCAGGTGAGTGGAACAGCAAACACACACCAAATACCATTCTTCGTAGTAGCAACAGACTACTGCCTAATAGGAGAAGAAATATATGCAGCAGGAGCATACCTAAGCAAAGACCCAGCAATGATAGGAAGCATAGTAGCACAAGACATAGGGAAAATTATTTCATTGATATTGATTGTTTTAGGGATTTTAATTGGTCTTAGTGGTTCTAAGATTATTGTGGATTTATTGAATATGTAGAGGTGATGGTATTATGGCATGGTATAAACGTATTGAAATTCCAATAGCAATAACAATTATATGCGCACTAATACAAATAATACCATACTTTATCGTTATGGGTCCAGCTGTTGAAGAATTTATGGATAATGCTGTAAATTGGGAGATGTTGGTGGCTGCAGGTGCATTATTTGTAGGTGCTATATCGCTAGTACTTGTACATGCTCCTAGAATTGTTAAGAGGCAGACTCATTGGCAGTATAGCTTGGAATTATTGGTTTTAATGGCTTTAACAATTATAGTTGGTTTACCAATTCGTGAAATTGGATTAGGAATGGATAACGCCATCTTTACATTTATAGTGGATAATATTTTAACACCATTGGATAGTAGTTTGTATGCTATGTTGGCATTCTTCATAACTTCAGCTGCATATAGAGCTTTTAAAGCTAGATCTCTTGAAGCAGCATTGCTCTTAGTTGCTGGGTCAATATTGGTATTTAGAAATGCACCTTTAGGAACATTCCTAATTCCAGGGGCTGCTGATCTTGGAGATTGGTTGTTTAGAATTCCAAATATGGCTGTTCAAAGGGCAGTCATTATTGGTGGTGCTCTTGGCGCTATAGTTCTTGGGGTTAGAACTTTGTCTGGTTATGAAAGAGGTTATTTGAGGGGTGGAGGTGTATAATATGAGTTTATGGGATAAACTTGAAAACATAGATTCAAGAATAATATATCTACTCATATGGATCGTTGTTTTAACACCACTTATTTCACCCATAGGATTACCTGTTAGTATAAGTGAAAACACTATTGCATATGCTAGAACTATTGATCAACTTCCTCCAGGTTCTATGGTTGTATTATCCTTTGATTTTGGTTTAGGATCTCTTGGTGAACTGTATCCAATAGCTGTTGCAACTATGCATCACTTATTTAGTAGACCTGTGAAATTCGCAATAATAGCTATATGGAATCAAGGCCCCTTAGTTGCAAAAATGATTATAGATGAATTAAATCCTGAGAAAACTTATGGTAAGAAGTATGGTGAAGATTGGATATTCCTAGGGTGGGCTCCTGGCGGCGAAGTTGCAATGCGTGCATTAGGTCAAGATTTCTGGAAGGTTTTCCCAACCGACTATCTATATAAACGCTCTGTAAGTGAATACCCAATTATGCAAAAATTAAAGTCAGCTAATGATGTAGCTTTACTAATAAGTATAGAAACAGGTACTCCTGGTGTTGATGAATGGGCTAGACAGTGGGGACCATATAATGTTCCCATGCTTATTGCATGTATAGGTGTTTCAGCGCCCGGGGTTACCCCATACCTTCAATCTGGACAAGTTAAAGGTTTACTTCCAGGTTTGAGGGCTGGTGCTGAATATGAGCTTCTTATCGGTAGGAAGGGGCTTGCAGTAGCTTCAGCTGATGCTTTATCCACTACACATATGATCTTCTTGATATTCGTGGTTATAGGCAATATTAGTTATTTTGCTAAGAGGAGGGGGATTAAATGAGTGAGTTAACTACATTTTTTGCAGCATTTTGCGGTGTATTCTTTACACTTGCAGTTTATACTTTTCTATATAAAGAGAATCCATGGTCTAGATTTGCAGAATACGCTTTCATAGGAACTGCTGCTGGTTATGATGTTGCATACTTCTTAGATTGGTTGCGTGGTCAATGGGAGGGGACGTGGTCTACTACAACTAGTGGTACTATTGCATTTATCTTTGCAATGTTGGTAAGTGTATTATGGTACTTTAGATTTTCAAAGAGATTCTTCTGGATTTATAGGATTCCATTGGCTGTGGTTGTAGGTACTGGTATTGGTTTAGCTTTGAGAACTGTGGTTTTTGCACAATTAATTGCTCAAGTTAGAGCTACGGCAGGTTTATCATTTATTGGTGTTGATGCTTGGACTGTATTTAATAATCTAGTTACAGCTGTAATTGTGGTATGTGTACTATTATACTTTATATTTACGATTAAGCAAGAAGCTATTTATTGGAAGCCAGTAAACAAGTTTGCTAGATACTCTATGATGGTAGGCTTTGGATCAGCATATGGATATACTGTATTAACGAGAATGTCTATGTTTATAGGTCGTGCACAATTCCTATTAGGCATACCCCCATATGCCCCTGAAAATAAGATGTTCTTCCCATGGATTGCCTTACTCCTACTAGCTACACTCATAGGGTACGATTACTACCAAAGAATCAAAAAATCCTAAATTTTTACTTTTTTATCTTTTTATATGAATATCATTGGAAATTTTTAATAAATTCATCTTTGATCTTATCTACTATTTTCTTTAAAATTTCCAATTTAATTTCCATTTGTGGGTATGGATAATAGTGTTTACCCCAATTTTCATCCATGAATTTTATTCCTTCAAAAATTCTTTCAGTCTTATATCTTGGAATAATGTGGAGATGTATATGTCTAACAATATTTCCAAGCATAGCATAATTGAATAAGTCTGGTTGGAAAATTTTCTTTAAAACTTTAACAAATGTTTTAGTCAATGAAATTAATTCCATTAATTCATCATCCGATAATTCCAATGGATCTTCTAAGTGTCTCTTAAGTATAATCATAGATCTACCAAGATAGTATTGATTGGGGTTTAGAGTAATCTTCCAATATCTTCCTTCATAAATTGTAATTTTATTGATTTCTTCATCACAAAAGGGGCACTTCATCATTTACACTTCCCATATATTTTTAAACCATTAGATTTAATTTATTTTGAAAGTTACATTTTTATATTTTGATGAAGTGTGAATGAAGAAACTCATTTAAACTTAAATGAACTGTTTGATGTTATTTCATATTCTTTAAGGATAAAATACTGAGGATTACTTGTTGAAAAGCCTCTTAGTTTTAATGAACTTAATGTTGAGAGTATGAAAATGTAAACTTCAAATGTCATACATACCGTTGAACGATATGAATGGTAAAACGCTTTTCCATTAAGTTCATTAATTCATATTTTATTTACAAATCCTCTATTCTTGTTGGATATTTATCCGTAGATGAGTATCATTAAATCAGGGATAATTAAACCTTTTTCTCTCGTAGATTTCCTCTTCATAAATCATGTTTATTAATGAAAAGTCTTTGCAAATAAAGTACGTGGAATTATGGATTTATTATGAATCTTTAGGAATAGTATTTATGGGTGATTCTAAAATTATTATTTAGATTATGAAATATCAGCGTTTTCTAGTTAAAGGATTTAAACCTTTTAATCCTTTGGAATTAGCTAAACAAACTGAGGAGATAGTGATTAGGGAGAGTTCTGATGGTGTTGAGAGGAAATATACGGATTTCTATTCAGTGCCAGTGTATAGGGGGATTGCTACTGGTTATGCTGTTGGTTGTTGTTTAAGATGTTTTTATTGCTGGAGTAATTGGTCTAGAGATTTCCCTGAGATTTTTGGGGAATTTTATTCGCCAAAGATGGTTGCTCAAAAGCTTTTAGAAGCAGCTAGGAGGGGTATTACTTATTCATCTTATTGGAGGAAGAAGATTCCAGTAATTAGAAAGTTTAGATTGTCTGGGTGTGAACCTACATTGGGTAGAGAACATTTAATTTCAGTTTTAGAGCATGTTGAGAAAATGAATTTTCCATTTTATCTTGAAACTAATGGTATACTTTTAGGTGCTGATAGAAGTTATGTGAGGGATTTAGCTCAATTTTCAAAATTCATTTATGTGAGAGTTTCATTTAAAGCAGCAACCCCTGAAACCTTTACTCAGAGGACTGGTGCATTGGGTGAATACTATGAATTACCATTTAAAGCTTTAAAATACTTATTGGATGAAGGTATTTATGCAAGAGCTGCAGCTATGACTGATCCAAGAATTATGTCAAATGAAGAGAGGGAGTTATTAATTGAAAAATTGAGTGAAATTGATTCAAGATATTCAGAAGGTGAACTTGAAGAAGAAGTTATAGATCCTTACGATACAACAATTAAAAGGATTAAAGCATATTATGATGAAAATTTTGCAGAAAAATTGATGAAATCCTTTCAATTAAATCAGTAAAGGAGATTGTAATAATCCAGGGAATCTTCTTTAACTATATGTTTTTGTTTTAATAGTAATGGTTATATTACTTTTTAATAAAGTTTATTTGGAGATATCTTTGGAGAAGAAAGATCTTCCAAGTTTAAAAGAGATTGTTGATTTATCATTGAAGAGTAAATTTTTAAATGATCCTCATGTTCAAAGATTATTTGAGTTTTCAGGTGATGAAAATTTATTTAATAAATCTCCTGATTATCTTGCTAAGCTTAGAAGGGATTTATTTAGGAGTTCTTTAAAGTTCTTTTCTAGGCATAGTAGATTTTATAGTGATCTCTTGGAGCGGCTTGAGATAGATCCTGATGCAGCTGAAATAGAAGATTTAGTTAAACTTGCTGTTCCTTCAGATCTTTTGAGGGGTGATGGTTATAAGAGATTGCTTATAGAGGGTTTAGATGAACCTAACGTAATCTTTTCTTCTAGTGGTACAACTAGTTCAAATCCTGTTAATGTTTATAGGACTTATTTAGAGCTTACTATGATGAGTAAAGCGAATACTTTATTGTTTGAGTATGTTTATGGTGGTAGGTTGAAGGAGGGTGAAGGTATAGCCCTTTTCCTAGCGGCTAGAGAACTTAGAAGTAGACTTAATTTTGTTGCTTTTGTTGATTTAACTTTGCAGGGTAAAAGGATACCATTACTTTATGGTATGGATCTAATTAGTGGGATTGGTGAGGGTAGTCAATGGGGGAAGCTTGTTCCAAATAAGAAGAATATAATGGCTTTCTTTAAGAGTAAAGAGGAACCTAAATTATTGTTTACAGCTCCAGCTGGTGTTTATCTATTGTCAAAACAATTTAATGAACTTGGATTTTTAAAGAAATTGATATATAAGATTGCTGTAAAGGTTCCTCCTGTAGATTTAGGGATGGGTGGAGTTGTAGTTACTGGTGGTGGATCTAAGGGTATTGATATTCCACCATATGATGAAGTAGTAAGGTTTTCTAGGAAATTCTTTAAGGCAAGGGATTTTGATGGGAAGATTATAGATTCACCTTTTATGGATGTACTTGGTATGACTGAAACTCTTACAGCTCTCATAGATAAATATGGGGTTATGAATAAGATTCCCCATCCCCTTCAAGAGGTTTTTCTACTTGATCCAAATACGTATAAGCTTATTGATGAACCAAATAAGAATGGTATTCTAGGTATCTATGATCCCTTAGCCATCTCATGGCTGGAAGTATTCTTACCTGGGGATATTATGAGATTCCATTATTCAGATAGATATTATGGAAAGGAATATGTTTATGTTAGAAGGCTTAGTAAGGAGGAAGGTTGGAATTTACAGCGTGCTTGTGGAGGAACTTTGGAGGAGCTGATGATCAGTGGCTCTAAGAATCAATAATATAGCGCCCCTCTATATTCCTGGTGGATTAGAAACATGTACAACTAAAGATGGCTTTTTAGAACCTACAATTTCTTCCATTGAAAATCTTCTGAAGATTTCAGGGGATATAGTGAGAGAATTGTTGAGTATTGGATTTGAGAAAAGAGTTTCAATTATTGGAGAGATGGGTAAGATTTGGGTGGAGGAAAAAGCTAGTGGTAAATATGAAGAGCTTATAATGAGATTATCAAAGGCTACTGGTTATAGTAGGAAGAATGTGGAATTAGATTTAGATTTTGTTGAAAAAGTTTTTGATCCGTTTTCGATAAAGGTGATGTTTGAGAAGGGTTTGATTGGTGGGTATAAGAGTATCGATGGTCCACTTCCAATTGGTGATGATGAATTTATTTGGAATAAACCTATTGGCTCAGTATTTATAATTGCTCCTGGGAATAGTGTTATACCAACATTATTACCTACAGTTGTCTCTCTTGTTTCAAGTAATTTTACTATACTTCGCCCATCAATAACCAATTATGAAGTTATAAGATGTATATTTAGTCTTTTGAAAAGGTTAATTGAAACTGGTTTTGAAGATGCATTAAAACTTTCCCGTGCATTACTTATAACGTATATTGGGCATTCTAGTAGCTTAATGGAATATATTCTTGCAAAATCAAGTATTTCTGTGGTAAATTATTGGGGAGGAGAACCTGGTAGGTCAAGTATAATTAATTTTGTTCTTCGTAATCCATATAAACCAAAGGTGATAGTTAATGGTCCATTGACTGGACTTGCAATTATTGATGGTAAAATGGTTAATGCAAGTATTGCTAGGGATATGGCTAGAGAAATGATTATTTATGATCAACAATTATGTAGTTCACCAACTTTCGTTATATTCATAGGTAGTTTTGAAGAAGCAAGATCCTTTGCTAAAATGATTGGAGAAGAATTGAATAAATTGGGTGGCAATTTCCCTGTTGATTTTGGAGAAGATAAGTTATATAGACTTTTAGTTAATCGTAAAATGCTTGAATTGGAGGGTAAATATGTACTTTACTCTATTAATCCCAATAATCCATGGACTATAGCTATAGATGTATTTAAAGGGGATGTTAATGTGTCAAAGGAAGTGGATTTCTATTCTAGAAGGAGATTTATTGAGATGATAGTTGTAGAAGATATGAATAAAATAAAACTAGTTTTCAATAAGCTTTTAGAGTTTTTAATTAAAATGGGATTGGATGGATTTCAAACAATATCTACACTTTTAAGGAGAGAGGATATGGATAATGTTTTGAAGATGTTATTGGATTATAGGATTTATAGATTTATACCTCTTGGAGAATCATTATTGAGAACACCCTTAGAACCTTTTGATGGAGAATTTCTTCCAAGATATTTCACATACCCATTATATATTAGGTCAAATAGATTGTTAAATAAATTTAAAGATTTGATGTGAAATTGTATGAAGGTCTTGGTTACTGGTGCTTCAGGTTTTCTAGGTGGATATTTAGTTAAAAGGCTTATGGAAAGGGGATTTAATGTTAGAGGAACTGTTAGAACTCGTGGGAAAGAGAAGAAACTCATTGATATGGGTGTAGAGGTAGTCTATATGGATCTTTTAATACCTGAAACTCTTTCACAAGCTGTTAGAGGTGTTGATGCAATAATACATTTAGCAGCATATTATACCTTTACTGGAAAGAAGGAGCTTTATCAAAAGATAAATGTTGATGGAACTAGGCTGCTGGCAGAAGTAGCACTTAAATCTGGAGTTAAGAGGTTTATTTATTGTAGTTCTACTGAAGCTATAGGTCCAGTTGAAAATCCTCCTGGGAATGAAGATACACAACCAAATCCTCAATTTGAATATGGACGTTCTAAATTGGAGGCTGAGAAAATTATTAAAATGCTTGGAGAATCAGGTTTAGAATACACTATTATAAGACCTAGTGGATTATATGGACCTGGAAATATAAATGATGTATCATATTGGTTTATAATCAGTTTGGCTAAGGGAGGATTATTTTCTAAGGTAATGATTGGAGATGGAAGTTCATTAATTCAATTTGCACATGTAGATGATGTAGCTAGAGGATTTGTATTAGCTCTAGAGAGAGGTCATATTTCTACTGGAGAAACATATATCCTATCTGAAGATAGAGCATATACCTATAGGGAAGTTTATCAAATATTATCTGAGATATTGGGTAGAAGTCCACCTAAATATTCCATACCTCCAAGTATAGCTAAAATTTTATTGTCATTTACAGAGGTATATGATAAATTGAGGGGAGGAGACAACATCTTATTTAGAAGGATGATTGTTGATGCAGTTACTAAACATAGAGCGTATAGTATTGAGAAGGCGAGGAGAGAATTGGGTTATACTCCTCAATATACTTTGAGGAATGGATTAAGAGAGACTATTGAATGGTATATTAATCAAGGAATAATAAAGGTGTAAACTATTTATTGTTGGAATAAATCTTTGTTTCCATTATTGTAATTTATTTTATTGTTTAATCGTAAAGTTTTATACTTGTAATTTATCATCTAATTTATAAGTGTTTTTTATGGTTGTTTGGAGGCTTCTACCCTTTATCAGGGTTAATGGTTATTTGCAGATGGCTATTGATGAATCTATTTTGATTCATAGATGTGAAGGTAAAGTTCCAAATACCGTTCGCTTTTATCAATTTTATCCTAGTGCTGTTACAATAGGGTATTTTCAATCTATTTTTGAAGAGGTTTATTTAGATTATTGTTCTAGTAATGGTATTGATGTTGTTAGACGTATTACTGGTGGTGGAGCTGTTTTCCATGATGAAAATGGTGAGATAACTTATTCTGTTGTTGCTGGAATTAATGATGTTCCAAGGGATATCATTGAATCTTATGGTTATATTTGTAATGGACTTATATATGCTCTTGAATATTTTGGTTTGAAGGGTGAATTTAAACCTTTAAATGATGTTGTTGTTCTTGGTAAGAAGATTTCTGGTTCAGCTCAAACTAGACGTAGAGAAGCAATACTTCAACATGGAACTTTTATGTATTCCACTGATATTGGGAAACTTGTTAATTCCCTTAAAATTGTTCCTGAGAAATTGAAGGATAAGGGTATTCAAGCATTAGAGGAGAGGGTTATAACTTTATCTAAAGCTCTTAATAGGAGTGTTTCAAGGGATGAAGTTTTAGAAGCTTTAATCAACGGTTTTAAGAAGGCTCTTAATGTTGAATTTATTGTTTCTGAACTTACTGAGAGTGAATGGAATCTTGCTAAGAAACTTGCTGAAGAAAAGTATTCTCGTAGAGATTGGAATTATATGGTTTAGGGCTTGGTGTCTGTTTTGGTTAAAGGTTATCGTCCACTACCATTATTTCCCTCTATCTCTATTACTGGTGATAAATGTGGTTTAAAATGTAAGTTTTGTGAGGGTAGAGTTTTAGGTGAAATGCTTCATGCTTCTTCTCCCCATAATCTTTATGAGCTTGTTAAATATTTGAAGAGTAAGTATGGTATTCTAGGTTTATTGATTAGTGGCGGATTTGATGTTAATGGTTTTCTACCAATAAGACCATTTATACCAATTATACGTGATATTAAAAGGGATTTTGATTTAATTGTTAGTGTTCATTGTGGTTTTGTAGATATTGATTATGCTAGGATGTTGAGGGAGGCTGGTATTGATGTTGTAGATTTAAATATTTATGGACCATTAACCATGAGGGATATTATTGGATTAAATGTTGATTGGGATTTCATTGTGAATAATCTTAATTGCATATATACCCATGGACCTGAATATATTGCTCCACACATACTTGCAGGAGCATATTTTGGTAAGTTGATGGAGGAAAATTCTATAATTGATTTATTGAAGGATTATGATCCATACATATTGATTTTCCTATCTATGATTCCAGTGAAGGGTACATGTTTTGAGAATACCCATTTAGTTGACATAAATGATTTCTGTGAACTTTTTAGACTTGCTAGGAGGTTGCTATCTAAAGCTGAATTGACTCTTGGATGTATGAGGGTTAGAGGTGAATACTCCATATCCATAGAGAGGATATTGTTTAATGAAAATCTATTGGATAGAATTGTATTGCCAAATACTATTAAAGTTGATAAGATTTTACCATTTTGTTGTTCACTTCCAAGAGAGTTGGAAGATAAATTAATGTCTAAGATTGGCAATTAGTATATGAGTATTTAGCGTATCCTACTGTTAAGCTTACTATTTATAAATGGTGTTTTCCATGGGTTTTATAGGGTATTTGAAAAAAGAATTTTCCTTTTTAAAGGGGAATTATTTAGTTCTTATTGTAAGTTGGATTTTAATGCATTTTGCAGATCCCATAGCTTATATTTATCATTCACTATTTGTCTTAGAGCTTGGCGCTACACCATATATCTTAGGATTAATAAATTCATTATCCACATTATCCTTTGCATTAGTACAGTTTATTGGAGGTTATATTGCTGATTACTATGGGAGACGTAAAATAATTGTTTTAATGACATTTGGACTTGCTTTTTCCAATCTATTCTTTGTTTTCGCTGAAAATTGGCTTCACATCCTTTTTGGATCTATTTTTGGAAATATATTTTTAGTGTATAGTCCTGCTCTATCTGCAATTACAGCTGATTCTATTCCACCTGAGAAACGTGGCTTAGGATTTTCTCTTTCACATATGATTGTTATAGTTTCAGTATTTTCTCCACTTATTGCAAGTTTCTTAGTAGTTAATTATGGCATTGTATATGGTGTTAAATTAGCCTACTTAATAGTTTTCATATTCTACATTATTTCAGCAATTATTAGAACAAGATTAAAGGAAACTCTTCCTACTGTACGTGGGAGTATAGGTTCATATAATATTTTTAAGGTTTATGTTAATGCTGTTTATGAAAGTTTTTCTGCTTTAAAATTTGCTTCACGTGATGTCATAAAGTTTTTACTTATTACTGTTGTTCTGGATTTTTCTATGCGTCTTTCCATGCCCTTCTTTGTAGTTTATGCTAAGAATGTTATAGGTTTAAGTGAAGGTCAATGGGCTATTTTAATGACTCTATACTATTTATCTTCTTCTGTTTCTGGAATATTTATAGGTAAAATTATAGATGTTTTCGGTCGTAAAAATCCATTAATTTTAGCATGTTTTCTACAAACTATTACCCTTATAATATTCATACATGGTAGTTATACTACTCTAATTCCACTATTTATTTTATGGGCATTATTTGATTTGTTGATGATGACTTCCCGTGATGCTATGAATGCTGATCTTATTCCAAGGAATTTGAGGGGTAGACTTTCTAGTGTTAGATTATTTTTTGAATATGTTGCAATGTCCCTAGGTTATTTAATTGGTGGTTACCTATATGAACATATTTCACCGCAATACCCATTTATTTTAAATATAGTATTTGCATTTGTTTGTGCAATAGCATTACTCATTTTAATCGTTGAACCTATTAAGAGAGAATTATGAATTGAATTTCAATTTACTTTGGATATCGTTATTTTCCATATAAATGGCATGCTATTAACCTATTATCTATGTTTAATAATTCTGGCTCTATTTTGCTGCATTTTTCCATGGCGTATGGACATCTTGGATGGAATCTACATCCACTTGGTGGATTTAATGCACTTGGTATTTCTCCTCTTATTGGTATTTTACTCCTTCTATATTCTGGGTCTGGTATTGGTACTGCTGATACCAATGCTTGTGTATATGGGTGTTTTGGATCTTCTAATACTCTATCTATATCCCCCATTTCCACTATTTTTCCAAGGTACATTATTGCTATTCTTTCACATATGTGTTTTGCTAATGATAAATCATGTGTTATGAATATTATGGATGTATTATACTTTTCCTTCTCCCTTAACATTATATTTAGAATTTCACTTCTAATTGATACATCAAGCATGGAAACAGGTTCATCTGCTACAACCAATTTTGGTTTGAGTACGAATGCTCTTGCAATAGCAACCCTCTGTCTCTGTCCACCACTTAATTCATGTGGAAATCTATCCATGAATTCTTCTGGTGGAGTTAATTCCACTTCTTCCATTACTCTTAAGATAGTTTCTTCTTCAGAATCTATTGAAGCTTTTTGTACTCTTAATGGTTCAGCTATTATATCATATACCTTCATTCTCGGATTTAATGATTCATAGGGGTCTTGAAATATTATCTGCATATGTTTTCTAAGGGGTTTAAGTTTTTCTTGATCTAAGCTTGTTATATCAATGTTTTCAAAATATATTTTTCCACTTGTAGGTTCAATTAATCTTAATATGCATCTACCAGTAGTTGTTTTCCCACATCCAGATTCACCTGCCAATCCAAAGATTTCACCCTTCTTTACTTCAAAGCTAATATTGTCTACAGCTTTAATTTTTGGAGGTTCTCTTCTAAATAATGATGATATTAAGCCTCTCCTTAAAGTGAAATACTTCTTTAATCCTACGACTCTCAACATGTATTCGCTCATTTACATACCTCCATTAAGTGGCATGAAATTATATGTTCTTTCTCGATTTCTATTGCTTTTGGCTCTATTTTGCTGCATTTTTCCATGGCGTATGGACATCTTGGATGGAATCTACATCCACTTGGTGGATTGAGAAGATCCGGTGGAGTTCCAGGTATTGATGTAAGTTTCTTCTTTCTTTCTCTAATATTTGGGAATGCATTTATTAATCCTGTAGTGTATGGATGTAATGGGTTTTTAAATATTATTTTTGTAGGAGCATACTCCACTATTTTACCAGCATACATTATAGCTACTTTATCACATGTTTCAGCTATTATTGAGAGGTCATGGGTTATTAGTATCATTGATAAATTGAATTTATCCTTTAATTCCCTCATCAAATTTAATATTTGTGCTTGAACTATTACATCTAAGGCTGTTGCAGGTTCATCTGCTATTAGAAGTTGTGGATTGCATGCTAATGCCATTGCAATCATAGCTCTCTGCCTCATTCCACCACTAAATTCATGTGGGTAATCTTTAGCTCTAGAAGAATTTATTCCAACGATTTCAAGTAATTTTTCAGCTCGTTCCCATGCATCTTTTTTACTTACTTTTTCATGCATCATTATGGCTTCAGCTATTTGATCTCCAATCTTCATAACTGGGTTTAATGCATTCATAGCACCTTGAAATATTATTGCTATTTCTTTCCATCTTATCTTTCTAAGGTCTTCTTCAATCATATCGAGTATATTTTTACCTCCAAATATTATTTCTCCACTCATTATTTTCCCATTTGGTGGTAGTAATCTAATTATTGATAATGCTGCTGTTGTTTTTCCACATCCAGATTCTCCAGCTAAACCAAGTACTTCCCCCTTATTTA
>Ga0209080_1000285_pt1 | contig 37312 bp, 36 predicted proteins | sample JNZ110809AmetaG_FD_184123 | JGI IMG/M metagenome (GOLD analysis project Ga0209080, IMG submission 184123) | Hot spring microbial communities from Jinze hot spring, China to study Microbial Dark Matter (Phase II) - JNZ 110809A (SPAdes) (version 3) ...
TTCTTCGACTGAATTCAATAGGCCTAGTAGCATAGCCGAATAGTAGGCTGGTGATCTGCGTATAGTGGTAGTTTATTGAGAAAGCCTGTATCATGCTCGAGATTTCCGCCTCCCTCCTCATGTAGTCCAAGTATTCTTGTGGAAAGATGCTTGGGGATGTGAAGTTTCTAAATTGTCTTTGCGACATGTTAAAAGCTTGAAAGCTTCTCACGGGGGGAGGCCCTAAGACAGCAGTTGCAATAAGGCTACTTATTGCCGACAATATAAATGCGAAGAAGATCCAAATGCCTATGCTAATTATGAGTGAGTGGCTTGACTTGCTTGAGAGTGTTGAAATGAATAATGAGAATGCATAATATGCAAATGAGAAGACTATTGAGAAAACTATGAACAAACAGACTCTTGCAATATCGTCCATTGTTACTGCAATGTTATGTAGAAGTATAGAGATGGATACTGCTGCAAAGGATGATAGAGTTACTGCTAGACTTATTACTGCTAAGGCGGAGATTATCTTACCATTAATAACATCCTCTCTGTATATTGGTCTTGAAAGCAATATCCTAAGTGTCCCCCGCTCTCTTTCCCCAGATATAGCGTCAAATGCCAACGCGATTCCAAGCAACGGAGCCATGTAAGCCATTGTTGTGGCTATTGCAGAAAAAACTGAAGCTACGGGCCTACCTGCTTGTTGAAAAGCAGTTATTACCCGGAAAATGGTTGAGTAGGTACTGGCTACTGAAAACAATAGCAATACGCCTACGATTAACCAGAGTCTCTTACTTGTTATGGTGTCCGTGAATTCTTTTCTTGCAATAGATAAAGCGTCGCTTATCATTTTTTATCCACCCTCCTGGTAGAAACGGTATATTTCATCCCAAGACGGCTCTATTGGCTTTAGAGACTCCACCGCATCCTTGAACTGAGGCTTTGAAACAAGGGGTAAGAGTTCGCCCCATATTTCTCTCCTCGATAACACTGTAACGTGATTCTCATTCTGCTTTATCTCTATTACGTCAGATATTGACCTTATTTCTTGCAGTAGCATATCAATACCGGATTTAACTCGAAGCTCATAACGATACCCCTTCGCTTCCCTAACAGATTGATATAGTTCTTCTACACTTCCCTGTACGAGAAGCTTTCCTCCACGTATTACTGCAGCATGGGTACATACCATACCCACCTCGTAAAGCAGGTGTGTAGACATGAGGATTGTCTTACCCTCCTTGTTCATACTCTTAACAAGGTTTCTGAATTCAGCAGCACCTTCAGGATCTATCCCGACCGTGGGCTCGTCGAATATTAAGAGCTCAGGATCCTTCAACAGGGCCTGGGCTATTCCGAGCCTCTGCCTCATACCTCTCGAAAATGTTGAAACCTTATCATTAGCCCTGTCCTTTAAGCCAACCATCTCAAGTGTCTCAAGCGCTCTCTTCTTCCTTTGGTCCGATGGTATCTTATCTAAAGTAGCTAGGAAGACGAGGTTTTCAAGCGCAGTCATATGGTCGTAGAAGCCGAAGCCCTCTGGAAGAAGCCCTACTCTTCTTCTTATCTCTACGGATTCTTTAACAACATCGAACCCAAGCACTTTCGCATTCCCGCTCGTAGGCAGAATCAGACCCACAAGTATCGATATCAGTGTTGTTTTCCCAGAGCCATTTGGTCCAAAGAGGCCGTATGTACTAGCTTTGGGTATTTTCATGCTTATTCCATCAAGGGCCTTAATTCCAGAACCACCTTTACCATATATCTTAACAAGGTTCTCGACTTCTATAGCTAAATCCATTTTCATCACCTCCTTCCATATCTTCGATATATCATGAAGGTTGCTGCGACCATGATTACAACGATTAAAACTCCTATTATGACAGTTTCTCCTCTTTGCTTCACATACACGTGTAAGCTCCGAGCTGGAGCCTGACTCTGATCTGCTTTAAGGCTTAGAGTAATATAGTAGTCGCCAGGACTTACATCAGCATCGCTCGTAACCGTTAATGAGAAAACAGCACTTTCCTGAGGCTTAAGCAGAGATACCAATTCTGGACTTACTTTAACACTGAAACCATCAGGCACGTCTGAAACCCCAAGGATAAGATTTGAAAGCGAACTATAGCCAGTATTTTTAGCCTCAACCTGGAATGTTATTGACTCTCCAGCCGTTGTCTCACAATAGAAGTTTTGAGTAATATAAGAAATAGTGTAGGAACCTAATATTCCTAAGCTCAGGTTAAGCCTTTCAACAGAGTCTCCGGAGCTAGCTTCCAATGTTATGAGTATTATATTTGGTTCGGCGAGTGGAGGTATGTTTACAAACAGGTTTAGATTCTTGCTCTCACCAGTTTTCAAATATATTTTAGACAGAACGTTCCCAGACTCGTCCTTAACCAACCAGCTATAGCCGGAAGGAAGTCCTCTTACACTAATGTTTACAATCCCATCCGAATCACCTCTATTTTCGACCGTTATGGGAAATTTGGCAGTACTTCCAGCATAAGCATCGACATACGGTATGTTTGCATAAAGTTTCAACTTGGGAGTACCTTTCACTACAATGATTTTAAGCGGTAGTTTTGATTCAAAAATAGCTGTTTTAAGCAATACTATTGTTTCATATTCTTTAGGGATCTCATCAGCCGGTATTTCTAATTTCACCTTCGCGTTAATAGATTCTCCCACTCCTAACGAGACACCTTGAAGACTGCTACCATCGCTCCTAATAATGATCCCACTCCAATTGTCTGGTAAAATAAGGGATAGTGTTCCCGTAAACCTTTTTGTCAAGACATTCTTTATTGTTAAATCGAAAACTACCGTTGAACCTGGTACTGTCCGTACTATTGGATATGTTGAAGAGAGTATTTGAATATTGGGCTCTTTAACGTAAACTAGGATTGTTCTCTCCCGGGTAATTGAACCCGATATTCTAACCGTTATGTTGTAAATTCCTTGTGCATTGTATGGAGGCTGTATTTTTAGAGTTAGGCTTTGAACACTACCGGGACTCAACGTTAGGTTAATAACTTCAGCCGAACCCGAGCAAACACTTACTTCCCATCCCTCTGGCGCCTTGGTTGAAATTGTTAATGTCTCCTCCCCTGATCCCTTGTTTTCTATAGAAAGTGGTACATTTACCTCTGAAAAAGCCTCTACTTTTATGTATACTTGAGGTATTGAAAGTCGTAACGCATAGTCAAGTATTACCTCTCCTAAATCAACATAATTGTTCACACTCACAGCTATTAACTTACTTTCATACCCTTCTTTTTCTATTTGAATCCGATAGGTTCCCGATTGAAGCGTTATACTAAAACCTCCACTTAAAAGCGTTTTAGTCTTCGCTACGAATGCTCCAGAAGTATCGTAGACAGTTACTGTTGCATAGCCTAAGGGATTTCCCTCGACGTCTAGAGCCCTTCCATAAACCGTGTAGTATGTCGGTTCTTGAACATATTGGCGTTGAGCATAAATTTGAATTACGGGAAGGATAGAGGTCAATACTATTAGGAGCAATAGGAAACCATGTGAAACCATTCCATGCTCGATTTTCATACTCATTGTTACTACTGGCAGTAGTAACACTACTTTATAAGCTTTATTGCTCGGAATTCAAAATATGGAAAAAGTTAAATAGTTACTACATATGGTAGTATTTTAGGGAAAGAAAAATGTCTAGAAAGTCATTGGTATCCCAATATAATATCGGTGAAAAAGAACTCAAAGCATTTTTAGGACCTTTAGAGGTAAACGTGATAGAGATCATCTGGAGTTCGAAAAAGCCACTCACCGTCAGGGAGGTTTACGAGAAACTAAAGCGGAAGAGAAAGATTGCCTATACCACTGTAATGACTACGATGGATAGGCTTTATGACAAAGGATTATTAGACAGGAGGGCTGAAAAGGGGCGTGGAGGTATTTTCTATATTTACTGGCCTAAGTTTGAGAAAAATAACTTCAAGAAGTCAGCAGTCCACGAAGTACTAAACAGCCTTATAGAGAATTTTGGCGAGATAGTTGCAAACTATTTTGTTGAAAAAATCTCTTCTAGAGACCAAGAGCTTAAACAAAAGCTTGAAAGAGCTTTAAGAAAGTAGTGGTTTAATATGGCAGTTTTAGAAAGCCTTCTAGTACAGTTTTTCCAACCCTATTTCTACTACTCTACGAGTATTTTAATAGTCTCATTCATTTGCATCAAGCTGATCACTAGATATAATCTACTTCTTACCACAAGGACTAAGAGCATAATGTACTTAATTCCCCTAACCATTCCAATTTTGCTGATTACTTTTATTTCGCCTTGGCCAACTAGATTCTTTTCTATTGAAAAGAGATTACTTTTCTATAACCAATTACTTCTTGATAATTCATTGTTAATACGGCCTTGGGGCCCCAAACCCTTCCTTCCTAATATACCGCATATTGGAAGAACAGTCTTCATCCAGCCTCTAAACCTGCTTTACACAATTGGTTTTGCATTATCTTTAACATATGTGATTTTAACATTAACTCTTGGCGATATTATAGTTAAAAAAGCTTTTCACATCATAGAGCTTAGTTCCGGAGAATATGAGCCTTTACAGAGAAAGGTTTTGGAGCTGGCTTCTAAAATGGGGATAAGTAAACCTAAGATAGGACTTGTAGAAGATTTGAGGCCAAACGCTTTCGTCGTAGGTTATGGGAAAAAGACGATGCTTGTTTTCTCATTAGGACTCTTAAAAACTCTAACGAAGAAAGAGTTGACTGCAGTAGTAGCTCACGAATTAGCACATATTAAAAACCGTGATTTTATTTTCAAAACCTTAACGACTGCACTATCACTGTTTTCATTCTTCAATCCGTTTTCACACTTATCTGCAGTATCGGCACAAAGGGAGAGAGAAAGCTTGGCAGATGAAGATAGTGTAAAAATACTGGGAGGAACCAGCTTGCTTGTAAGGGCAATAGTTAAAATAAACAAGGTAGCTACCAAGTTACCGAGGGAAAGTTTTACAATACGCTTAACGTCGAGCCTATTCCTAACATCCCCCATTTCCTTAAGAATATTGTTTTCAACGCATCCAAAGCTCGAGTACAGGATAATGAAAATTGAGGAAATAGATAAAGTGAAAAACGTTAGTAAGGATAATATTATTTTTTCAATGTTATTGTCCGCAGTGATTATTGCAACAGGCATTTTAACCATTTATATTCTTGCCTCTATTCAAACATCCTTCATGAGACAGTATATTCCTTGGATGATGTTTAGAATGTCTCCTCAGAAGATTTTCATTCCAAAGCCGGGCCTTAATAATATGGTAGATAATGCACGTTTACCAAGTTTTCTTAAACATAGGGATTCTGTTAACTCACTTATTCTAGGAGAAAATTTGGGAATTAAAAACTACTTGAAGCCTCGTTCAAAAATATCTTCTAGCCATGTTATTATTTTTACTTAATATGCTTAGGTTAATTGTGGCCTTGCTTCAAGAGTAACAGGGACATTGAGAATTTGATTGCTTCTGATTATTGTTAGAGTAACGGTTTGGCCTGGACGAGTATACTCCTCGAGAAAAGCAAAAAGATCATCTCCATTCGAGATCTTGAACCCGTCTATCCCTATTATGATATCCCCACCAATCACAAACCTCGTTCCCTTGATTATAACATGTTTGTTTCCACCCTGAAGACCTGCTTTAGCAGCAGGCCCATTAGGCGTAGTACTGATTATAAGCCAGCCGTATGTTACATTCACATTCATTGCTTTAGCTAGATCATAAGTCACATCCATACCCGTTACTCCCAGCCAAGGATGTTGATCATAATATCCCTTTTTAATAAGGGATTCTATTTCACGTAGAATCGTATTCGACGGAATCGCAAAGCCGAGTCCTTGCGAGTCCTTTACTATAGCAGTGGTGATTCCAACAACCTCTCCGCGTAAGTTGAGGAGCGGCCCTCCAGAATTACCCGGGTTTATTGGAGCAGTCGTCTGAATACAATTAGCTATGGGATAGCCTCCTGTAAGGTCCTCAGTAATCGTCCTGCCGAGGGCACTCACTATTCCGGAGCTCATTGAACCAGCTAAACCATAGGGATTTCCTATGGCTACGACGGGGTCTCCTACTTTAAGCGTTGACGAGCTTACTATTTTTAGTGGCTTAAATTCCTCTAAGGGAGCTTTTACTGTTAGAACAGCAAGGTCAGAGTAAGGGTCGAATCCCTTTAAATCAGCCGGGTAAGCATTGCCACTTCTAAATCTTACAGTAATGTCGTGTGCATTGCTAACAACATGATAATTAGTAATTACTACAAATTGGTCTTCAAAAAGGTATACGAAACCTGAGCCTTGAGTAGTGCTGTAATAGGGACGATAGAAAATATCGTATTGCACAATAGTTCCAGTTATAAGGACAACAGAGTCTCTAACTTTCTCATATAGTTCAGAAAGAGAGAAATTACCATCTGAAGTATATATCGTCACCACGCTACAGTCGGTAAACTGTATTGCTGAAATACGGTTTTCAAGATTTGAAATCCTATTCTGAAGCTCGTTAATCCTATTTAGGATTGTTAGAATGCCAATTGAGAATCCTATTAATATTCCTATTACGATACATGCTAGAATTAAGATAATTTTTAAATCTTTGAAAGATGTTTTCACTTGGAACCCTTCGTATGGAGCGCTTTCATACATTCCAAGCTACTATTATCAGTAGTAGGCTATTAATAAGCATTTCTGAAAAATGGTAAAGAAATCAGTAAAATGCGGCGTCCGGGATTTGAACCCGGGTTACCAGCGTGGCAGGCTGATGTCCTAACCAGACTAGACGAACGCCGCCTACTATTTAAGAAACAGAAGGGGGATAAAAATTTTATTCCAAGAAGGATTATGAAACAGCCTTATTTTTCTGAATTCTAATCTTATTTGAACTAAGTTTATATACCCTACTTTAGTTGTAGCTTCAATGGACCTAACACCACTGTTCGCATCTTTAATACTGGTTACTCTCGCCGAGTTGGGTGATAAAACTCAGCTGGCTATTATCACCCTATCCTCGTGCTTCAACGCATTAAATGTCTTTATTGGAGCAATTCTTGCATTAATCTTAGTTTCTGGAGTAGGCGTGGTCATCGGCGATTTCTTAGCTGTATTCATACCACAATATTTGGTGAACATCATGTCTGCTGTACTCTTCCTACTCTTTGGCCTCTTTATTATCCTAACGAGGAATAAGGAAGAGGGTTTTAAAAAGCTCGACGCTAAATGTGGTCTACTATCCGTCTTCTCCATGGTTGCTTTAATGGAGCTTGGAGATAAGACTCAGATAGCTGTAATCGCTCTCGCAGCAGAGTATAACGCACTCCTACTCGTTTACATAGGAGTGAACATCTCCTTCATCCTACTGACTGGACTAGGGGTTTTATTGGGTAAAACCCTAATACGGCTAATTCCCGTGAAATCCATTAAGATCGTAAGCGGAACGATCTTCCTATTATTCGGAACCTTCCTACTACTCAATACTTTACGGACTTTCTGAGGGAAAAATACTCATCATACAAATTTTAGAAAACCCCATGTCAAAAATCTTAATAAACAGCCATACGATTAAAAAACCGTAAGCGGGGGTTGCCGAGCCTGGTCAAACGGGACTGACCAAAGGCGCTGGACTTAAGATCCAGTCCCGTAGGGGTTCGTGGGTTCAAATCCCACCCCCCGCATTTCTCTAAAATAACCATACTACGACTTCATCTCCCAAGTCATCCACTTCCTCGAGTTCGTAATCTTTGATATCCTTCACTTCTAGTCCTTAGCCGAGGATCCGCGTCACGAGTCCTCGCTCAATCATCCTGTTGACTAACGAATGTAATAGATTTTTCATCGCCCCGAAATCGATGTCGTACACACCTCCATTAACTATCTTGTTTGCTATCTTGCATCCTAATTTGCAGAACAGGGTAATTTGATGAACAACCATTACCTTCTTACCTTGCGCCACTTTTTCACCTCAGGATGGTTTGCAAATCTATCTCTGAGGGCCTTTCCATGCTCCTCAAGGGCTTTCTCGACTTCCTCGAGAGTGTTGCGATACCTTATCGCTGCGGAGCGAACTTCATCAAATAACTTGATACCGATGAGGTGAGCCTTTGTTTCTATAGCCATTTATCTCTTTATGCTTAAGCCTATGGTGAACACTACAAATCAACAGCTCAAAATCACCTTTTTTCAGAAACCCTGCCCCAGGCTCATTAGGGTACGAGTCAAAAGGTCTTCTAAAAGTCCCTTTGCAAGCATTGTAAAAGAGCAGGATTCTAACCATTACCCTTATTCGCATTTAAAGCTTGAATAAACCCTCCAATACAGGTTCGCTGGTTTAAATCCACTCCTGCATTTTCCTAAGCCTTGTTTTCTAAATACTTATATTCTTCATCTATGCTCTATAGCCTATGAGTTCTGATAATCTTGAAAAGCATTCTATTGCTAAAGAATCTTCAAAGGCGATAGTTAAAGTTGTGGTTTACATTGTTCTTTATGTTGCTGTTACAATGATTATACAATACCTGTTCTTCAGCTTCCTGCCTCAATACGGTATAAATATCACAGACTATGCTGTTTACGCTAATATTCTGATAGCCCTGGCATTTGGTTACCTTATTGTAAGCGGCATAGCTAACTTCATCTATTGGACTCTTAGGGTTAAGTATACTCATCCCACGGCTGCAGCCGTTAGGAATGTTATTAAAATCATAGGTATAGGTGGACTCGCCGCCGCTATTGCTGGCGGTGTCGCCGGTGGTGCCGCCGGCGTAGCTCTCGGAGGATTCTTAGGTATGGTAATAGGCTTCGCAACCCAACAAGTATTGGGGCAGGCGGTTGCAGGCCTATTTGTACTCATAGTCAGGCCTTTTAAAATAGGCGACTCTGTGATTGTTGCCGGCGAGGAGGGTATTGTCGAAGACGTTGCTACTCTTTTCACCACTGTTATCAAAAGCGATGGGACAAGGGCTTTAATACCGAATAATACAGTATTAAGTGGAAAAATATACGTTAAGCAGCAAAAACAGGATTAAATTAATGTTGCACTTCTAGAAACCTAAATAAGTCTCTGTATTCCTAAATTTTCGGACAATGAGGAGATCGAGGTACGAGGACTTGGTGACTGGTTTTTCCGCTTCCGAGTCCTAAATTCATCTCTTCTAAAATCGCTACTCAAACGTTAATTAAAAACTTCAAAAATAGCCTTATGAGATTATGATAATACTTTAGGATATTTCTTAGATACGTGGTGCATTTTAACAAAAAGGTCTGAAAAGCAGAATATTATCCTATAGCATAATGCTCTGGCTTGATGGACTTTTCTCTCTCCGTGAAAAGATTTTTGCAACCTTCCCTTTCTTCCTTAATTCCTCAATGTTGGAAGCTCCGGCATAGCCCATTGCTGCCCTTATTCCTGAAGTGAATTCGCCTATGACTGAGGCCACGTCTCCACGGTATGGAACCCATATTTCAGTTCCTTCAGGTATTTCCTTAGAAAAAGTTGCATAACGGTCTAGTGCCATTCTCTTCTGTCTTGCTGATTGACTACCCATCCCCCTATGTAGTTTAAAATACTTGCCGTTTATTATAGTCATCGGACTAGGGCTCTCCTTGCAACCTGCTAATACATATCCGAGCATGGCACAGGATGCTCCAAATGCTATTGCTAGTGCAACGTCTCCAGGACTTCTAATCCCACCGTCTGCAATAACCGGTATCTTTAAGCCCAATTCTTCGAGAGCGTCTGCAGCCTGTGAAACTGCATAAAGCGTGGGTGCTCCCGCTCTAGTAACCTCCGTGGTTATGCAGACAGAGCCGCTTCCAATACCTACTCTAAGCCCTGCAACATCCTCTATTCTAGATATTGAGTCCAAGACCCCCTGTTTAGTGCCTAGGTTCCCTATTACAATGTCGATGCCAACTTCTCTAGTAAGCCTCCGCGTTGCCTCTATCACGTTCTTATTGTGGAAGTGTGCGACATCTATTACTAAGGCGTCTGCATATTTTGCAAGAAGCTTTGCCCTATCCAGGTCAAAAGGAGACACGGCTGCGGCAACTCTCAGCCTACCTTCGGAGTCTCTAGAAGCATCTTTATACTCTCCTCTTAAAGCCACGTCCTTGTAAGTTATTAATCCAATAAGCTGGTTATCATTATCTACAACCGGAAGCTTCTCAACTCTATGTTTCTTCATCAATTCAACAGCTTCTTCAGGAGTTACAGTAGGACCCGCTACTACAACGTCTTTAGTCATGGCCTCCTCAACCCTTATCGAAGGGTCTGTAAACCTCACATCTCTACCTGTTATTATCCCGATAAGCTTTCTTCCTTCAACCACTGGGAGGCCAGATATCTTATGCTTCTTCATAAGCTCTGCAGCCTCTCCAACGGTAGCTTCTTTGTTTATTGTTATGACGTCCTTGATTATGAAAGACTCCGCCCTCTTAACTGCCTTGACCATTTCCAGCTCTTCCTCTGCTGAACAGTTCCTGTGCACGACGCCTAATCCACCATGTCTTGCGAGGGCTATTGCCATTTCAGACTCCGTTACAGTATCCATTGGTGAAGATACTAAGGGGATGTTTATTGGGATGTTTTTTGAAAAACTAGTTCTCAAATCTATATCTTTAGGCTCTACTTGTGAAAAACCCGGTAACAGTATTACGTCTTCAAAGTTGAAAGCAGTTTCTGCCTTCTCAAACTTTTCTTGGAACGCCCCCATATTCAACTAATTAAAAGCCTCGGATTATAAGTCTTTTCAAGCGATTTTTTAAAAAGTGGAACATAGGTATTTTAACGCGATGCTTCAGCATGTCTCTCAAGCTCTTTCTTCCTTGTAACCGCATAGCTTGAATCATCGTTATTCGCCGCGTTTATTATTTCTTCGGCAAGCGCTTCCGCTATAGTCTTCCTACTCTTAAAGCTCTTCATCTTAGCCCCGTCTACAATATTCCTTATTGCTAAATCCACTCTTCTACCGGGTGAAATATCTACCGACTGGTAATACACTATGCCACCATAGCTTACCCTCGTAGTGTCTTCCCTAGGAGCCGAGTTTATGAGTGCCTTTACAAGGATTTCTATCGGGTTTTTACCTGTTTGAAGGCTTATTATTTCAAAAGCATCCTTGACTATGTTTATTGCCTTGGCTTTCCTACCTCCAGCCCTAGCCGTTTGAGCCAGCCTATTTACTAGCCTTTCGACAATATTCACGTTGTACTTCCAGAACTTCCTCTTTTCATGCCTGCCACCGGAATGAGGAATTCTAACTGGCTTTAGACTTATCACTTGAGCTAATCCAGGATCATTAACCTCTATGCCCTCGAAGCTCCACTTATCGAATAGCTTACACTCTATGCTTGGCTTAGACAAGCCCAGGCAGGCATTTGCCACTGAGCCTATAAAAAGCTTTACCTCGTAGGCTTCTGTTTCTTACCCTTCAGAAGCGCGTCTAGGGATACCCCGTTTACGCTTATGACCTTATACCTTACCCCCGGAATATCTCCCATAGACCTGCCCAATGAACCACCTATGCCAGCGATTATTACTTCATCTCTCTCATTTATGAAGTTCAGAGCACCGTCTTTGGGGACGAATGCAGTAACCTCCTTCCCGTTTTTTATCAATTGGACTCTCACACATTTCCTGACGGCGCTATTCGGTTGCTTGCTTGCTATCCCAACTTTCTCCAATACTATGCCTCTCGCCATTGGAGCTCCTTCAAGAGGATCATAGAGCTCCTTTAGCCTTAAGACCCTTTTAGTATAGTATCTAGAGCTCCATCTAAACTTCTTACGTATGAGTATTAGCTTCCTGGCTGCGAATTCTCCCTTGCCCAATCTCAAGGTTCCGTAGGGCAGGGACCTTATTAAGTTTCCTTCTCAGCGTATTTTAACGTCGCTTATTCCAAAATACCTTCTAGCAATTTCCCTTATAACCTGTATTCTAAAGCCGTTCTTGCCTATTGCCCTACCCTTATCCATGTCATTTACAGTCACGTACACTACTTTCCCACCCTTGGCATTGTTATCCACTTGTATGTTTAACACTTTAACGGGATAGAGGGCTTGTCTGAGAAATGTTTCAATATTATCATGGAGCCCCATTACATGTACTTCCTTCCCTATCTTCCTGGAGAAATGTTGCAGTAGAATCTTACAACCCTGTTTTATTCTCTCAAAATCCTCAGGTTTAAGTATGAAAAAGACTGTCTTATCATTATTGGTTATTAGACAATCGACTACCCTTGCCCCGGTTGCACTTTCGAAGAAGCCGATGTAGCTGAGCTCCTGGTTTGACCAGCTTGCCTTAACATCGCTTTTGCTCGACATACCTACTTATTTTCCCCCAGTATCTTTGACTCTCCCTGGCTTACTATTCCTACAACTGCAACCGGGTATTTTAAGCTTAACGCTTTCCCCAAGGCTACGCGTGAGCCCTCGTAGACTATGAAAGGAGTTTTGGAAAGCTCTAGGGCATTTTTCAACATACCTAAGTAGGGCTCTGGAAGATTTGAAACGTATATTACACCCTCTAGCTTACCGCGTAAAACAAGTCTGTAAACCTCATTGAAACCCGTTACAAAGCTACCCGTCTTAGCTAATAGCTCAAGCTTGCTGCTGAGCGATGCTCTCTCCTCTGACATCTTCAGTCTCACCCTTGTTCTTCGAAAAGCCTTCTATATCAACATATACTTTGACCATGCCTGTCCCAGCGTAAATCTCAGAGCCTGCAAGAACTCTTTCAGTCATGCCGAGCAACTTATCCTCCATACCCGCTACAGCGCCTTCAACCAGTACTTGAACAGCTCTCTCAAAAGCTGCTTTAGCAAGTACGCTCTGCTTACTCCCAGTAACTCCGTGTCTGCCTATTTGTTTTATAACACCATCCTGGGTCATCGCACTTGCAACAAGCGAGAGATGCCTCCAGTCAACGTCTAGGCCTTGCTCATTTAGAGTCTTCCACATTTCGTTTATTAAAGCAGCTCTAGCAGCCTCTATGCCGAGGACTTCAGCTATTTCGTGAATATCATTGCTTACCGTCCTAGTATAATCTACTTCTGGGATGTTAAATACTTCTGCTAAATTGCTTCCCTCAGTCACTATACAATACTCGTTATTCTCTTCTTTCAAAAGAACTCCTTTGACTCCAGTTATTCCGCTTACGGGAGTCTTCCTTATTTTAGACTCGAACTTCTGAGCATCGTTTTTAATAGGTATTTCGATGCTTCCATCGTTCTTAACGTTAAATTTAAGATTCAATGCTTTAAGTACCTTTAGGATATCTTCTTGAGAGAGCCCCCTCTCCATCAACCATTCTTCAACGGGATGTATTACTAAGTAGTCATATGCAGTTGTTGACTTTAAGCTTATCTTAGCAATGTCTTCAATCGTAGTGTATACCATTTTCCTAGCAACTTTTAATGCCCTACTATAATCCTTGTTGTATGGACTTTTAAGGTAAACCGTCATCATCGGCGTTTTGGGAGTTTTCCTCGCATCAAGTAATTCAATAAGCCTAGGAAGCCCGAGAGTTACATTCGCCTCTCTGACGCCAGCATAGTGAAAGGTCCTCAATGTCATCTGAGTTCCAGGTTCTCCTATAGACTGTGCTGCAACAATACCAACGCTTTCACCAGCCTCCACGAGCGCCCGCCTGTATTCCTCAACTACTCTTTCCACAACTTTCTTAGCAGCTGAGGCTGAAAGATGCTTTGATATTATTGCTTGAAGAGTCTCTTTCTTAACGCTGGGGGGCAGTATTTTCCCATATTCTTCAATCATTTTCTTAACAACCTGCCTACTTGCTGGACTACCCTTCTTCGGAAGGGATAATGCGTATTCTTCGACTATTCTAAAGGCATCCACTGACTTTCCATGGTCGCTCTTAGACGGATCTACACCATCCTCACCATACACTATGTCAACTATGTTGCCATAAGAGTCTCTAACAGTCCCATCGTATTCTACCCTAAGTGATTCCAATGCGTGTATTAGCCTACGTTGCAAATAACCGCTCTGCTGAGTCCTAACTGCGGTATCGACGAGGGATTCGCGGCCACTCATCGAATGGTAGAATAGCTCTATAGGCGAAAGCCCATGATAGTAGTTAGATTTTATGAATCCCCTAGCAAGTGGACCCAGATCACCCTTGTTAAAGTGTGGCAGTGGTCTTTCCGAATACCCTTTGAAAATCCTCCTACCTCTCAGAGCCTGCTGCCCCAAGCATCCCGAGATCTGGCCAACGTTTAGGTCAGAGCCTCTCGCCCCTGTCTTGGTCATTATAACCATGCTATTGTCAAGCCCCAGGGCTGATGAGACAAGGCTCCCAACTTTACTCCTCACATTTGAAAGGGCATCCATTATATATGCTTCCAGACTCTCTTCCTCACTCATTCCTGGAATCCTCTTTATCCTGCCCTTCTTCCAGTCTTCGAGAAGCCTTTCTACTTCAACATCAGCCTGGTCAACCTCTTTATTGACTCGTTCCTGAACATTCCTAGGTAGTTCCACATCCCTATAGCTGAAGCTAAATCCTCTCAAAAGAAGGAATTCCCTGATCATTTTCTCTAGCGAAGAGATGAATTTATGTCCTTCTTCCAAGCCATACTTCTTTATTATCCTATGTAGGATTGTATCGGCTTTTTCGGCACCTATAGAAGCCTTATCGATGACACCAGATATGATCTTGCCATTCTTTATTACTATTTCCGCCTCATCTTTACCTCCTACGTCTCCTACACTAGTCTTGTTGACGTAGTTGAAGTCTTTTCTCAAAAGAAGGCTAACAGCCTGCCTGCCAGACCATAGTGGCTCAGGAGCCTTAATCTCAGGTTCTGGAAGCTCACCCTCATAACCTGCGGCATACACTATTCTTGTAAATTCTTCTTTAGTCAAGTAAGTGTCCTTTCTCGTTAAGAGGTATGCCCCGGTTATGAAGTCTCTAATAGCACCCATAATTGGTGCTCCGTATCTTGGAGTCAGATAGTGGTTTTTAACCCCGAGTAGCATACTCGTCTCAACAGATGCTTCAAGGCTCTGCGGCACGTGAAGATTCATCTCATCACCGTCGAAGTCAGCATTGTAAGGCGGACAGACAGTAGGATTAAGTCTGAAGGTCTTCCCTGGAAGAACTCTAACCCTGTGGCCCAGCATTGAAAGACGGTGAAGCGAAGGCTGCCTGTTGAAAATCACGAAGTCTCCGTCGATCAAATGTCTCTCAACAATGAAGCCAACGTCTAATGCTTCAGCCAAAGCGTCTCTGTTTTCGACAAACTGTAATTTATGCCTAGCACCATTCGGCCTGATAATGTATTCTGAACCAGGGTGGACAAAGGGACCGTTTCTAACTAGCTGCATTAGCCATTCCCTATTCCAGTATGTAACTCTTTCAGGAACAGTAAGTATTTTAGCAATCTCTTCTGGTACACCCACCTCGTCAATTTCAAGATACGGATCTGGCGATATTACTGTCCTAGCGGAGAAATCCACTCTTTTTCCAGAGAGGTTTTTCCTGAAACGACCCTCCTTCCCCTTCAGTCTCTGCGCAAGGGTCTTAAGCGTCTTACGAGTTCTGTGCTGTGCCGGTAAGACTCCAACAGCCTCATTGTCGAAATATGTTGTTACATGGTATTGTAGAAGATCTTCATGGTCCTGTATTATCAGCGGTGATGCACCGGATTCTATATACTCTCTTATCCTGCGAGCTGTCCTTATTATATCCACAAGCTTATGAGTCAAGTCATCTTCAGACCTTTCTCCCGTCTCAAGTATTATCGATGGCCTGACTTGTATTGGAGGTACAGGTAAGACCTCTATAACATACCATGCTGGATGGGCAACCTCAGGATCTATGTTTAGGAGCCTAAGATCATCGTGGGGGATAGAGTTTAAACGTTCTCTTATTATTCTAGAGTTTAATAATCTAAGGGTCCCCTCCGGATCCCTTTCGTAGAACTTTGTTGGTCTCTCAAGCTTGATCTGATATTTCTCAGCTCCACAATGCGGACACCTATTGGCCCTTCTGACCTCGTCTTTTATCTGGTCGAAAATCTGCTCTGGTATAATGCCGTATAACTCTTCATATTCTTTCATCTTCCCCTTGTAATATTCTATTCTATCGTTGGGCAGTAATATTCTCCCACATTGTCTACAAGTGGATTGTAAGACGCGTTCAATCTCACGTGCGAATGAGACATGTATCACTGGTACGGGTAGTTCTATGTGGCCGAAGTGTCCAGGACATTTATCAGGCAGGTTTCCGCAAGTCTTACATCTCTGCCTAGGCTCTATAGTACCCAGGCGCGTATCCATTATACCACCGGGGACTGAGAGACCGTCTTGATCATAGGTTTCGTCTGTTGTTACCTCCATTACAGAGAGCCTTCTGATCTCAGCTGGAGAAAGTACACCGAATTTTATCGAATCGATGTGTTTTATCTCAACTTCCTGACTCATTTCACCTACACCTTCTCCCTAACCCTTATCCTCGGGAATATTCCGAGACTCATCAATTCCTGGAGCAGGAGCTTAAAGGCATATGAAATCTCTATGCCGCTGACATCTTTTCCTTTTTCACAAAGCGGACATACATACTTCTTCTGCTTAGCATCGTAATAGGCAAACGTACCACATTTCTCGCAAACATACACTATAGTCCTATCTGATTCTTCCAGAAGCCTATCTTGAAGAAGCCTAGCTGCCCCATGGCCAACTAGACAGTCTCTCTCCATCTCGCCGAATCTTAAACCACCTCCTCTTGACCTTCCTTCAGTAGGCTGATGGGTCAACATTTGAACCTGACCCCTGGCTCTCGCATGCATCTTATCTTTAACCATATGATGGAGTCTCTGGTAATAGATTATTCCCATAAAGACCTTAGCTTTGAAACGCTTTCCAGTTACACCATCTATGAAATCAAATTCGCCATAGGGTGAAAAGCCATGTTCTTCGAGAATCTTTTGAATCTCCTTCTCCGGAGTATGTATGAATGTTGTACCATCCATCGGCCTTCCTTCAATGGCTGCGGCAATGCCGAATAGGGATTCGAGGAAGTGGCTTATTGTCATCCTAGAAGGTATCGCATGCGGGTTTATCAAGAGGTCTGGAACCAAACCGTCTTCAGTAAACGGCATATCTGTCTGACTGACAAGAAGCCCGATTACACCCTTTTGACCAGATCTAGATGCAAATTTATCACCTATTTCAGGAATCCTGTGGTCTCTAATCCTTACCTTTATTAACCTGTTATTCTCTAAATCTTCCGTTATCATTACACTATCTACATAACCGCTTTCTGAGGGCTTCAGAGCCACTGAAGAATCTCTTCGAGCAGGTGCTTGGAAGACAAGCTCTTTATATTCTTCGAAGAATCTAGGCGGACTCGACCTTCCTACTATTACTTCACCGCCTTTAACCTCTGCCTCGACAGAGACAATGCCGTCTTCCTCGATCTTAGCATAAGCCTCATCTCCCCTGTAGCCTCTAATCTGCGGGTCGGGCTTCTCTATTCTATCAACTTCGCCCATTGGATATCTCCTAGCTTCAACTTCATACGACTTGTAGGTAGTTGACCTAGCGAGTCCACGCTGGATGGATGCAGCATTGAGAACTATAGCGTCTTCCATGTTATAGGGATGGGATAATACTGCTACTAGGAAGTTCTGTCCAGTAGGCCTTTTGTCTAAACCGATAATATGATCTATTCTTGAAGATACTAGCGGTATCTGAGGATAAGTCATAACATGGAAGGTCGTGTAGAAAGCATTGTTAATATTTGCAAAGGGAAGACCCAGCGCTTGCTTAGCCATTGCAGCCTCGTAAGTATTTCTAGGAGAATGATTATGCTCTGCAAACGGAACCATTGCTGAGACGACACCAAATATAAGCAATGGGCTTATTTCCAGGTGTGTAGTCTCGCTTGTAACATCCTTCAGAGATACTGCTATGAGAGCATTTTCCTCTTCCTCGGCATCTAGAAACTCTACTACTCCGTTGTTAACCAGATCGTCAAAGCTAATTTTACCGAGGGCGAGTTTAGAAACATGATCCTTAGTAAGCTTAATCTGACCATCTTCCACAACTATCAGCGGCCTTCTAACTCTACCTGGATCAGCATTAAAGTAAATCTCCTTAACAATTCTTCCACCGTAATTAAACTCGTAATATGCCACATTTATCTCTGCAGGTATCACACCTTTCCTCCTAAGGCTTCTAATCTCTTTGACCAGAGCTTCGCCAGAATGGGAATAACCAACTAGGACTCCGTCTATGAATATTTTCGCTGCTGTTAAACGAGTTTCCTGATCTGCCTTAACAACAGGAATGATACCGAATTTCGAAAGTATCTTGTCTAGAATGGATTTATCTGCTGAAACAGAGACTTGTGCACCTATGCTCATGTTTTTAACAAGTCCACAATTCACACCCTCGGGAGTCTCATTCGGGTCTAGTTTACCCCATTGGGTAGGATGTAGGTCTCTAGCATCAAAGTTGGATTGGCTCCGGCTTAATGGTGACTGGATTCTCCTCAAATGGCTTAATACGGAAAGATAATTGGTCCTATCTAGTAGTTGAGTAACGCCAACAAGTCTCTTACCCCAGTTACCAGTAGCCATGGCTTGGTTTATAGTATCGGTGATTAGGCTAGTTGTAATTAGATTTGAAAACGAGTAAATAGTCCTATGCCTTAAGCTAAGCTTCTCAAGCTGATACCTGAAGTCTCTAACCATCCTCCTAAAGGACGTTCTAAATAGTTCAGCAAGAAGACCTCCTGCAAGCCTAATCCTCTTATTCTTGTAATGGTCTTTATCATCGGGTGGACGCCAACCTAGTTTCATTGCAAGGATCCTCTCGGCCATTTCACAGAGGAATAATGCCTTATTGTACCTGGCAGATTCATCCATACCAAGATGTGGCAGAAGAATCTTGTCTAAGACGTTCTGAGCCTTGCTTAAACGGACTTTATCCGACTGACCATATGCAACCCTGTTGCCGATGTACATTATGGCATCTTCCTTGCTCATGACATTTTGGGCAGCGTCAAATGAAGGTGCTAAAAGCTCTTGTATCTCTGGAAACGGTGAGACACGTTCTGCTATCTCCTTATCAGACGCCATTCCAAGAGCCTTCAACATTATTACGAATGGAATCTCCTGTCCAACTCCTGGAAGGTAAACTTTCAACTCATTGCTCTGTCCCTTCAGCCTTACTTCAACTCTCGTCCTATAGCCTACAGTGGTAGAGAAGACCCTCGCAATATAGAACGAGTATGGACCTATCTTTTTTTCCTCTAGGATTATCCTATTTGGAGCAAGATCTTCAACTCCGACTATAACCCTCTCCGAGCCGTTTATTATGAAGTAGCCACCAGGATCATATGGGTCCTCACCCAATCTAATCCTTGCCTCAGAACTGAGACCGGCAAGTGCACAGTACCTTGAATTAACCATGATTGGAAGTTCTCCTATTAGAACTTCTTGTCTATTCTCTCTACCGTCTCTTATCTCCTTAATCTCGAGGTATATTGGAGCAGCATATGTAAAGTTCCTCATCCTAGCCTCCATTGGATATATGTTTCTCACAGCTCCACTCGGTTCTATAATCCTGGGGACATGAACTCTTATTTCGCCAAACTCTACACGTATGACTTTATCTTCTACATTAACTTCTATACTCTTGACTTCATCCACTATTTTCTGCATATCCCTATCTACGAATTCATTGAAAGAGTCTATGTGGTGTCTTGCAAGACCAATACTTTTAATGTAGCTCTCAGCAACTACCCAAAGATCTGCTTCACTAAGTTCTTCAGACAGGTTGCTCAACCCATCAACCCTCCACTACTACACGATATGCTAAAGTCTCACCTGCAACAGGGCTCTTTCTTACGATTTCAACAACATCTCCCAGCTTAGCACCTATAGCTACTGCGACAGGGTCGCTGCTGAGCATCTTCGGCAATTGAGAAGGCTTAATGTTATATTTCTTAAGAAGAGCCTCCTTCTCCTCACTAGATAAAACCCGGTGACGGGGTACTAAAACATGTTCGAGTATGTTAACTTTACTAATGTTTTTCTTACTAACCAAGCAGCGTCGAGTGGGGTATGAAAAAGGTGGTAATAAACATTTCTCCACCTTTTTCAAAAAGGTCTTGAAAAAACGTGGGAAAACACAGAAAGACTCCCTCCTAATAAAACTTATTCAACTAATGAGGAGATAGATTTTGAAGGTAAAGAGGGGTCTAAAAACCCTGATTAAGCCTGGCCTGATCAGAATCTAAAACTAACGACAAGTGCCCGTTAATCCCCCTATGCTTCCATATCATAAGCTGCGCAAGCAGTATTCTCAAAATCCTTATGCTCCTTTTCCGCTTGCCTAATAATAGTCGAGTAGAAAACCAGAGAACATAGCAGGTTTTTAACTGAACTAACCAAGCCCTAATTTTTTCAGTATCTTAATAAAAGGAGATCTATACTGGGCTAAATACAAACCCCAAGCTTACATCCTAAAGGGAAAAAGTTAAAAAGCGGTATAAGGAAAAATAAATCACCCGCGGTAGCTCAGATTTAAATACTGGATTTGCGTATTGAAGGCGCAAGTCCAGTATTTAAAGAGTAGCCTGGTAGAGCTTCCGGCTGTAGTCCTCCACCGTGGGTGGAGGCGTTCAGCCTACCGGGCGGACAGAAACCGGAGTGTCGCTGGTTCAAATCCAGCCCGCGGGATATTGATTGTTAATTTTCGTTATCATCAATAAAAAATACTATTGAATTTTTCTAATTTTATCTCCATATTTTATTGTGATATTTGAAAAACGGCGATGACAGTTATCAATAGTATGGTATATGTGTAGTTATTATGGTCTTAAAGGTTATGTGTCCAATATGTAACATTATGTCTAGATTCGACTTTAAGATTTTAGTAGAATAATCTGTTTATTATTCCCATTTGGCTTCCATTTATCTTGTGATTTTAAAAGACTCTTTCTTACATCGAAGGCATTTAATTAATTTTTGTTATTTTTCTTATGAACAGTGAATACTTAAATATACGTATTAAGAAAGATAACAAAGCCATGAAGCAGGCGGGGAGAAAACCAGAAGTGTTTAAGGCGAAGGTGTTTAAGGCCTTAAGCGATCCTGCGAGACTAGAGATTATAGAATTGCTAAAGGAAGGCGGGAAGTATGTCAGCGATATAGTGAAGAGAACCGGAGTCGTTCAACCAGCAGTTTCGCGTCATTTGAAAATACTGAAGGAATGCGGTATGGTTGAAGAAAGTAAAGCTGGAAATAAGAGACTATACAAAGTTACAGATCCGAGAATATTCAAGGTTATCAATTCTCTTGACAACAACTTAATCGAGAGCCTTAAGAGACACGTACTCGAACGCATGGTTTAAAAAATTCAAGGATAACCTAAGATACCTTCGGATAAGGCCTTATTTAGGATTATTTTTAATGTTTTTATGATTTCCACCATTTGGACACGAGGTATTTTACATTATTGTTTTTTACATCAGATATTGCGAAAACGAATAGTTTCCTAACAGAAGTCGCAAGCCTGCCAGCACGAATAAAATCTGGCGCATCTATCTTATCACCAACCTTTTTGACTTCAAGTATTGCTGGTGCATGGTCTATTCCTGGACCATGCTCGTATATTGCGAAGTCGCATCCGAATTTAATCCCTGGTGTAACTATGAAACCCCTGTTTCTAAGGTCTCTGTAGACTATGAATTTGCTTTTAAAATCCTCATGGATTCTAGAGGCTATTCTAAGCAATTGTTCAGGAGTTATTTCTCTACTATCCCTATCAACCACTCTTATAATTCCCCTTTCCAATAGGTATAATCCTTCGAACAAATCTAGCGTTAGAGGAGCGTTGAAGTTATAGTCCTTAGGCTTAGGAATGCCTACAGGTTTGCCGAAGAAGCCCATTCTATATACTTCTTGAGAATGTGCAATATTCCATATTATTAGACGATCCCCTATCAGTTCGGCAGTTATCTCAGCTTTCTTCTCTTCCATTTTGCTACACCAGTCTAAAATACGCTTAGAGATAGTACTCTAGCAGCATCCGCGGCATCTGCAGCTTTATCCACAACCTCTTCAATAAGATTTGCAACATCTTTGAGCAGGAGGATTGTAGAAATATCTGCCTTTGAAAAAATTATCTTGATTTCTAGGCTTCTGAAAATACTGTCAACTTCCTTTTCACACGTCTCAACGTTCCTGGCGAAGTCCTGTATCTTTGAAGTTTCAAAGCCCAATGTAAATATGGTCTCCCTCATTTTTACAACCGCATCAAGGGCTTTAGCTGTTAGTTCTTTAAAATGGTCTTTTAGATTTTTATCCACTGATTTCTTTTTTAGGAAAAATTCTCTTAACCTGTAAACTATTCCTTCACAGAGGTCAGGTATTCCAGTTAAAGGTGAAGCCAACCTCAAAAAATCCTCTCTACTAACCATTATTGCACCAGCCTCGACGAGTTCGCTTGAAAGATTTCTTTTAGTTTCTATCGACTTATTTTTGAGAGTAATTATGCTATTCAGAGTTTCGTCCAATTTAGAAGTATCGTCATCAAAACATGCTGTGACAAGATTATTAACTTCTCTCACCGAGTCTACGGCATACCTCGCAAGCTCTTGACATGTTTGTAGGAGTTGTCTTTTAAGCCGTAGAGTTGTCTCGGTGGGGTACATTTCTCAACTATCCTGTTTTAATACTGCTGTTTTTAGTTTTAAGCTTTTCCGGATTAAACCCTATTTTCCTTGAAACTTTTAAACAATGGGTTTAGAAGGTGAAAGAAGCCTAGAAAGCTCTGCTGGAAGACTCGATATGCTTATCCTTTTCTGCTCCTTCGTATCTCTAAATCTAAGCGTTACAGTATCGTCGGAGAAAGTTTGATGGTCTATAGTTACTGCAAAGGGTATACCTATTTCATCAGCCCTCGCATATCTTCGGCCAATACTTCCAGAGTCGTCGAAGTTTACTTTGAAATTGTCAAGATAAGCGACAACTTCCTTAGCCTTAGCTATGAATTCAGGCTTAGAAAGCAGTGGGAAAACAGAGACATCAAAAGGTGAGAGATATGGCGGTATGGAGAGGTAGGTACGTCCATCCTCATCTATTCTCAACCCGTACTCAAGAAGAGCATATAGGAGCCTTTCTGCACCGAAACTAGGCTCAACTACATGAGGCACTACCTTTTTGTTAGTTGAAGATATGAAAACACTCATATCCTCGCCACTGACCCTCATGTGTCCAGAAAGATCATAGTCCGTCCTATAGGCGAATCCAGCAACCTCGGTCCATCCCCACGACTCCAAGAAGACTTCGCAGTCAAAAAGCTGCTTGGCATAATGGGCTCTCTCGTTGGGCAGTTTCTCTCTAAACCTGTAGGCACCATCAGGTATCCAAAGGGCTTCAAGAAAGCCCTTTGTAAGGACAAGGAAGAAGGGTATCCAATTGTTGCTGAATACGTTTCTCTCAATGGCTTCTCTAACCTTGACTTTACGCGATTCTGTAATGCCCTTTTCCTGGTCTTCAGCAGTTAGTAGGGGGATCGTCTCTTCTAAGTATCTCTCATCAGATGGTCCGGTATTAGTATCTGGGTCGAAGAAGAACTCGACCTCCATTATTGTAAACTCTCTAAGTCTTATGGGGCCCTGTCTTGGAGAAATCTCGTTTCTAAAAACCCTCCCCACCTGTGCTACTCCTAAAGGTAGACTTGACCTGCCGTGGACATAAAGCCTCTTGAATTCTGTAAATATTCCTTGAGCAGTTTCAGGCCTTAAGTATCCCAAGTCACCTACTCCTATTTCCGTCTTGAACATTAAGAGCCATTGAAACGATTTTGAAAGCTTCTCACCGCAGTTTGGACACTTAACCAACTTACTTTCAATAAGATCATCTATGTATTCGAGCGATGCTCCCTCAGGAATATTAATACCAATTTCATTAAGAAGATGGTCAGCACGGAAGATGGAACCGCATTTTCCACATTTCAAAGCTTTATCTGTAAACTGAGTCTCATGACCAGAGGCCACATAAACCGGCCTAGGCCCTATTACTGGCGACTCTATTATTTGAAAATTTCTAGAATAGACAAAGTATTTTATCCAAAGATTTTCAAGCCGCCTCTTTATCTCGAAGCCCACGTTGCCCAATGTTAACAGCCCTTTTACTCCTCCGTAGATCTCGTAAGAGGGCCAGAATATTCCTCGGCGCTTCGCCAGCTCCATTAAGATCTCAGATTTCTTCTTCGCTGTCTGCAAGATGCTTCCCCCCTGTTAAAGAGCATTAACCTAATAAACCTTAGTGTCAAGCAATTATAAAAGTGCCAGATTGCCGGTGATCTTATCCATCAATTCTTCCGGAGCTGGACCAAGCCCTAAGCATGTTACCGTACCCGGGGGGATCTCTGTAAGACCCATATCGGAAATAAGGCAGGCAGAAACCCCCTCTTTTAGAGCTATATCTCTTATTTTAAGAAGCTCGTCCAGCGATTTTACCTTCAGGACTATTTTCCTCTGACCCTCCTTAAGCCATTCGTTGAACCACTCTGGCCTAATCTGACGAGTTTCTTCCGCCGCTGAGACTGCGGCATGTGCGACTTGGGCACAAGTCTTACCCACTGACATTTTCAAATCCTCTCTAACTACTATACATTGCTTGAACTTGAAACAGCCCATCTGCCTTCAAAAGTGATGGTAATGGCTTAAACTTTTCAGTGTTTTCTCAGCCGCTAAGCTTATTAATAGCTTGATTTAATTGGTCCGCAAGATGGTAGTATGTATGTCCTGTAACAGGCCGATAGACCCCTATGAAAAATACGTGAAGTTCACATGCTTTAATTGTGGTGAAGTAACCATATGGCGCTGTGAGAAATGTAGAACATTCGCCAGAGAAGTAAAATGTCCAAAATGTGGCTACACCATGCCGTAATAGTAAAGAGGACCATAATTATTTTATTAAATCACTGGAGTAAGTTTATACTCTTCAGAAAAGCTTTATATAGGATTTTGAAAGATTGATGGTTAAGTTGTTGTACAAAAATATTAAACCGGATGTTTCAAAAACACTTAACGGAGGCGTTGAATCATGAAACAAATAATATATACTCTGAGAATTTTCCCAGACGAGAATACTACCGATCTAAATGAACTCTTAAAGAGATTGGAGGAGAACCTGAAAAGCGGTAAGATAATCGCACATCAAGTAACCGAATACTTTTTCGGCATGAAAATACTGTTGGTGAACGTGGAAGCCCCTGAAGTAGATGGAGTATCTGATAAGATTGAAGAAGAAATTAGAAAAACAGATGGAGTATCTGAGATGGAAATAGTTAACGTAACCAGAAGAGTGGAGGTTTGGAAAGAGGGTGGTTAGGACATCTGAAGACAGTAGGAGGATAATCCCTCTTAGAAATTATATCTTTGACATCCTGGAGAAGAAGAAAAGCCTTACTTTAACCGAGCTTTTAAGAAGCTTAGAGAAAGACGTTGGGAAAGTAAGCGTTCTAGAAGTAGAAAGGGAACTTATGGCAATGGAGATAAGGGGTATTCTGAGAGTATTCGCTTCAGGCAAAAAGGATCAGAGGCTTGAATTAGTCAACCCTAATGTTTAACAGCTTTCCGAAATTGTTAATAGCTTCCTGGGCACCATATATTTGGAATGGGTGTTCAGCTGGGGGATATAGTCCCGGCTAAGGAGATAAGGCTTGAAGACCTTGCAAACAAGAGGATCGCTATAGACATGTATAATACGCTTTACCAATTCCTTACGATAATAAGAGGAGCCGATGGAAAGCCCTTGATGGATTCTAAAGGCAGGATAACAAGCCACCTTTCAGGAATATTCTACAGGACTTGTAACTTTCTTTCTGTGGGTCTCAAGCCCATTTACGTATTTGACGGTGAACCACCTAAGATTAAGAGAGAAGAAGCTGAAAGAAGGAAGATGTTGCGTGAAGAAGCTTCTAAAAAATACGAAGAAGCTTTAGCAGCAGGGAAGATAGAGGAGGCACGTAAGTATGCCCAGATGTCCGCAACATTAGATGAGTACCTCATTAAATCTGCTGAGAAACTTATTACCCTAATGGGAATACCCGTTGTCCATGCTCCTTCAGAAGGAGAAGCCCAAGCTGCATATATGGTTGCTACAGGCGTGGCAGATTACGTGGGGAGTCAGGATTTCGATTCTCTTCTCTTTGGTGGTAAGATGCTTGTGAGAAACCTTACGATAACGGGTAGGAGGAAGCTTCCTGGCAAGAAGGCGTATGTCGAAGTTAATCCGGAAGAAATATCTTTAGAGGAAACATTGAGGACACTGTCAATTACAAGAGAGCAATTGATAGATATTGCTCTACTCGTAGGCACTGATTATACTGAGGGGATAAAAGGTATAGGTCCAAAGAGAGCATTAGAACTTGTTAAAAGCGGAATGAGTCTAGAAGATATTTTCAAAAAGTATGGAGAAGATCTATCTAAGATTTCAAGGTACTATGAGGCTAAGGAGTTTTTTCTCCATCCCGACGTAAGAGACTTAGGTGAACTCCACTGGAAGGATATCGATGAGGAAGGTGTTATAAGATTTCTACACGACGAACATGATTTCTCCTTAGATAGAATCACTAAAGCCATTGAGGAAGTTAAAAAGAAGAAAAAAACTGCCGAAGGAGCATTATCTAAGTGGTTTTAGAAATTGAAGCCATATTCCCCGCGAAGTGGAACAAATATTACCGGCCCCATATTAAAAGTGTTTATCCTTCCCTTCTCATCCTTCTTAACAAGCAGGAGGTTTTGTTCGAAAAATTCGGATTGAACAGGTATTACCATTCTCCCATTCGGCTTCAATTGTTCTATGAGTGGTTCAGGGATCCTCGGTGCTGCAGCAGTTACTGAAATGCAGTCATAAGGAGCCTCTTCTCGATATCCTTTAGAACCATCGCCCACTATGACTTTAACGACCTTATCTAGCCCGAGCCTAGATAGATTCCTTCTTGCAAATTCTGCAAGCTTAGGATTTATCTCAATCGTGAAAACCAAGGGTTTTGGAGAATCTAGGTTGGGACAGGTTAACACGGCAAGAGTAGCTGCATGATAACCGCCTCCAGTACCTACTTCAAGAATTTTTTCGCCTACTTGAACGTTAAGAAGTTCATTCATCATGGCAACCATGTGGGGAGCCGATACCGTTTGGTTTGTTTCACCTAGAGGCAGTGGAGTATCCTCGTAGGCGTATTTCAACTGATCTGGCCATACGAATTCATGTCTAGGTATTCTGAGCATAGCGTTCTTAACTTTCTCAGATTTTATAATGCCCTCTTCGACAAGACGTTCCACCAGTCTTTTCCGTTCTTCAAAATAAGGATCTAAGATATCCATTCTCTCCCCTTTACCGACAGTATTTCTTAAATCCCTGAAGAATAAAACTATTTTGCCTAAACATGGGTATGGTTATAGAGAAAGTCCACGGAATGGGGCATAGGAATATAAGAGCGACTCATCCAACGACACTAGCTATTACAAGGGATTTGGAAATAGGGAAAACTGGAGATTGTTTCCTCTTGGTTTCTGCAGATAAGTCTCCTAGAATGCTCTCGGAAGAATTTAAGAATGCTGCCAGAAGGCCTGTCAAGATATTCGTTAAAGTAATTGTTGGAGAACTTATGGACGAGTTTTATTGCTACGGTGATCCGGCTCTAACATTTAAGGATGATTCTACAATGGTCTTCAGAAAAAGCACGTACATTTGCGACAAGACTGTTGGAATTAAAAGCAGTAAGAGCGCTATAGATATAGATCGGAGAATAGTTGAAAAGTTGAAGAAAGGTTTTGAAGCTACTGTAGAGCTTATGGTAAACCTTTAGAATACAAGGATAGATGCTATCTTTCACGTTCCCCTCTTATAAACTCCTCAAACTTCCTTTTAGCTTCTTCATACGGCATTTGAACAGGAGGATGTTTAAAACAGTATGCAGACACACTTATAAGCGGTCCGCTAATGCCTCTATCTAGAGCAACTTTTACACCTCTCAAAGCATCTATTATTACGCCCGCACTGTTCGGCGAATCTATAACTGAAAGCTTAAGGTCGATAGATAATGGTGCTCCTCCAAAATACTTGCCTTTAATCCATATGTAACATATTTTCTCATTTTCTAGAAAGGGAATATAGTCGCTGGGACCTATTCTCAGAGGCATCTCGTAGGGGGACATTGCTCTTACTGCTGAAGTCTTACTCTCCCTTTTCGAAACAAGCCTCTGCTGTTCCAGCATATTTAAGAAATCCGTATCCCCTCCTATGTTAAGCTGGTAAGACTCTTCAACTTTAACACCCCTGTCGACAAGTAGTTTTATCAAAGTTTTATGTAAAACTGTCGCACCAAGCTGACTCATAACGTCATCTCCAGCGATAGGCAGTCCCTTTTCCTCGAACTTCTTCTGCCATTCTTCGGATGACGCTATGAAAGTTGGCATAGCGTTTATGAATGCTACACCAGCTTCCAAGGCAGATTGAGCGTAGAAACGGCTACCTTTCTCACTGCCAACGGGCAGATAGTTTATAAGGATCTCCGCGCCAGAGGATTTTAATTCTTCAACAATATCCACGTCCCTATCCTCCGAGAACCTTATTACTTCCCTTAGATACCTTCCCACACCATCTAGGACAGGCCCCTTCTTCACAGTTACACCTATTTTTGGAACTTCTTGAAACCTTATCGTGTTATTGGGCTTCTCGAATATTGCCTCGCTTAAATCCTTGCCCACTTTCCTACGGTCTACGTCAAAGGCAGCTACAAACTCGATATCCCCAGGCTTGTAGCCACCGACATCAGGATGTGCTAAGCCTATTTGCTCGTTACTCTCACGATAGTAATATACCCCTTGAACTAGGGCAGATGCACAGTTTCCAACACCAGCTATTGCAACCTTTATTTTTCCCAATTCTGATTCCAAAGGAATTGTTTTACCCTTATAAAATTAACTCTTGGCTTAAAATTGGATCTATTTCAGTTTAAGGCCGCATCTCCTACAATATCTCACTCCCTCAGTAACTGGAGCACCACATCTTGGACAGAAACCGATTACTTCACCGACTTTTCCAGACTTTTCCTCCTCTTCAACAACCTCCTCTTTCATACCTTCCTCAACTGTCTCCTCGGGAGATGAAAGGGCTTCATAATCCTGCTCAACTCCCACTTCGCTTGTTTCCATGGCTTCTCCGACTTCATATGCAGTCTCTATTCTTCCTCGTGGAATCTCCTCGGTAGTTTCAACAGGAATCTCTATCCTTCTCTTTTTCGGTCTGATCAGTATTGAGATTATCGCTATTATGAAGCCGAACCAGAAGAGGATCGTTATAAACGATGTGAAGTTTCCTTCTCCACCTAAGTACCCGATTAACGTATCTTTAATTGCTCCCTTAATACTCTGAAAATATAGGCCTAGCCCCATTAGCAGTACACCGATCGCTAAGACATTTGACTTATTCAATACCTGAATTAGCACATGAAAGGTAGTAATTAACTTTTCTATTATCTTTAATTCTCATCTTACAGCATTTTAAATTTCCCCATTCTAAAAAGGGTTATTACCGTGAGGACTATGCAACCTATGCTAAACATCAATTCTATAGAAGATATTATTCCATGAAAGATTGCAAAGTATAAGGGTGGCGAGGCTCCGGCAATCCCCATTACCACTCCGGTTAAAAACATGTATCGTACGATCCTCTTTAACATATTTTCTGAAATCAGCCTTATGCCTATGGAGAATCCTACTAATGCGCTTGCAACAATCATATTGTATGCTCTACCGCCTGTTGAAATGCCTGTTAAAAAGTAGGCTATCGCAAGGATTATTTCTAAAGATAGATTTAGCAATCTTTTACTTAGAGCAACGTTCTCAAGCATTAGTGCTTTCTCAGCGTTTTCTCCCGAGTCCAATACTGGCACATCTCTTTAAGCAGCTTTTTAAAAAGGTTACGTATAAATCTCCACAGAATTACCTACTTCAGATGATTTTAAACTAGCCTCGATTATTTTAAGCGCTCTTACTGCATCTTCTTCTCCGGGAATTGGGTTTTCGTTATTAACTATACAGTTCAGGAAATATTTCAACTCATGTCGAAGAGGTTCGCTCCATTCGGAGAAGGGGGTTATCCTATCATTCTTAGAACTGAGGGTTACCTGCTGTGTAACTAAATCAGCTTCAACTACGCCTTCTGATCCTATTACCTCTAAACGCCTTATCTTGTAGGGGGTTAACCAATTTGCGTTAATTATAGCCATTTTACCACTGGAGAAAGTTAGTATTATTGTTGCATAGTCCTCATGAATCCTATGCATTGACTTTCCTGTTTTAGCATATACTTTGATTGGGTCTTCTGAAAAAAGGTATCTCATCAAGTCTACATCATGAATCGCAGTATCTAAGAGGACTCCTGAGTCAGTTACTCTCTCGGGCCATCTCCTCACCCTTGTCGCTGAGGCCATTATTATTTCCCCTAAAGCTTCTTCCTCAATGTACTTCTTAACCATCCTGATGGCAGGGTTAAATCTTTCAATAAAACCCACCATTGTTTTAACATTCTTCTTCTTAAGAAAGTTAATTAGCTCTATTGCTTCTTTCACTGTTTGAGTAAAGGGCTTTTCTATGAAGAGGTATCCAACTTTTTTCAATGCTAGTTCCATTGCAACATCCTTATGCGTTGAAGTAGGTGTCGAAACTATAGCCCCATCATAAGCTCCTTCAGGAATATCAGAGACATTCCCATAATACGGAACATTGTAGAGTTTTCCATATGTGCTGGCCCTTTCTTCAACTATGTCGCATACACCGCCTAAGCCTCCGAGTTCTGCAAGAACCCTTACATGGTTTTTACCGAAGCCGCCTACTCCAACTACTATAATGCTAGGTTTCTCAACCATTTAACAACAATTATTGATGTTACATGAAGTCTTTAAGCTTTAAGCTTCTCCTGGGAGGCTCTATCTCTATACCCAGGGGGTCTAGAACCTGTTCGAAAGTAGCCCTCATGACTTCAAGATACTTATCTAAGTCTATTTCTTCTATTCTAGCCAGCTTAACGGGTTTAACGCCGTTTTTAACCTTAACGTATGATATTATGTCGCCGGCCCTAGCTTTAATACCCAATTCCCTCTCAAGCTGTTTAGCTGCCTTAACGTGTTGCGGCGTGTTCTTATCATAGTCATCCAGAGGTTTGCTTAACATTACGTCGAAAGCAAGCTCATCGAGACTCAGTTGCTTATTCACGAGTTTTTCAACGTACTCGTTTATCATATTCTTTATGCTCTCAACGGCTGCATTGAATTCCTCCTCGTTCTTTACCTTGCTAAGTATGCTAATCATGTCATGGAAAGCCTGTTTTACGAATTTTGGTGTTGAACTCTTCTTTCCCACAAGGCCCTTTATGTCAACATTACCATCCTCAGTAACTCCAAGGTAGTTCTTCTTACGTTGGCTGAAAACACCATATCTGTAAACCTTATCTATGTTAAGTTCAATGTTATACTTTTCCCTCATAAACTGGATGAGTTTCTCAACATCATTCGGATTCGGATCCCTTAGAAATATTGAATCAGTATCACCATATACAACCTCTATGCCAAGGTTCTTTGCAGTCTCAACAAGTTCGGTAAATATCCCTCTACCTATCCACGTTACTGTTTCAGCAGCTGAAGGAGCATAGAAATGGAAAGTATCAGCACCCATAACACCATAGCTGGCGTTTATGAAAACCTTTATTGCCCTTTGTACCACGTCATAGAAAGCACGTTTTTCAGGAGTTTCCGCTTTCTTAGAAAGAGGCTGATAGTACTTTACTCGGAGCTCTCTTAAAGCGCCTATTACTGAGCTCTCTATACCCCTCCTTTTAACGCATATCCAATGGGGTGAATTCATTGGAGTATTGTTTTTACATTCTTCATGGACGCATCTAACTGTCTCATAACTTATATTAAAGTTCATTATTATGCTAGGATACAGTGATGCGAAGTCGAGGATTACAAGGTTGAAGTATAAGCCGGGTTTAGGTTCAAGAACTATTGCCCCCCTATACTTCTTGCCTTTTATAATGGCCTCAGACTTCTTCTCACTTTTAAGCTGTAGAATATCTTCTTGTCTAGGTATTAGATAGTTGTTCTTTCTATGGAGGCTTAGGAGCATGCTTTTAATCCAAGTAGAGACGCCGTGTCTGACGACATCCTCCATAGGTAGCCTGCTTATCCTCATGAAAAGGACGAGGAGTTTGAGTAATAAGTAATCTTTGTTAGCGATGAGTTCAAAAGTTATCTCAGCATCTCTAAAGCAGTATTCAGCAAGTTCTCTGGGTTTAAGAATGGAAATATCTTCAGTCAGAGCTATTTTGCCCTTACCGATTAGAGCCTTACCAATCGCATCCAGCGTTACTTCCTTATATACTCCTCCATAAGCATAATTTTGTATCGATTTGTTAAAGAATACCCTGTAGAGATCTATATGCACCCCGTTAACAAGGTTAATGTAATCCTTGCCCTTTTCGAGAGGGGATTCCTCATTCAACGATAGTTTTTTAGCCCTGTTATACAAATACAGGAGGTCGAACTTATCACCGTTAAAAGTCACTAGAAATGGATATTTCTTGATTTCTTTAAAGACTTCTTTCAAAAGCTTATCCTCGCTAGATACGTGGACTATCTTCTTAGTTCCATCATACTCTTCCCCATCAAAATCGTCAAGAACATAGACTTTGCCCATTTCCGTATTCGATTTAAAAGCCGCAGAGATTATCGGATCCTCTGCCTTATTGGCATCGGGAACATGATTTGGACCAGGAGGCTTAACTTCTATGTCGAGTGAGGAAAGCTTCATGAACGGTATTGGCTGATTAAGTATTTCAATCAACTCTCTGATTTCTGGATACTGGGATTCAGGAGGCTTAACAACATCCTCGAGGACTGTTTCTAAGCGTCTTTCGACAAGCTTGCCGTCAATTATATCGTAGTATAGCCCTGGTTTCTTATCCGTGTCGTATATATAACACCAAGTGTAATGAATATCAGCTTCCCAGGCCCTTCCAATTATTTCCCTTATGGACGTGGCGGACCCACCTATTGACAGAGGGTCTTTTGCAATGATTTTTCTGAAAACCTTTTCCCTATCTTCTAATAAGTCATACTTTCTAACTTCTTCAATCCTGTCAAATCCATGGTGGTTTATCAACTGCTGGTTACTCATCAATTCTTCTATGCTTAAATCGGTCAATAAGTATGGCTGATGGTTCTCAGCAGATGGGAAAATCACTATCTCCTGCTTCTCAGGGTCGTATAGTTTAAGCAGAACCCTCTTACTACTCCCATCATAAGAGGCGGAAACCAGTAATAACCCTTTTCGCTCTTCCATCTCCCCTTTCTTACTCGACGAGTATTTTCATTCTCACTATATAGGTTTATCTCTTAGTAAGGGATTAAGGAGGATAGAAGATAAAATGCCAGTAAAAGAGTATAAGACGAGATATATAGTGTTCGAAGTCAAGGATTATCGTAAGCTTAATAACATACTTAGAGAAGCTTGTAGTGCTCAAATAGGCTTCTTCTTTAAAATTGTTCGAAAATACAACGAAATTATAATTGTAAAATGTCCACATAAAATGGTTCCGATTATTAAAGCGAAAGTAAGTGAAGCGGAATCGCAATTATCCCCGGGATTAAGAATAATAGGTGTTTCGGGTACTTTAAAAAAGGCTATAAGCAAGTTCTGCACGGGAAAAAATCTGTCGAGACGAAGGCTAAATGACATACAATTTTTCCTAATATAAACTTTGGTTAAAATATTGACTAAGAGGTTTGAAGAAAACGTTTAACAGCATCAGTCAGCTTAACGATTCATTATAACTACGTTTTTAATTACTTCTATATGCCTTTCATAAAGCCAGTTTCAGATCCTTTCTTTTAAGACCCTGATGCAATAGTGAGTACTATAAAACTTGTCTAAAGAGCTTTGTAAGATAAATTTTACAATGAATATTCCGACACGCTTGACATAGCTTCCATTTGTTTAACTCCTGGAAAACACCTCCTCCTCCATAATTAGGGCTAGGCAAGGGCAAAGATTATAAGGAGTTAGTTAACTCTCATCTAAACAGGATCATGATACCAGGCTACGAGCGGATGTACGGATTCTCGCCCGACGGAAGAATACTCCAAGTCGACTATGCTATGATTATGGTGAATAATAGTCCGACGGCGTGGGGTATACATGTTGAGGAAGGCATTGTACTAGCAGGTGTGGAGAAGAGGATAGATATGCTTCAAGACAGGACTTTCAGCCAGAAGCTTTTCCAGATAGATGAGCATATAGGAACTGTAGTTGCAGGGTTCAATTCTGACGCCAGGCTACTGGTTGAATATGCTAGAAATGAGGCGCAGATAAACAGGTTTCTTTACGATGAACCTGTGGACGTGGAATATCTTGTAAGAAGGTTGAGCAATACTGTCCAAGCATACACTCAGCACGCTGGAATGAGGCCTTTCGGCATCTCTATGCTAATAGGGGGCGTAGACATGCTTGGGGCAAGCCTTTACCAATTGGATCCCACCGGCATATATTTCAAGTATTTTGCATCCGTAATAGGCATAGGTAGAGAGGACATATTGAAGTATTTCAGGAATAATTATTCGATGAACACTAGTCTAGACGAGGCTATAATAATGGGTATTAGGGGCAGTATTGAGGTTTTGAAGGAGGAAGTGGCTCCAGATAGGCTTAGGATTGGAATAATAAGGACTGATGAGAAAAAGTTTAAGGTCTTAAGCTATGAAGAAGTAAAGAAGTACTACGAAAGGGCGAAATAGGGTTGAGTAAACCATCCACTATAGGCAGGCTCTCCTTACGAGGGGAGAAATTTGAAATAATTGTAGCGCCCGACCCTGCTTTGAACTTTAAACTTACAGGAAAGGGGGACATAAGGAAGATACTACTCATAGATGAGATTTATTCCGACTCTAAAAAGGGGCTCAGGGTTTCTTCTGAAAAGTTAAAGAAATTCTTTGGGACAACCGATGTTTTCAAGATAGCTGAGAGGATTCTTTTAGAAGGTGAGCTTCAACTTACTAGTGAGCAGAGGCGTAAAATGATTGAAAGCAAGAGGCAACAGATAATAGCAATGCTATCTAAAAGCCTTATTGACCCCTCGCTGGGGAATCCAATACCATCACTTAGGATTGAACAAGCCCTCAGTCAAATTGGTGTCTCAATAGATCCATTCAAACCTCCTGAAGAACAGTTTAAGAATGTTGTTAAGGCTTTAAGGCAAATACTTCAATTTAAGATCAACGACATTCCATTAACATTGACATGCCAACAGGAAGAGTCTAACGATGTATACGGCTTTGTAAACTCCTTCGGAGAGATAGAACAGACTAAGGCCCAGAAGGATAAGAGTGTCAAAATAACGGCCAGAATTCCATCCATACTTATGTCCTACTTCCTTGAAAAGGTTAATGAGAAATACGGTGAAAGGGTAAAAGTTGATATAGGGGCGTGAGGAAAGGCTTAGCACACTAAGCAGCTGTTTAAGGAGGCTTAAAGTTGTACCAGGGTAATGAGCAACAGAAGCAGAGGCCTATAGTTGTACCCGGCGAGCCTGTTGGGGAAAGCAGATTCTATATTCCGGGTAGTAATACGTTAAAAATCTCAGATAGGATGTTTGCAACAACTGTTGGAATAGTGAGAGTAGACGGTAAACGCTTAGACGTTATTTCCTTAAAATCCTTCTATCAACCAAAAATAGGGGATCTCGTAATCGGAATCGTTAAAGAACCCAATATAGGAGGGTGGACTGTGGATATAAATTCTCCATTCCTTGCATTCCTCCCCCTGTCAGAGTATTCTGAAAAAAGGATTCGTCTGTCGAGGGATAGTATAGGCAGGATTTTAGAGATAGGCACTGTTATAACCGGGGTTATAAAAGATGTGTCGATATTCTCTTCTCCAGTAATAACCATGAAGGGAAAAGGGCTTGGAATAGTTTCAAGCGGGACATTGCTAAATATAACGGCGTCAAAGGTACCGCGTATCATAGGAAAGAAAGGGTCCATGCTGTCTGTTATAGAAAGGATGACGGGTGTTAAACTTACGGTAGGTCAGAACGGTCGAATAATAGTACATACTGAAGATAGCAACATAGTTGCTAAAATTAGGGAAGTCATAGAAATGGTTGAAAGGGAATCACATATATACGGGTTGACTGAGAGAGTTGAGGCATTACTGGCTGGAAGGAAGCTGTAAAACATGAGCGAGAAGATAAGCCTGTTTAAAGAAGACGGAAGAAGGCTTGATGATAGAGCTCCTGATGAACTCAGGCCCATTAAGATTAAGGTTGGAGTATTATCCAATGCTCAAGGTTCCGCCTATATTGAGCAGGGTAAGAATAAGATTCTAGCAGCAGTCTACGGTCCAAAAGAAGCTCTTCCTAAGCATATTTCACTACCTGACAGATGCATATTAAGATGCCGTTATCATATGGCGCCTTTCTCAACACCTGAGAGAAAGAGCCCTGCTCCTAGTAGGAGGGAAATAGAGCTTTCAATGGTTATTAGAAATGCTCTTGAACCACTTGTCATGACCTCCCTTTTCCCTAGGACTGTTATAGATATTTTCATAGAGGTTTTGCAGGCCGACGGGGGGACTCGCTGCGCAGGTTTAACGGCTGCAGTATTAGCTCTTGCAGACGCTGGCATACCTCTAAAAGGCTTGACTGCAGCCTGCGCCGTGGGTAAGGCAGATGGAAAAGTAATAGTGGACCTTAATGATCTTGAAGACAAATACGGCGAAGCAGATATGCCAATTGCCTACAACCCGACACTCGATGGCATTACTCTACTTCAAATGGACGGTATAATGTCTAAAGAAGAAATTGAGCAGGCGCTTTCACTAGCCATAACTGCTACTCAAAAGATACATAAAATGCAAGTCGAGGCGTTGAAAGAGAGATTTTCAGTCCCAAGGAGGGAGGGTTAATGTCAATAACCGAGCAGAGGCCGATCATCTCAAAACTCGAGAAACAGGAGCTTTACCGTCTGCTTGCTGAAGGTAAGAGGGTTGATGGAAGAGGTCTCCTCCAGTATAGGAACCTGAACGTGCAATTGAATTACATTGAAAAGGCAGAAGGGTCTGCATTAGTGGAACTTGGGAATACTAAGATACTGGCTGCTGTTAAAGTGGGAGTAGCATTGCCGTTTGCAGATACTCCAAATGAGGGAATTCTGATTGTAAACGCTGAGCTGGTCCCATTGGCT